>Ga0081539_10000826_pt1 | contig 59787 bp, 45 predicted proteins | sample TabmetS4T2R2_FD_71023 | JGI IMG/M metagenome (GOLD analysis project Ga0081539, IMG submission 71023) | Tabebuia heterophylla rhizosphere microbial communities from the University of Puerto Rico - S4T2R2 | ecosystem: Host-associated > Plants > Roots > Rhizosphere ...
GATCCGATCCGACGTGGCGGCGTGTCTTCCAGCCGTGAAGGTTGTCCTTTCCACCGTCGCGCCTCCTCGACGAATTCCGCAAACTTTCGCGCTGCTGTATCCACGTCGGGCAGCGGCAACGTGCGCCAATGGAACCCTTCGAGGATCTCGTTCTTCTCGAAGCCGTCGATCAGGACATCGAGCAGAGTGGCTTCGAGCGGCGAGGTTGGTATGGCCATGACTGCCAATCACAGTAGCGTGTGCGCGGACGTATATACACGATTCGCATGAACCGTGCCGCTGCAGGTGGACGTAACAATACTCCAACAGAACGTTGTCGAACGGCATCGCCGTAACACGTCAGCGGCCTGTACTGGTACCTCGTCTCGACCAGTAGTCGGGCCGTCGGCGCGTGTGTGCGAGCGCGAGGATGACGATGCCGTCGTCCGCGATCTGGTACGGAATGGTGAACGGGAACCGATCGAGCACCGCCACCCGTCGATCTTTTCGGTCGCGCCATTGAGGTGCGGCTTCAGGAAATTGCGCGATCAACGACAGTGCTGCGTCGATCTCGTCTTCGAGCTCCCCGCCGAGACCGACTTGGTGCGACTCGTAGTAGTCGACCTCCCGATCAATCTCCGCAACTGCGAGCCGATGGAATCGAAGATTCACCGATTCGCGCGCGCGGCTCGCCGCTGTCGTACGTGCGCCCGGTATTCCTCTAGCGTGATCGTTTCCGCAGTTCCCGCGTCCACTGCCGAACCCCGACGCACGATCTCCGCGTCCCACGCTCGGGTGGCATCGGGATCGGTGTCCGTATCGAGACTGCGAATCAGTTCGAGCGCGAGGCGGGCGCGCTCTTCGAGGGGAAGACGAAGGATCTCGGCGAGCATGTCGGTTGGCGACATAGGCCCAGTGTAGCAGCGGCGAAACAATCCGTGAGCCGCTACGGATTGTCAGTCATTTGTCGGTCAGTCGCAGTCCGGAGGTTCGCATCGACGCGTTTTCCTAAGGAATTCGGAGCGACTATGGGGTGCGACCCTCTGCTGTTGGCCAGACCGCAACCCGAACGAAGCAAGAACTGTAAGTTGTTGATTGCGTGAATCTTGTGGCGCGCCCTGCAGGACTCGAACCTGCGACCTCCTGGTTCGTAGCCAGCAGAAAGGGGGCAATCCGGGGCAGCGCGACACCGCTGCCCCCGGTTTTCTTGGATGTTTCGGCCACCTGGGGCAACTGCAGGACGCCACGGAGCGCGACGATTTGTCAGTCATTTGTCAGTCGTAGCTGAGATCGCCTCGCGGAGGATCAATCGATCCCGCGAGCAGGTCAAAGTGCGTTTCAACCTCCTGCTCGGGACCCGCGTCGAGGTGGCGAGGCCGACAACCGTTGCACGAACGGAGACGCACGCCGCGGCCACGTCATCCGAGTGCAACAGGCGTAACACGTCATACGCGTATCCCCGGAGCGGCCCTCCGCGCGGAACGATTCGTCATCGCAGCGCACGAAGCCCGGTCGTACGCAGCCTGACGCACGAGGCCCTCGAGCACGAGCCTGCCGTATCCGTATCGGTCTTCGCACCCGATGCCCTCGCCTCGCGCAAAAGGCCCTCGTCACTGTGGAGCGCTTTCTTCATCCGTATGGGTGTGTGCCATTCACGTCCGGCAACTTTAAACGGCCGCGACAATCGTCTTACCGGCTCAACTCGCGGGCGAGCCAGGCGCGGGCGAGCTTCCAGTCGCGCATGACGCTCTGCGGCGAAATCTGCAGCACATGGCCCGTCTCTTCGACCGAGAGCCCGCCGAAGTACCGCAGCTCGACGACGTGGGCCCGCCGTGGATCCATCGCCGCCAGCGTATTGAGCGCATCGTCGAGTGCGCACAGCTGCGCGCTAACATCGGCGGGTGTGGCAGGGAACTGATCCAGGTTGACCGCCGTTGAATGGTCGACCCGTTCGGCGCGCCCGCCGCGCTTGGCGGATGCCTTGGTCCGGGCGGCGTCGACGAGCACCCGGCGCATCATCTTCGCCGAGACCGCGAAGAAGTGCGCCCGGTCCTGCCAGTCGACGGCGCGCGCATCGACCAGACGGATGAAGGCCTCGTTGACGAGGGCGGTCGCCTGCAGGCTGTGGCCGCGCTGCTCCTTCCGCATGTAATTGCGCGCCAGCCGCCTCAATTCCTCGTAGACGAGCGGCGTCAGCCGGTCGAGTGCGGCCGCATCGCCTCGTCCCCACGCCTTGAGCAGCCGTGTGATTTCCGCGCTGGTCTGCATTGTTCGCTCGATCGAGCGTCGGTCGTTTGATCGGTAAGACCGATTGTAGTTTCCGCCCTCCATTTCCGCTTAACCCTGGCGAGGCGGCGCATGAATGGCCGCGCACGCGGCCGTTCAAGACGCCAAGTACAGGAGGAACGTCGATGACCCTTCGAAATACTGCAATACGGCCACTGGTCGCCGCTCTCGTCCTCGGTTGGTCCGCCGTGGCGGTCGCGGAGCCGGATACCCGACCGATCTCGGTTAATGACAATCGACGGGCCGCTGGTGTGCTCAAGGGAAGTACGCTCACCGTCCGCATCTATGCCGACCGGGGCGAGTGGCGACCGGAGGAGAACGACGGTCCCGCGCTGACTGTTGCTGCTTTCGGCGAGGACGGAGGCGCGCCGTCGATACCCGGCCCGCTGCTGCGGATTCCCGGCGGTGCGGACGTGGTGGTGCAGGTCAGAAATGCGCTCCCCGATCATCTGGACATTCATGGCTTCCAGACCCGTCCCGCCGATACTGACGACGTGATTACCGTTGCGCCCGGTGAAACGCGCGAGATCGGGTTCGCGGCGGGCACTCCGGGCACCTATCACTACTGGGCAACGACCCGGGGGGCGAACCTGAACGCGCGCAGAGGCGCGGAGAGCCAGCTTGGCGGCGCCTTCATTGTCGATCCGCCGGGAGGCGTCGCCGCCGATCGCGTCCTCGTCATGACCGAGTGGGACGACAGCCGGCTGCGTGTCGACGAGATCGTCAACGCAGACGTGCGCCGCGTGTTCGCGATCAATGGCCGCTCGTGGCCGCACACCGAACGGCTGGACGAGCGCATCGGCCGCGAAACGCGGTGGCACATCGTCAACCTGACGCAGGTCGGCCATCCGATGCACCTGCACGGTTTCTACTTCTCGGTGCGCGGCGTTGGAACGGGCCTGCGTCAAACGGTCTACACACCGAGCGAATATCGTCAGGTCGTCACCGAAGGGATGAACGTCGGCAGCACCCTGCAGATGGCGTGGACGCCGGAACGTGCCGGCAACTGGCTACTGCACTGCCATCTGATCGCGCACGTCACGCCGGCGCTTCGTTTCTGGGCGGCCACCTCCGCTCCAGCTTCGGTCGACGAGCCGCAGACGTCCGAGCACGAGCACGACCTCCACGCGGGTCACGATGTGATGACGGGCATGGCCGGCCTGGTGATGGGCATTCGCGTCACCGGAGACGGCGAGGCAACAGCGAGATCATCGACCGTTGCACCGGCGCGGAAGCTGACGCTAGCCATGCATCGCCGCGCCGGTTACTGGCATCCGGAAGATGCGTACGGCTTCGTTCTCGCCAAAGACGGGCAGGCTCCTGATTCCCAGGAGGTGAGTGTGCCCGGGCCGATCCTCGTGCTGACGCGCAACGAACCGGTGGAGATCACGCTGGTGAACGATCTTCCCGAAGCAACGGCGATCCACTGGCACGGCATCGAGCTCGAAAGCTACTACGACGGCGTGCCCGGGTGGGGCAGCAATGGCGTGAGCACGACTCCTCCGATCGTTCCCGGCGAGCGATTCGTCGTCCGCTTCACGCCGCCACGTGCGGGAACGTTCATCTATCACACGCATTCGCACGACACACGTCAGCTCGCCTCGGGACTGTACGGCGCGATCGTCGTGCTCGACCCAGGCGAGACGTTCGATCCAGAGCGCGATCACGTGCTCGTGCTCGGGATGGAGGGCGACAAGGACACCCAGCGCTACGAGCGCTTTCCCGTGGTCGTCAACGGGCGGCGCGACACGGTGCTGACGATGAAGGCCGGCGTGCCGAACCGTCTTCGATTCGTGAACATCACGACGAATTTCGGCGGCCTCAACGTATCGTTGACGGCCAACAACCAGCCGGTCGTTTGGAAGCCGGTCGCCAAGGACGGCGCCGAGCTTCCGCTGGCGCAGCAGCAGATGCGTCCGGCGGTTCGCCAGACGGTCAGCGTCGGTGAAACGTACGACTTCGTCGTCGACCCGCCACCACCGGTCGCGAATCCGCTCGCGGCTGCAGCCTGGCTCGACGTGAAGCGGGGCGGCGGTGAATGGGTCCAACAGATCCGCGTCCGGGTCGCGCCTTAGGGACGCCGCTTGTCAACCCCAACGTCTGACGCTCGAGCAACCGCGAATACCTGAGACCGCGGATCGAGACGTGGGAGTTGGATCGGGCGAAGCTGGTTGGGAGTGACGCGCGCATCAATGTAGACTGTGACACCCCCCGGAAGGACCCATGACACCCGAACGATGGGCGCGGGCGGCGGAGCTCTACGAGTCGGCGCTCGCGGTCGCACCCGATGCGCGCGCGGCATTCCTGGCGCAGGCCTGTCGCGACGACTCGGGCCTGCGGCGGGAGGTCGAGTCGTTGCTCGCGCAGGAGCAGGCCGCGGTGCTCGTCGACGCTCCGATCGATGTGGCAGCAGCTGTGGTCCTGGGCGATGATGCCACTGGCTTGCAGCCGAACGATCGCATCGGACCGTACGTCATCGAGGGACTGCTTGGCGCCGGCGGCATGGGGCAGGTGTATCGCGCCCGCGATGTGAAACTGCAGCGCGATGTCGCGCTGAAGATCCTGCCCAAGTCGTTCCTGCACGATCCTGATCGGCTCGCGCGCTTCACACGTGAGGCCCACGTCCTCGCCTCGCTCAATCATCCGAACATTGGTGCGATTCACGGCTTCGAAGACTCGGGTCCGGTACATGCGCTGGTGTTGGAGCTGGTCGAAGGTCCGACGCTGGCCGATCGCATCGCGCGTGGTCCGATTCCCGTCGACGAAGCGCTCGCGATCGCACGGCAGACCACCGAAGCGCTCGAGGCCGCACACGAGCACGGCATCGTTCATCGCGACCTGAAGCCCGCGAACATCAAGGTGCGCGAGGACGGCACCGTGAAAGTGCTGGATTTCGGGTTGGCCAAGCCCGGCATGGTCGGCGGGTCCAAAGACCAGCACCCGCCCTCCACCGTCTCTCAATCGCCAACGGTTCTCAGCCCGGCCGTCACGAGCATGGGCGTGATCCTCGGCACCGCGGCGTACATGTCGCCGGAGCAGGCGAAGGGCAAACCCGCGGACAAGCGCAGCGACATCTGGGCCTTCGGCTGCGTGCTCTACGAGATGCTCACCGGCAAACGTGCCTTCGAGGGTGACGACGTCGCCGACACGCTCGCGGCGGTCTTGCGTGGCACACCCGAATGGGCGGCAATTCCGTCATCGGTACCGGCCCCCCTCATCACACTAATTGCCCGCTGCCTGGAGAAGGATCGCCGCAAACGCATCGGTGATATTTCGGTCCCGCTGTTTCTGCTGCGCGACTCGAATCTGCTCTCACCGCAACCCGCGAGGCAACCGTTCACGCCATCGAGCCGCCGCACGCATGTGGCGGTTGCCATCCTTGGTCTCACGGTTGCGGCGCTCGGCGGTGCGATGATCTGGCTGATCACGCGCCGTCAGGCCGATTCCGCCCGTGCGCCAGTCACCCGGCTGGAGATCCCGATCGGTGAAGGCAGTGAGTTCACCAATTCGGGACGCCATCTCGTGGCGATTTCCCCCGACGGACGACGTATCGCCTATGCGGCGAACAACCGCCTGTATCTGCGCGAGCTGAGCTCACTCGACGCGACGCCCATCCGAACGACGGACGGCACCGGAGGCGGCAGCGCGAGGGAACCGTTCTTTTCGCCGGACGGACAGTGGCTGGGATTCTGGGAAAACGGGGCGCTGAAGAAGGTGAGAGTCACCGGTGGCACGCCGGAGGAGATCGCCAAGGCTGGCTACCCCGCCGGCGTCAACTGGGATACGAATGATGTCGTCTACGGGCAGGGTGCTGATGGCATCTGGCGCGTGCCCGCCAACGGCACAGCGCCGCCGCAGCGCATCATCGCGGTCGGGAAGGAACAAGTGGCGCACGGACCGCAGTGGCTTCCGGGCAATCGGATCCTGTTCACGCTGCTCGATCGCGGTGACGTCGAGTGGGGCGACGCGCAGATCGTCGTGCAGTCGCTCGAGACCGGCGAGCGACGTGTGCTGTTTCGTGGCGCTACCGACGCCAGATACGTCGCCCCCGATCACCTCCTGTATGTCGTCAACGAAACCCTCCTCGTCGCGCCATTCGATCTGGCCACCCTTCGTGTTGGCGATCCTGTGGCGAGCGTCCCGGGCGTCGGTGAATCGACCAATAGCCAGACTGGATCGGCTCACTACAGCGTGTCGCGCAACGGAACGCTGGTGCACGTGAAGGGAAGTTTCAACGCGACCCCGCGCAGCGTGTTCGCGTGGGTCGATCGTCGTGGTCATGAGTCCGTCCTGCCACCCGAACCAGGACACTATTCGGTCTTCCGCGTGTCGCCCGACGGCGAGCGCGTTGCGGTTGTGACAAGAGATCGAGAACTGAGCATCTGGATCTTCAATCTGCAGCGATCGAACGGCCAGCGCCTCATGACGATGCGCGGCCGCGCAACCCGCCCGGTCTGGATGCCCAATGGACGCGAGCTGCTGTTTGGGTTTCTGTCGGGCGCAGCGAACGCGGACGTCTGGTCCCAGGTCGTCGACGGAACCGAGCCACCGCGGCAGCTGACGGACACTCCCGAACCCGACCTGCCGACATCGGTGTCGGGCGATGGCACCAGGTTGTTTTTCGACAACCCATTGACCGGCGGCATCGGGACGTTCTCCTTGACGGGGGCCCGTCGCGTGCAGACCGTGCAAACGCTCCTCAAAGATCTGTCCCGTGCGCGGAACGGAGAGATTTCACCAAACGGGAGATGCCTTGCGTACGAGGCAAACAACGAGATCTACATCCAGCCGTTTCCGGAAGGTGGCCAAAGGGAGTTGGCCACCACGGCCGGTGGCCTTACCGCCGGCGGAACGCAGCCCGGATGGGCCGCAGACGGCAGCGAGCTGTTCTACGTCGGTCGGAACGGCGGTCTCTTTCGTGTTCCGATTGAGAGGTCCAGCTGCAAGGCCGGCCCCGCGGCACTCCTCATCGACGGACCGTACCTGTGGGAGGCTGGGAGAGGTCGTGCGGGGCGGGACTACGACATCGCACCGGACGGGCAGCGCTTTCTCGTTCTGAAGCCGGTGGCAGAACAGCCCGGCCCTCCGTCGAGCCTTGTCGTCGTGCAGAACTGGCTGCAGGAGTGGAAGACAGCGACGCCATGGCCATGAACCCTGAGCGGTGGCGGCAGGTCGCACGGGTGTATCAGTCGGCGCTCGAACGCCCGTCGTCGGCTCGACATGCGTTTGTCGCCGAGGCGTGCCGGGACGATTCGGATCTGCGGCGCGAAGTCGAGTCGCTGCTCGCACGCGAGCACGCGGACGTGATGATCGATGAACCGGTGGACGCCGCGGCGGCTGCCATGATGGGAGGTACACCGGCCCTGACACCGGGATCGCTCGTTGGACCGTATCGCGTGACGGGGCTGATCGGCGAAGGCGGCATGGGGCAGGTGTACCGCGCCCGCGACACGAAGCTGCAGCGCGACGTCGCGCTGAAGATCCTGCCCGAGTCGTTCCTGCACGATCCCGATCGGCTCGCGCGGTTCACGCGCGAAGCGCACGTCCTCGCCTCGCTCAATCATCCGAACATTAGTGCGATTCACGGCTTCGAAGACTCGGGTCCGGTACATGCGCTGGTGTTGGAGCTGGTCGAAGGTCCGACGCTGGCCGATCGGATCGCCCGCGGGCCGATTCCCGTCGACGAAGCGCTCGCGATCGCGAAGCAGATCGCCGAGGCCCTCGAAGTTGCGCACGAGCACGGCATCGTCCATCGCGACCTGAAGCCCGCGAACATCAAGGTGCGCGACGACGGCACCGTGAAGGTTCTGGACTTCGGCCTGGCGAAGGCCGGTCAAGGGGGCGGGGGAAAGGGGGACGGGGGCAGGGCTGTCTCAGACGGAAGGATGGAGGGAGCAGGCGGCCAGGCGCTGGCACTTTCACAATCACCAACCATCATGAGCCCGGCGATGACGGCGATGGGCGTGATCCTCGGGACCGCGGCGTATATGTCGCCGGAGCAGGCCAAGGGGAAACCTGCTGACAGACGCAGCGACATCTGGGCGTTCGGTTGCGTGCTCTACGAGATGCTCACCGGCAAACGCGCCTTCGACGGTAACGACGTCAGCGATACGCTCGCCGCGGTGCTGCGCGGCGAGCCGGATTGGTCGCTTCTGCAGCGGCGTCACTCTGGTCACCTGACCGAGGTCATTCGCGGCTGCCTGAACAAGGATCCGAGGACGCGAATTCCGCACATTGCGGCTGTCCGGTTCCTGCTCGATCGAGAGCGCGCGCCCGCGCACCGTGACAACCACCGCGCCGGAGGTCGAGTGCCGTGGCTCATCGCCGCGTTCGCAATCGCTATCCTGATCGGCGGAGCGACCGCGGTCTGGAGGTCATCCCCAGCGGTGTCGCCATCGCCACATGTCTGGCGGTTCGACCTGGCGCTGCCCGCACAAATCGCGGTTGTACTGGGGCCAACTACTGACATGGCCTTGTCGCCTGACGGAACGTCGCTGGCGTACGTGACCGCACCGGCCGGCATCGGCAGCGGTCAGGGACAGGACCGGATCATGTTGCGGCGCATGGATCGTCTGGATGCCACCGTCGTGGTGACCAGCAACCGCCTTGGGACACCGCTGTTCTCTCCCGACCGCCGATGGGTCGCATTCACGGGAGGCTTGGGAGACCTTCGCAAGGTCCGCGTCAGCGGTGGACCCTCGGTGGCAATCGCGTCCATCGGCATGTCGCTCGGCGCTAGCTGGGGTGATGACAACAAGATCGTCTATTCCGCCGCCGGCGAACCCGGTCTCTTTCGCGTTTCCGCTGATGGAGGCATCCCGGAACGACTCACTACGCCGGACGGTGCCGCCGGCGAGCTGCTGCATTTCTTGCCTACGGTCCTGCCCGGCGCTGGCGCGGTGCTCTATACCGCCTTGGTAAAGGGGCCGTCGCCGGCAGATCCGGCCGGCGGGCTCATTGAGGCGTTCAACCTGCGAACTCGACAATCAAAGGTGTTGATTCGAGGAGGGTCGCATCCGCAATTCGTCGAACCCAGTTATCTCGTGTACCAGTCGGGTGGAGCGTTACTGGCCGTCCGCTTCGATCGCGATCGACTCGACGTCGAAGGGGATCCCGTCACGGTCGTGCCGGCCGTCTTCACAAGAGGCAGTCCGCGCGAAGTCGTCACGAGTGAGGCCGTTGCCGCCGAGTACGCCGTCGCGCGAGATGGAACCCTGGTCTACATGGCCGACGCCGAGGGTCGTCGCGCGGCTTCCCGTGGCGGCCGGTCACTCGTGTGGGTGACCCGCAATGGCAGCGAAGAGACGATTTCCGGAGTTGCTCCGGGCGACTACACGTACCCGCGCGTCTCCCCGGATGGCAGCCGAGTGGCGCTCACACGACGTGACGCCGAGAGGCCCGATATCTGGATTCTCGATCTCGCGCGGCAGACACTGAGTCGCCTGACCAACGACGCGGCGCGCGAGAGCTCGTCCGTGTGGATCGACGGGCAGACGCTCGCGTTCGGCTCGCCGCGCGCCGGCTTCTCCCATGTCTACGTCCAGAAGGTCGATACCACGGAACGGCGGAAGCGATCACGACCGGCTCCGGCAATCAGGTGCCGACGGGCGTGAGCGTCAGCGGCCAGATCGTCTATTGGCAGGTCACCAACTCGGGCGACCTGGATCTGATGACTGTAGACATTGCGCAGCCGCATCAGGTGCGTGCGCTCATCAGCACGACTGCCAGTGAACGAAACGGAGACGTGTCGCCCGATGGCGCATGGCTGGCGTACGAATCGACGGAGTCCGGGAGGTACGAAGTCTACGTACGACCATTCCGCACCGGCACCGAAGGACGTATGCAAATCTCGACATCGGGAGGGAAACAACCCCGGTGGGCGCCTTCGGGCCGGGAGTTCTTCTACTTCAATGACGAGGGCGAGTTGATGGTCGTGTCCATGCAGACCGGAGGCAGTCCGCTCAAGGTGGGCACGCCGAGCAAAGTGCTCGACGCGAAGTACTTCGCCGGCGAACCGGGTACAAACGCTCGGACGTACGACGTGGCGCCGGACGGCCGCTTCCTGATGATCAAGAATCCGGCCGAATCGAGCGGCGGCGGCGACTTACCCGATCATCTCGTCGTCGTCGGCAACTGGCGTGAAGAACTAAAGGCACGGCTCGGCGGGCAATGACTTCACGAGTGGAGGGTGCGACGCAATGACGATTGGATGCCAGGGAGAAGGTATCGTGTAGGCGGCTGGGCTGTTAATCAGCGTTTACTGACCCCTCAGAGACGACGTCGATCCGACACGATCTCGTACGATCCGAGTCGCGAGCCGGGATTCACTACCATTGGGCCGGAGTGCTCGGATTATAGGCGGTTGCGAGATCCGACGCAGGAGCTGTTCCGAGCAACGGGGCCTGCGCTTTGATCGCGAGTCCATTGGACTGGGCGCTGGCACTAGGTCAGGTTTGAGTGCCGACTGAAGCCGAAGGCAGGACGAGGCCGTAAAGGCCTTCATCCGCAGCGCGCCACGGCTACGAGATTCACCGAACGGTCCCGAAGCGCCTCCGCTCGGCCCATGACGCGAATCGATCAGGCACTGCCACCCGACGATCTTTGCGGTCGCGCCATTGCAGTGCGGCTCCCGGGAATTGCGCGATGAGCGACAGCGCCGCGTCGATCGTCTCGAGCTCTGCGCCGACACCGAGTTGGTGTGACTCGCAGTAGTCGACCCTCACGCTCGATCTCCGCGACTGCGAGCCCTTGGATTCGAAGAATCACTGACGCGGGCGCGCGGCTCGCCGCCGTCGCACGTGCGCGCGGTGTTCATCAATCGTGATCGTCTTCGCAGTTCCCGCGTCTACTTCCGCATCCCGACGCGCGATCGCCGCGTCCCTCGCTTCTGCTGCGTCGGCATCGGCTTGAGTAGAGAGACTGCGAATCAATTCGAGCGCAAGGCGGGCGCGCTCTTCGGGGGGAAGACGAAGGATCTCGTCGAGCATGTCGCGCGGCGACATAGGCTCAGTGTAGGAGCGGCGAAACGGCCTGTGAGCCGCTACCGATTGCCAGTCATTTGTCAGTCGCGCAGCGTTCTCGCAGCTTGCGCTACTGCCCGCGGCTCTTTTCTCGAGCAAATTTCGGCATTTCTTATGTGCGACCCTCTGGTTTTGACCAGACGGGATTCAGCGGATCGTCGTGTTTGTAGGATGCGGCCCGAGAGCTGTGGAAAAAGAAAAATGGCGTAACCTCCTGCTGACCCAAGCAGATCGCCGTTAGCAGCGGCGACGGAGGTACGCCATGCAGGAGACTAGCACAAGCCCCGCCACGATTCTCCAGTTCCGCCAAGACATCGAAGCGCAGTTCCGCCGGCACATTCGTGAGGCCTTGGAGACGGCCCTCGCCGAAGAGCTCGCTGCCGCACTCGGTTCTGCGCCGCATCAACGCACCGACCAACGTCGCGGCTATCGGAATGGCAGTATCGAGCGGACGATCACCACGCCGGAGGGGACGCGAGGCGTGACGGTGCCGCGCGCCCGGATTGCGGACCGTGATGGACGGACGACAGAGTTCCACAGCCAGCTGCTGCCACGGTATGCGCGTCGGACGCGGGAGATCGATGAGGCCATCCTCAGTTGCTATCTTGGAGGCGTCAATAGCCGTCGCATCCGTACGGCGTTGAAGCCGTTACTCGGCGAGCGGCACGTGTCGAAGAGCGCGGTCTCGCGCATCGTCGGCCGATTGAAGGCGCTGTTTGCGACGTGGCAAGGGCGCGATCTCTCGACGGAGCGCTACCCGATCGTGTTCCTCGATGGCTTCCACCTGAAAGTGCGCGTGGCGCGTCGAGTCGTGTCGGTCCCCGTGCTCGCGGCTCTGGGCGTGACGGAAACCGGCTAGACATGCTTGCTGACGCTCCGCGTGGCGGCCTCGGAAGCGAGCGCGACCTGGGGCGCCGCCGTCACCGATCTGCAACAGCGAGGGCTCGCCGCGCCGCTGTTACTGATTGTCGACGGCAACGCCGGACTGAAGCACGCGTTGAGGCAATGGGATGGCGTACGCGTCCAGCGCTGCCCGACGCACAAATTGGAGAATCTGCGGACGCATTGCCCGAAACACGCCCAGGCCGAAATGACACGCGACTACCATCGTCTGCTCTATGCCGCCGATGGGCTCGCCGCACGTGCGGCCTACGATGCGTTCGTCAAGAAGTGGACCACGCTCTGTCCGGCGGTCGCGAAGTCCCTCGAGGAAGCGGGGCTCGAGCTCCTGACGTTCTACGACTTCCCGAAGGCGATGTGGAAGTCGCTCCGCACGACGAACACCGTGGAGAACCTCAATCGGGAATTCCGGCGCCGCACAAAGACGCAAGCGTCATTTGGCACCGAGGACGCCGCGTTGATCGTGCTCTATGGCCTGGTCGCCTTCGGGCACATTCAACTGCGGAAGATCGATGGCCATCAGCAGCTGCCGTCGTTCCTCGCGAAGGAATGGCAGAAAGTCGCGTAAGAGCGTAGAGTGGGTCAACCGTTCAGCAAGCGGTTACGCCGTCAGAGCAATTTTCCACAAGACTCGGGCCGCATCCTGTTTGTAAGTTGTTGAACGCTTGTCCTTCCTGAGGGATAGGTAACAGAGTATTCCGGACACATAGGTGACACTTCGGCCCTCTTCGACAGGAGGGGGCATGCCTTGGAAGGAGTGTCACGTCATGGACGAGCGGCTCCGCTTTGTGGCCCGCCTGCTCGAGGGCGAGAAGATGACGGCGCTGTGCGCCGAGTTCGGGATCTCCCGGAAGACCGGCTACAAGATCTACGACCGCTATAAGGATTGTGGGGTCGTCGGCCTGAGCGATCGCAGCCGGCGGCCGCAGCGCCAGGCCAATCAGATTCCGCCGGCCGTCGAGGTCCGGATCGTCCGCTTGAAGCGGGAGTATCCGGGCTGGGGCGCGCCGAAGATCCGTGAGAAGCTCCGCCAGCAGCTGCCCGACCTGCCGCACTGCCCGGCGATCAGCACGGTGCCGCGGTGCTGGATCGCCAGGGGCTCGTCCACCACCGCCGGCGGCGGCGTCCACGCGCGACGGGGACCGCGTTGACCCGGCCCCTGGAACCGAATGCCCTCTGGTGCGCCGACTTCAAAGGTGAGTTCATGCTCGCCAACCGGCGGTACTGTTATTCGCTCACCATCACCGATTTCGCCAGTCGCTATCTGATCGCGTGCGAAGCGCTGACGACGACGGCCGAGAAATTTGCCGTGACGATCTTCGAGCGCGCGTTTCGGGAGTGTGGGTTGCCGGCGGCCATCCGCACCGACAACGGTGTGCCGTTCGCCTCCGGGTGGGCCTTATATGGCCTCAGCAAGCTCTCGGTGTGGTGGCTGCGGTTGGGCATCGCTCTGGAGCGGATCGCGCCGGGCCATCCCGAGCAGAACGGCCGTCATGAGCGTATGCACCTGACGCTGAAGAAGGAAGCGACCAAGCCCGCGGCCGGCAACATCTTCCAGCAGCAGGCCCGCTTCGACACCTTCGTTGACCACTACAATCGCGAGCGGCCGCACCAGGCGCTCGGGATGAAGGTGCCGGCGGATCTCTACACGCGCTCGTCGCGGGTCTACCGCGGCCTGGAGGAGCTCACGTATCCGTTTGCGGATGCCACGGTGATGGTGACCAACTGTGGCCGGATCTGCTTGCAGGCGCGCAAAATCAATTTCAGTCACGTCTTCGCCGGACAGAAGATCGGCATCACCCAGGTCGGCGAGCGCGTCTGGCTCGTCACCTTCATGCACTACGATCTCGGCTACTTCGACGACGAGACGTGCCGGCTCGAACCGATCGAGAATCCCTTCGGTCCGAAAGTGTTACCTATGTCTCCGGAATGAAACGTCACCCATGTGTCCGGAAAGGACCGCTGGATGTTGGCGCGCCCTGCAGGACTCGAACCTGCGACCTCCTGGTTCGTAGCCTACTCAGGGCATAGCATCTTGTTCGGTTCCTCAAGGTTTAGCCCACCTTGGAACCTGCTGATACCCGGTATTCGGGAACGAATTGTTCACGGATTGTTCACAACGGCCACGGACGCACCGGAACCGCCGTCCTTCAAAATCGGTGCTCCTTAAAATTGACGTCGGTGGCCCGGCGGCGTTAATACCGACCATCCTGGGCGAGCGTGGCTGTTGCGCGAGCATCGCTTGACACTGCCTGTCGGCGCACCCACAATCCGGCTGCCACGGCGGCCGCCAGGCGTCCCTGCCTTGCAGGCTCGTCGCCCGTTCATGAAGCCGCTCCTCATTGGCCTGCTCCTCGACGTGTCCAGTTCGATGGCGAAGCCGCTCCAGCGGGGCAATGCCGCGACGCGCCTGCATCGCCTTGAGGAGGCCGTCGACGACTTGGTGGCCCGGGCACGCACGGTCGCCGACGAGACGCCAAACGGCGGAGCCGGCCTATTTAGCATCTTCGCGTTCGGGTTTGGCTTCGGCAACCTCTTCACCCGGCTCCAACGCAGGCACGTCCCCGCGGTCAGACATCTGCTCTCGATCGGCGCAGACAGCGACGACGTGGTCGATGGCGCCACGCTCCTGCAGCGTTGGAATCAGTACCGCGACAACCTCGTGTCGCTCACTGGCGACATGCTCGGGACCACACCGATGGTCGAAGCGTTCTCGAGAGCCGAGCGGCTGCTGACGGCATTGCACGCGGCGGGCGCCTACGACGAACAGCCGGTGCTCCTCGTCGTGTCGGACGGTACACCCACCGATCCCCCGGACGCGGGTCCAGCACTCATTCGGGCAATCGCCGAGAGGATTCGCTCGCGGGGCACGGCGATCGTGTCGTGCTTCGTCGGCACGCAAGACACGGCGTTCACCAAGACGCTGTACGCTGCGCCGCAGTCCGACTGGCCGGCCGGCGCGCAACTCCTGTTCGACTGCGCCTCGCCTGTCGCCAGCCATCCGGCCTTCTACGCGCACCTCACCGAGTACGACTGGCAGATTCCGCCGGGCGCTCGCCTCTTCACGCAGGTCAACGAACCGGACTCGCTGGCGGAGTTCTCGCAGTTGCTCCTCAGCCCGCTCGAGCAGGCGGGGGAACATCTCATGGCACCGCCGCTAGACGCGCGTCCGGCCGGCGCCAAGCCCGTGTCGATCATGGTCAGCTACAGTCACGCCGATGCACAGTACGTGAACGAGGACAGGCGCTCGCTCCTGAGCTATTTGCGCGGGCTGGAGCGCGAGAACGTCACGTTCTGGTGGGATCGCCGACTGTGCGCCGGTGATTTGTGGGACAGCGAAATCGAAGCGCAGCTGCGCCACGCCGACATCGCCCTGGTTTTCGTCAGCCAGCCCTTTCTCAACTCGGCGTATTGTGCGAAAGAGGCGCGCACGTTCATCGAACGACGGCGGGCTAACGGCCTCCGCATCGTGCCGATCATTCTGTCCCCGTGTGACTGGCTGCATCAGCCGTGGCTGGCCGAAACGCAGGCGCTGCCGGGTAACGGGCGCAATGTCGAGGAGCACTACACGCTTCCCGGAAAACGCAAGGCGCTCTACCTGAAGATTCTTCACGAACTGCGCGCGGCGGCCGCGGCGGTCGCTGGTTGAGACGTGCCTAGCCGTTTGTATCCAGCGGAACCAGTGCCATGCCAGACCCCGAGAGTCCTAGCACTCCGTCGCCTGCCGTCACCGTCGGTCTCGCCTTGGATGTGTCGGGCTCGATGGAGTCGAGCATCGCGAACTACGCGGGAGGCGAGCTGGCTCGCCTGGACGGTTTGCGGAACGCCGTGGACCTGCTGCTCGAAGAGGCGACCCGGCTGGCAGGCCTGACCGAGTCGGACGACCGCATCCCGATCAACATCTTCGTGTATGCGTTCGGCCTGCAGCTTCCGGCCGTGAATGGCGCCTGCGACCTGCTCCGACTTATCGAACTCGCACGGATTGCCGAGCCGATCGCGCTCGAAATGGCGCAGGACTACGAACGGCGGCTGCGGACGAACGAGCGCGACGTCGCGATCGAACTCATGGGCTGGCAAGCAATGGACCTGCTCAAAATGAGCCGCGCAGACGCAGAGGCGACCCTTCGCGCCCGCATCAAGGAACGAGTTACGAAGGACGCCATGAAGAAGATCTTCGCCCGCGCCGCTGGCCGATCCTTGAAGGATCTAACGCTGAGCGCAGGATCGTTGATGGAACGGTGGTCGTCGTTTCGCGACAGTCTGTCGACCGACAACGACCTGCTGGGGGGCAATACGCCGATGTGCGCGTGCCTGTCGTTGATTCGCGAGCGCTTCGCGCGCGAACGCGAGCGACACCCGGACTGCTCGCGATTCGTCTTGCTCATCGTCTCCGACGGTGAGCCCACCGACGGCGATCCGCGCCCGATCGCGCAGCAGATTGCCGAGGCTGGCGTCGATATCGTGTCGTGCTTCGTCGCGCCTCAGGACGTCACCGGCTCGAAGCTCCTCTACAACACGCCGCAGCGGTCGTGGAGCGGCGGCGCGGTGGCGATGTTCGACATAGCGGCACAGGCGTCCATCGTCAGTCCCGAGCTCAGATTCCTGCTCGAACGCGGGTGGCACGTGCACGAAGACCCGGTCGGGCTTTGGGCCGCGCTGCGGCGTTGGGTATGGGGCAGAAGCCAGCCCGAAGCGTCGGCGCGCCTGTTTGCGCAGGTCAACCACTCGCAGCACCTGCAGGAGTTCATGCAGGTGATCCTAGCGCCGTTGCGACTGGAGTCGGAGAGCGTTTCCTAGTCTTGTGCACTCGCAGGAGCAACGCCTCGCCCGTAGCCGTAGTCTTAACGCGATCAACTGCGCCAGCGTCAGCGGTCCAGCAGTCGGGCCATTCCAAACCAATTAGGCTTGGCAGCGCTGTCACAACGATCACCGCAGAGGCGCGGATCCCGAGGCGCTGGGAATTCCGACAACGAAGGGTCAGGAGCAAGCTCTCGTACGCAGTCGTCACGGCATTTAGATCACGCTGTCGCGTCCCCAGCGCTGCGCGGCTCTTTCCCTTTTCGACCTTGCTCTCGGATTCGGTTTTCGTAGCCGATATGTGTAATTGTGCGGTTTGGCTCCGCTCCCACCTGGGCGTGTTGACGGAACACATACACTGGGTTTGGTGTCGACCCGATGTCGATCTGGCGCCCGGCTTTACATAAGTTAGGTGTAGATGCGCAGCGATTCGGCCGGTTCTCATCGGTTGCAAAGGGGTCAGGCGACCTCAAGGAGTGCCTGCGGATTCTTCTCGGCAATCAACAGCAATGTCCGCGCGGCACATGACGGGGCTCGACGGCCTTGTTCCCACTCCTGCAGTGTGCGCACCGACACACCGAGCAGTGCCGCGAAGCGAGGCTGCGAGAGCCCGGTCTTCTCACGGATCTTCGTCACCGACGGCACCTTCATGGCGCGTCCATGCTCGCCGCGTTTGAGCTGCCGAATGCCTTCCAGAGTCTCCTCGCCAATGTTCCGCTTAGCCTTCCGCATCGATCTCCTCTTTGATCTTCTTCAGCATCTTGGCAGGAATGTTGTCCGCCACGTTCTTGGCGTAGAGCGTCAGCATCCAGATCTCGTCACGGCGTAGTCGAAGGAAGTAGATCACGCGAATGCCACCGCGCTTGCCGCGTCCGGCGACACCGCACCGCAGTTTGCGAACACCACCCGAACCTGGAATGACGTCACCCGCTTCAGGGTTGACGATGAGCGACTGCTGCAACACCGCATACTCATCGTCCGACAGATACTCCTGGACCAATTTGGTAAAGAGCTTCGTTTCGAGAAGGTCACCTGGACCAACTATATACGTCATTGACGGACTACGTCAAAGACGGAAGGTCGAGATTTCTGAACGAATTGTTCGTGCTCACGATCCGAGAGCGTGCGGAGACGACTGTAAGTGGTGGCGAGAGCAGGGCTTAACGTCCCGGTCCACAGAGATAGCGGACCAAATGCTCATCTCGCAGACCCAGCCGTATAAACCTTGTATTTGAGTGATTTGGCGCGCCCTGCAGGACTCGAACCTGCGACCTCCTGGTTCGTAGTCATGGTCCGGCAGACCTACCTGCGTCGACGGACGGCGATAAAGAGCCGGAAGATCAATGACTTGCTGGCGAAGCCGCGAAATCGGTCACCCACCGTCGCACTGCATCAACCAGCCTCTTGGATAGGGATTGCGTCACAAAACACGTCACAGTTCCCGGCCAGACGAAGCCGACGCCTGTCCTACGCTGGCTCAATTTGCGCATGCTCACGGTGAGGCTGTCCGGGCGGCGTACTACCGGCCTCCAATCCCAGCGAGTCGGCGCGATGCCGCGGTCACTGCGGCGCTCAGGGATGTCGTGGCGCGTTATCCCAGGGTTTTGGAAGCTGTTTGATCGGTTACGGAACGAAGGCCGGCCGTGGAATCAATGCAAACGCATTCCGGAGCGCACCTCAGTTGGCTCAAGGGTTGCTCCAACACCCCCTTATATGTTCGAACACGTCTCCTTCACCGAAAGACCTTATCCGTTAGGGAGCCCATTCCGCGGTACCAATTGGTGAAGGCTTCGATCTGCCCGCTATCCCACAAACGGTCGTTGTTCGCGAGCGTCCTCCGATATTCGACGGCACCGTTCATAACGAGACGCGAACCATCGACTGATTTTTCTAGGGTGAACACTTGAGGAGGAACGGCAACGATCGAAAGATAGTGCTTCCGGCAAAAAGCGGACGGCGTGTAAAAGCCGTCCTGCCATTCAGGCGGACCATCGTTGCCGCGCGGCTCGCGCTGCCGAATCGTGATGATGCCGTCGGACCGTTTCACAATGTCGTACCTCGCGCCATATCCGAACGCACACGCGATACCCTTGGCTGGGTCGCTCGGTCCGCCACGGACCATAAAGACCAAATGATCGCCTGTGAATGTGAGCCGAAAGCGATACGGTGACCGTTCACCATACCAGTCGCCCACCAGCTCGCTTCCCTGCGAACCGACGCCCTGCTGAGCGCCGACGGTTCCAGATCCCGATCTCGACACGCTGCGCGCGCCAGCCTCTGATGAACGTTGGGCAGGGTCGGAGGGTGTCCTGATAGAAATAGAGTTTAGTACCGTCTCCAACATGGGGACATCCGAGGCGGGGATTAAAGCCTCCACCGAAACTATCATCGACGGAAAGCAAAACGTAATGTACTGGAGCTGAGGACGATCCGTATGCTGTGCGGTCATCCAGACACTCTGAAGAGTCGGCACGCCGTTCCTACTTGAATTTACAACCCCATTAAGGTCTTTCCAGTCCAAACTTGAAATCGCATCCGGCAGGAGTCCGATCGTGCGTTGGGCCCATTCTTGGTGCATCTCGCGGTGGTTGTGACACGCGACCTTGTCAACGCCGACCTCGATCTTGTAGAGCCCTGACCCCTTCATAGCAACAACGGATTCGCTGCCGTTTGCGTAGGCTTGCCGCTTTGTGACTGTCCAACCTGTCGGATAGCGAATCGACACGGTTCCGCTCGGGGACTGCACGATCTGGGCATTCAAGTTCGCCGACGTTGCCGTCATCAGCCCGACAACCAGGAGCAGAAAGAGCATGCGCTTTAACGCCAGCGTCATACGGGTCCTCTTGAGAGAGTGTTGTCTAATGAACAGGTCGCTTAGCGCCCCGCGCTGGCCGGGCACTGCAAGAGACAAGCCAGACAAGACCCCTAAGCGACGTTCAGGTTTCTGGCAGTAGGGACGTTCTTCGTCGCTCGTCAGCCGACATCAGCGTCGTCCTCCTCGACGGACGGCGGGCTATCTACGTTGGGCGAACACCACACGGAAGGATTCGCGGCGCGCAGCGCAACCGGGCGGGTCGCACAGGCGGCCAATTACTAACGCCAGCGCTCAGCTCATGCTATGCACAGCGGCCTGCCTGCGAGACTTGCCCTCAGGTGCCCTTGTGCCGGAGGTCGCACGATACGCCACCGTGTCGGTGAGCACTAGGCGCCATATCATGCCGGGTGTAAATCGGTACTGAGGAAGCGCGGCGCTGCGAGCGATCCTACTGCCGGCGCGTGAAACGAAGTTGCCAGACGTTGCCGCAGGTCCCTGATGGAGGTGCAGCATCCGGAACTGCTCAGGGCGCTCACGACCTGGCTCCATTCGAAACGCAGTCACGGCGCAACCATCCCCTCAGCGATTCTCTCCGCTTCCTTCGTGACGTGACCGGTGATGACACATCGCTCGCACCAGCAACGGGGCATTATCACCGCCGTATCGCAGTTTCTTCGACCAGATCGGAGTCCGTCTGGGCGGCAAAAAGGGTGCGGGATATCGCCGCACCCTTCCGGGGAGATGCACGAGCAATGGGGGACTACTGCGGCATCACCACGGTGTCGATTACGTGAATCACGCCGTTCGACTGGAAGACATTGGCCTGCGTCAGCATGGCCATGCCGCCCTTCTCGTCTTTCAGCACGATGTCGTTTCCGTGCAACATCGCCCACAGGGTGTTCCCGCTGACGGTTTTCAGGATCGCGGTACCGTTGCCCGCTTTGATTTGGTTCTTCAGGTCGGCGCTCGACAACTTCCCGGCGATGACGTGGTAAGTCAGCACCTTGGTGAGTATCGGCTTATTCTCCGGCTTGAGTAACGTGTCCACGGTGCCGCTTGGCAGTTTGCTGAACGCGGCGTTGGTCGGGGCGAACACCGTGAATGGTCCGACGCCCTGAAGCGTATCGACGAGACCGGCAGCCTTCACTGCTGCGACGAGCGTTGTGTGATCCGCCGAGTTCACGGCGTTCTCGACGATGTTCCTGTTCGGAAACATCTCCTTTCCACCGACGATCGGATTCTTCGCGGCGTAGGCCGCCGTGCTGAACGCCAAGGCGGCGACTGCGACGCCGCAGAAACGTGCGAGTGTCATGATGTATGTCCCTTCGATGCTTTGGGCTTCATTGCCCGCTCTTGAAGACATCTACGGGTTGCCTACGCAGTCGGATTTGAACATCCGCGGCACGGCGGCGTTCGTATTTCGCATACATAAAGGCGGACGCAGCGCGCGTGAAATCTAACAACAGACCGGAACTGCTCAGAACGCGCGCCTCGTCGCAGCAGGCTTGCTGCTCTCGAAGCGGGTCGTAGCTGGCCATTGCGCAACAGGCTGTCGCTGAGCAATACAATGCGGCCTCCACGTTCGCTCGGGCCAGCTCGCCCGACGTTTCGTGCTTGCGACGGGATACCACCAGACTGCTTCGCCCAACTTCTAGAGCCACGTCTCGAGATCTGTTCAATCAGTGACAGCGCGTAGAGAATTGCCCTGGCGTCCGCGGTGGTCGTCCAGGCGCGAGGGCTGGAACAACTGTGGAAGATTGCATAGTACACGCGACATCTCCGCGTCGATCGAAGTAGGCAGTCGGCAACTCTGGTGGCGCGTCGCTCGCGGCTCTCTCGACGACATTGCTCCGCACGCCGGCATTTGTCGCAGCGCGCGAACGAAAGTTGATTACAAAGGCGAGTTCTCATAACTGCGCTGTCGCCGCTCTGCTACGAAGCCTATTGCGCGTCGTCCACACGCGAGCACGGCGCGCGTCCCCTCGGGGTTGGCGACGAAAGGCGCGTATCTGTCTGGCCACCGCGACAACGAGCCGCTGCTGGCCCCGAAAACGCACCTACTACTCTCCAGCAAGGATCATGGTAACTGCGATGGCCATAGATACGCATATCCGACGGGTTGGTTGGGCGCTTGTGCCACGGCACCGGCACTGGCGACGGGACATGTCATCGCGAGCGGTCCGAGATGTTCGCCGGTCTCCCCACTCTTGGCGACAGGGTTTCCCGGATAGCAACCTGTTCCTGGATCGTGAGCGAGGCGTCTTGTGCGTTTAGCCGTGCCTTGCTGCAACGACCTCACGATATTGGCTACTGCTGGTGGTACGCGCCGTGTTTTCACGGTGGTGCTGGCGCCCGATCCTGGTCGTGACGTCCTCCCGAAAAACGTGGGCAGTCGAAGCTAGAGAATCGTGATGCGTCGCGATCCTCGAGTGTGAGGATGAGGACAGATGAAGAAGTCGAAGTTCGCCGAGGAGCAGATCGCCTACGCGCTCGCCAGGTCGAGAGCGCCGCCGGCGCACGTGTATCGTCAGCTCGGGGTCAGCGAGGCGACGTTCTGCATCTGGAAGAAGACTTACGCCCACCTGGGCGTCAGCGAGCTGTGCAAGCTGCGGTCGCTCGAAACGAGAACGCGCAGCTCAAGCGCCTCGTCGCGCACTCACGCTCGACAAGCATATGCTCGCGAAGCCGTTGAGAAAAAAGGTCTACGCCCACGTGCCGGCGCGCATTGCGGCCTGGTTTCACGCGACCTTTGGCGTCAAGGTGCAGCGGGCCTGCCACCTCGCTCAGTTCAGTCGCACCGCATGAGATCGCCGAAGCATGGCGCGCGACCAACGGCCGTTGCGTCTGCGGATTCGCGAGTTCGCGCAGGCCGCGATTTGGCGCTGAGTGGGTCTGGGGCTGCTGCGACACGAGGGCTGGTTGGTAAGTGGGAAGCGCGTGAGACGCCTGTTTCGGTTGGAAGTTCTGCAATCGGATGTGGGTGCGGCGTCGCAAGCACATCGCCCTGCATCGGGGGACCCGCGCCGGTGCCGACGGGACCGACGGGGCGCTGGAGCAAAGACGTCGTGCACGATGCCTTGGCGAACGGACGCCCATTTCCAGTGGACACCGTCGTTGATCAGTGGAGTCGGCTTGCGCCCGCGATCTAGCGTTTCGCCGAGTTGGTGGGGCTGCTGCCGTTCATCGGCGGCCACCTGTAGTGCCTGCAGGCAAACGGCTGGTCGAACGTCCCGCCGATATGGACTGGCTCTCGCTACGCCTCTACCCGAAGGCAGCGACTCGGCGACTGATCGGTGCGTCTCTGTAACGACTCAAGGTCATCGCCGTGTGATTGTGATTTTGGACTGCAGGGATAGCCCGGCAGCGACAGGAAGGGTCGATTCGGGAAGACCGTAGTTGCCGGACACGGCTGACGCCCTCAAATTTGCACTGAGCAGGTCCGACGCAGAACGGTTCGCCGTGTAGACTCGGAGCTCATATGATTGGGGCGGTCCGCCAAAAACTACGGGAACGGTCCATTCGAATCGTCCGGCGTCCTTGGCGGCAGGCAGACCAGCGGGCGGGTTCGGCGACTGCGGGTAAGCAATCCCCGGTGCCTGCTCGGCGAAGATGATCAGCCAGATATCTTCATTTACGCCCTGGGCGAACTTGCCACGTATGGTCATCATGGTCGTGGCGGCCGCGATGGTTCTATCACTATCCGGATCGGAAAACGTCAGCAAGGGTTTTCGAGTAATGCGGATCGGCGGGGAGAGTGTGAATGGTGGGGCAGCAATGGTCGCGTAAGGCACCTTTCCTGCATTCCTGACCGCGTCCGCCAACTGCGTGAGCGCGTTTGCGTCGGACGCCGTTACGGCAATTACATCGTAGTACTGCGGCGGACCGCCGAACGACGCACGGACAGACCAATTGCCACTCGGGTTCTTTGTCGCTGGGGCACCGGCCGACGCGTTTTCGGATTGAGGGTACACATTATCGAAGTCCATCTGGGGACGAACAACGACCCAAATGTTGCCATTGAACGTCGCTGGCGAGAATGTTCCCTCGACCGGAGTCATCGGACCATCAAGATCCTCCCCGGCCACGGGCTTCGTGATGGTCAGGACTGTCAGGCCGGTTTGCGTCGGCGTAGGGACCGAATCGGGCCCTGAAGGCGTCGCGGCGCCGCACCCTAGCAAGGTGAAGCTCACACAGGCGGCCAGGTAGATCTTACTGAGGCGCGTCATTGCTTCTCTCCAACAAGCCACTGAACACCGATTTCCGGTCGCTGCAACCAGCGTGAGCGCAAGACTTCATCGCTAGACTTAAAGAGGGCGTGAAGTCGATAGCCAAGTACAAGATGCGCGCTCTGCCACAAATGGAAGCGCGCGTCGATGCCGCCTGTGAAGACTGGAGATGTGGCCGAGAGTTTGTCGGTTGCGCTTCGAACGACGTTGTTCACGACCGTGTAGCGTATGCGCTCAGTATTGAGTCTTGCGATTCCTAGCCCGATCTTCGGCACGACGGCTTCGAGCACCGCGTGTCCCGAGCCAATCGACACCTCGCGGCCCACGATTCCCACCACGATCACATCACGGAGGTAGCGCCGCTCCGAAAACGTGGTCGACAGCTCACTGTCCAGCGCACGTCGTGTCGGTAACTCGAATTCCGCGCCGAGTGTGATGGTCCGCCGGACGGGGACATCTACCCTGAACGCCAATCCCAGCGCCTGCTCTTCGCCCAACGAAGATATGGACCGCCTGGGTTCGGCAGCAAGGAACCCGGCTGCCCCGAGTTCGATCGCCGGTGGCGGCGGACGCGGTGTTCCGGTCAAGTTGGTCGCTATTTCAACAACGGAAACCCTTGGAATGTCGACATCAATGCGCTTGACCTGTCCGTCAAGCGCGACGCCTTGGATCTTGACCACGAGTGTCTTACCCGTGTCGTTCGCGGTCTGGCCGCGACGTGTGACTTCGAGCTTGATGACACATTCGTCGACACCAGGCGCACCGACGACCGTGTAATGAATCGATAGTCGCTGGCCTGACGGAGTCTCGCTCACGTCAATGCCAACGGTTTCGCAAGAGCAGGGCTCTTGCGCACTCGCGCCTGGCACGAACATGAACGGCATGACGACAAGAGCCGCGAACAATCCGTACACGCGCAATATTGATGTGTCTACTTTGAGGTTCATCATTGAATAACCGTCAGTTGATAAGTCGCCGCGCTCCCGCCATTCATCTCGACGCGGAAGTTGTGCGGCGTTCCTACAGTAATAGGAACCCTGATCTTCGGTCCGTCGAGTTGTATTTCGACAGCGGGACCATCGTCGAGAAATACACGGAAGCTGCACGTGGTCGGACAAAACGCTTTGAAGTCGATCCCGCGCGTGCCGGTCTGCGAAGCGTAATAATCCACGGCCGTTGGCGGACACACGGACGAGCACTGATTTTTCGACCTGGATGAAACTCCAACGAGCAGGTCAGTCCGGCGTCGGGGTGTCGTGCTAGCCGCGGCTGGCTGCGACGCCGGCGGTTCCGAACGAAGGCGCGTCGCTTCCGCGACCAGGGGAACTGTGCCATCGAGCGGCAACGGATTTTCACCGCCGACGATCACCTCACGGCCATCGCGGTCGTTGGCGGTCGGAACACCGCCGGTCTTTATCGCAAGGGCCGCGGTATTCGGCTCGGTCCGTGTAACGTCCAGCGGCGTTGGAGCATCTGACCGTCGTTGTGCGGGCTCCAGGTTGTCCGGCGGCAAAGGGGGCTCGGCGTTGCGCGGCCGCAGAACGGGCAGTATCAGGTTCTGCTTAGGGACCTTCGTCGCGTACTGAGTTTTCTGCCGTTCGTCTGACGAAGAGTTCTGGAGCGAACGCGAATTCGGGCTGGCGTCGTTTCTCGCCTGTGCCGCTTGTTGCCCGCTTAAAACGACGTCCGAACTCACTCGCCACTTCGGTCGTATGGACGCAGAATGGCCATTTTGACCCAAACACAGCGCAACTAGCGTAACGACCAGAGCGCCACGGAGGATTCGGAAGTTCCGCCCGCGTAGGGAGATCGCCAGTGCCGGCTTGACCACCGCTTGCGCAGCTTGTGCGGTAGTGCGCCGTGGACGTTTCGGTGTCTTTGGCTCGCTGAGGAGGATCGTTTCATCCTTGAGCGCCGCGGCGAATGCCGCGTCTTCACAGAGTTCCTCGAGCGCCGTGCGCATTTCCCGAGCTGATTGGAACCGGTCGTCCGGTGAAGGCTCCAACGCCTTGAAGACGATGGCCTCGAGCTGGGGGAATCGCGTGCTCCAGTCGATCCCGAGTGGGGCCGGCTTTGGCGGCCGTCGCTCGGAGGCATCGAACGGACGCCGATTCGTCAGCAACTCGTAGGCGAGCGCCCCGACGGCGAAGAGGTCGGCGCGTTGATCGACACAGAGGCCGGACTGTTGCTCCGGCGCCATATAGCTCGGCGTACCCACCCCAACCGACATGGGCCTGACGGACTCGACGGCGCGTGCCAGGCCGAAGTCGATCAGCTTGATCGCCCCATCAGGCAATACCATTACGTTGGACGGTTTGATGTCGCGGTGGATCGTGCCCTTGGAGTGCGTGTACTCGAGCGCCTCGAGGACCTGCATCACGATCCAAAGATCGAACCGTAAGGAGCGCCGATTCCGCTGGTTGATCACCGTCGCGAGATCGTTACCCTCGATGTACTCCATGGCGACGAACGCGACGCCATCCGCGTTTCCGAACTGATAGGGCACCGCGATCAGGGGAGACCTCAGTGGACCCCAGCTTCGTGCTTCCTCGCGGAGTCGCTCCGCCAACCGTTGGTCGTCGTTGGTGCGAACGGTCTTTAATGCGACCTCGCGATTGAGATTTGGATCGCGTGCCTTGAAAACGACACCCATGCCGCCCCGGCCGATTTCCGAGTCGATGATGAACGGCCCGATTTGTTTGGGGAGCGATTGGCCGATTTCAGGAGTCACGTGGACTTCTCCATCGTCTGTGAGTGCCGGCGCCTCGAACCCAGCGTGCTGTCACGCCTGGGTCATCTAGTCATCCTCTCGTCGGTTTGGACTTCGTAAGCGAACATGACTGAGCCGCCGATTGGCACCCCTGCAACCCGAATCGGCGATTCGACGACCCGTTTGCCGCCGGTCGGTGAGGACTGTGATTGGTCGGTCTCCACCGCACCCGTCGCCCTGTCCTCCTGCCTCCTGGATTATCTACGAAGGACTATCCAAAGCAGATTTGTTAGCTGCAGCAGGCATGAGAGTGGCGGGCGACGGGTCCGGCGGCGCACACAAGCACTGCCCGGAGACTGTCCGACCAGACGGCGCCAGGTATCGCCCCAATCCGGTGTTTGCATAAACCCGTAGCTGCCTAGTACCGGGTCTGACTTTCCTCGAGAGAAGCAAGGTGATCCAGAATCCACGAGCCCCCGAAACGGCCCGTGATGGAACAGTGGTACGATCGGACGGTCGCGTCCGCCTTCGGTGACTTTTGCGTTATGAGCAAAGAATGCTGCGCGGTGTGCTGCCCTATCCTGCGTGACGATTTCGTGCGCAAGTGGCCCTCCGGGAGCTGTTCGTGACAGCGGCGCACGGGAGAGAACGCCCGCGCCGTATTGCCGAGTTCGAGATCCTGCAGGAGATCGGAAGCGGTGGGATGGGGGTCGTCTATCGCGCCCTCGATACGAAGCTCGGCCGCGAAGTTGCGCTGAAAACTCTTCGCTCGAACGACGATCACCGCCTCATCGAACGATTCGGTGAGGAAGCACGAGCGTTGGGTCCTCTCGAGCACCCGCTCATAGTGCTGCCGTATCAATGCGGAACTGCAGACGGTGTCGTCTTCCTCGCCATGAAGTACGTCCCGGGCAGCAGGGACCTTCAGAGCGTGATCAACAGCCGGACGCGCCTTTCGATGCGGCGCAAGCTTTGGATCATCACTCAGATCTTAAGGGCGCTTGACTACGTGCACTCAAAGGGCACGATTCATCGCGACATCAAGCCCTCGAATGTGATGTTGTTGCCTGACGGTTCGATCAACCTGATCGACTTCGGCTTGGCACGCGCCGTCGAGTCGGTCCGGCCGATGTCACGCGGGTCCGGAACGCCGTTTTACATGGCGCCCGAACAGCAATTTGGACCGAGGGTAGACCATCGCGCCGATCTCTTCGCCGCAGGAGCCGTCGCCTACGAGCTGCTGACGAACCGGCGTCCATTCAACGTTTGTGAGGCGACACCGCCAAAGCCGGCACCCCTTGGGATCGACTGGAGCACGCGATTCCCCCAGCTCGAGGCCATCATCTTCAAGGCGTTGGAGCCTTCACCGGACGACCGGTTCCAGTCAGCCGCGGAGATGCGCATCGCCTTCGAGGAGCTCTCTGCCAATCCCGCGTTCGCGGCAGCAGTCGACGATGAGACGATCCTCATCGATGAACCCAAGCCTCCTCACCCTCCGCTACCGCTACGCACCGAAGGACATACTGCGGGAGCAGTGGTCACACCACCACTGAGGAAAGTGTCACGGGTTCGGAAACTGGCAGTCGCCGGAACCCTGGTGCTGGTCGTGCTGCTCGTTGTCGGCGTCGCATTTCGTTTCGCTCAACGAACGCCCAGCGATGCGGCATCCTCGCGTTCGCAATCGCCAACGAGTGCTACGGACGCGCCACCCGCGCAGGAGGTGCCAGAAACGCAGGTGGACAGCGCTCCGAATCCGAAGTTGGTCGATCGTGACCGTGACGCTGGGCTGCCGCCAGGTATCAGAGCACCTTCGCACTCACCATTACTCGTACCTCCCACGGCCTCCCAAGCCGCGGCGGTCGAGTGCGAACTGGGCGACGCCGCGGGTTACATCAATGCGATCGCACTCACTCCGGACGCTCAATACGTGGTTGCGGCCACCGCCGACGGCAAGCTTCGCGTATGGGGCACGAATTGCGACGCTCTGCAACGATCCCTTCCTGCGCTTTGGGCCGAGAGCGGCGTCGCTCAGGCGGTCGCCATCAACTCAACGGGAACACGACTTGCGGCGGCATGGACGCAAGACAGGCTCGTTCGCGTGTGGGACCTCAAGTCCGGCGGCGGAAACCCACCACAGTTCACCTCAGAGCCGACCGTACTCGATGGGCATCCGGGTCCGGTGACTGCGCTCGCATTCGGCAACAGCGATCAGCTATTTTCGGCTAGCGATCGCGTCCTGCAGGAATATCGTTTTACTGAATCCCAGGTGGCGAGACGCCCCTTTGCGCTCGGCGCGTTCATGGGCCTGATCACGTCCATCGAAGCCGACGGCGAACCAGGCCTGCTGGCGGCAGCCTCGAGCGGCGGCAGCCTCGCAACGTGGAGTCAGGGCTCGGTCATGCCGTCGCACCTCTTTAGCTTGTGCCGGAACGTTCGAACAGTATCAGTGGCACGCAGGGGCCTGATCGCCGGCGGTTGTTCCGATGGTAAGCTCGTCGTCTGCAAACCTGATCGTCCTTGCGAACCGCTCTCAAGCCAGGGCGATGAAGCGATTGCCGTCGCAGGCGCTGGCGGCACAGCGTTAACGGCACTGACCTTCGACGCGATGGGCAAATGGCTCGCGAGCGGCGATGCAAAGGGTATCGTAACGATCCGGGATCTTGCGTCCGGAGCGGCAATCCAGGGCAGCGATGCTCACCGCGGTGCACGCATTACGGCGCTGAAGTTCAGCGCCGTCGGACGGAAGCTTGTCTCCGGCGATGGCGAGGGCGCGATCCGGATGTGGGACCTGTCGCGGACAATGCCGGAAGATGGGCCGCGCTACGACGGCGACAACTCGCGTGCACCGAGCGAGACGCGGACGGATCCTCGTTCAGGTGCCGCTCCGACCACGCACGCAACCAGTCCCGCAAGGGCCGCTAGGCAGGACAGCTCTGACCGGACGTCCGGTAAAACGCCAGCAGCGCAATACACATCCGCCGCCGACGGCGCCCTTACGTCCGACAAATGGTCGGTCGAGCGCAACGGTCGACCAACGGGGATGCCGAATTTGACGTTCCAGCCTGGAGGCTATATTGACGGTTATAAGGTACGTGGAAGGTGGATCGCTGAAGGTAATCGCCTGACAGTGACGTCCTTTGATACTCGACAGATGGTTCCTCACCCGACGCCAATGGAGTTCCAGCTTCAGCGGGACGGCACGTTTCTGTCAGCGACAGGAATACGGCTGCGGAAGGTCTATTAACCGCAGCCGACGACCTACTGCCACACCAAACGGCCCTCGCCTTCCGAGCCGATTTCCAACGTCAGTTCGCGGACGGGACGACCACAATCGTGGATCGTATTCGCGAGATAGCGCGGTTGAACCGGGATCCGCGTCGGAGGATCCTTTATCACAACACTCGCCATCAACACGCCTGAGGGAGCGGTCGTCTTCATGACGCCTTCAACAATGCTGCTCGTCTCGTCGCGGCCGTTGAGGAAGACGGTGTAGTTTGCCGCACGCGTCTTCTGACGCGTGAGAAACACACGGAAGGTGAGATCGCAGGTCTGCTTTACTGGCATATCTGGACGCGTCTTGTCGAGTTCTGGACCAGCAATCGCACTGACTTCCTTCTTTAGACCGTCGTGCAGCGACCGCGCCAGGTCATCAGCCGCACGGGAAATTGGTTGCGAGCTTCGAGCTCCCCTGCTAAACGCGAGCGCTTCAGCAATCCAAGGTGGCACCGCTGTACTGCCTCCAATTTTTTTTTCGATGTCGGACTGCTTCACCAAGGTGCGCGCAGTAATCACGCTCGACCGCCGTGGCGACGCGAGGTCGATGACGTACGCTTCGGCAACCAGCTGCGATTCCTTGCCTTCACGTTCCGGAGACTTCAGCGTACCGACGACGACCGCCGTCGCGCCGCTTGCCCGCCCGTACTCGAGCACGCCGTCGACTTCGCCAGGCGTGTACAGGCCGCCGGGATTTAACAGGACCGTGCGCGCGGTGACATTCGAAATGGTCCGATACAACGACATCGTCAATGTCGGCGCCATCGTCTCGCCGAATGGCGCAGACGACGCGTCGTAGACGGGAAGGATCCCGACGACGGCGGGACTACTCTGCGCAAAAGCGCTGAATAGTCCCGCAACCACAAACGCGGTCGCGATGAAGCAGCGTCGCACGTCGGACCGTCCTTACTTCTTCGGCGCCGGTGTTGGCCGGCCGACGGGACCCTGACGGCGCGTCGAGTCGACAGGCGTCTGAGTGGCAGCTGGCGGCTGGGCAATGGTCGCCGCAGGCTGGGAAGAGTTCGTGCTCGGACCGTCTCCGGCATTTACGATGATCATCCCCGGAGACAACGACCAGCTCTTATCCCCGGTGGTCAGCAAGTAGTCGTAGATCACGTGCATGTTGTCGGGCAACGCGCCGCCGTGCTGCCGCTGATACACCTGGACGTATTCCTTAAGTTGCGCCTGAATCTCGTCACGCGTCGCCTGCGTGTCAGCATTCGGTTGTGCAATGAGGTGGAGTGCGTACGCCAGACGCGGATCTGGATAGGTGCGGCGCTCCTTGTCGTACGTCATCGCCGTCTGGAACGCCACGACCGCCTTCTGGCTCTCCTCAGGGGTGCGACCGGTCGTCGAATACAGGCGGCCCAGATAGAACTGCGCGCGCGGATCATCGGAGCGCGCTTTGACAGCGTCCTCCAGGTTTTCCTGCGCCATCGGCAGCAGGTCGTAATCCATCGCGATGATGCCATTATCGCGCTTCAGCGCCGCCATCAGCTTCTGGAAACCGGCGGTCGATTCAATCAGTCCGTCGGTCGCCTTAATTTTCTCGACGCGTTCCTTCAGACTCCCGCCAAGCAGATTCTGAACGTGCGTCGTGCGTTGTTCGACGCGGACTTTATCCCCAATGAACCCGAGACCTACGCGCGTATCACGCGTCGTCAGACTGTTCAACCGAGCATACATCCGCGGTACAAGCCGAGCATCGAACGATTGATCGAGCAGCAGTTCCAGCGCACGCGCATCAGCCTGATTCTCGTACAGCACATCCCACTCGGTCGGCTCGAATTTGTTGCGCGACATTGCTTGGCCCACGAGCGCTCCAACGAGAGCACCCATCCCGGCCCCGGTGGCGCCGCCGAGGGCGCCGCCGCCGGCCATACCCGCCGCGATCGGCACGAGGCTCTTCAGCTTGCTCGGCTTTTTTTGCGCGTGATACTTGTCGATAATCTCCTCGCGCAGCCGTGAATACTCATGATTCCCTTCAATGTGGGCGATCTCGTGCGCGAGCACGTAGGCGAGCTGCGCTTCGCTGTCCATCATCGCCGCGAGCCCGGTCGAGATGTACACGGTTCCGGTGGTCAGCGCCTCGGCACGCGGAGTCGGGTCGAGAAGCAGCCGAAACGCATATCGATTGGGAGAAGTTGCGGGGACCAGCCGCTGCCCGAGGGTGTTCACGTAGTTCACCAGAATCGGATTGTCGTAAAGGCGACCAAATTTCGCCCAAACGTTGAACCATTCAGGGTTGGTCCGCCAGTCAGCACCGGAACCGGCCGAATTGACACGGAAAGCAAACTCCATGTCTTCGCGGCGCTTTTGCTGCCACGCGTCGTCGATTTCCTGAATCACTGCCGGGCGCTGGGCGATCTCGGCGCGCTCCTTCTTCTCCTTGTCGTTGTATTGCGGCCCGGCGGTCTGCCCGAAAGAGGTCGATGGGATCAGCAGGGCGAGAGCGACAACTATAGCGAGTCTGTTGTGCAACAGGGACATTGCGGGCCTCCTTGTGCGCGAGTGCGGCGCATGATACTACATGCACTTACGTGCTTTGGTCCGTTTCGGATGTGACGACGCGCCTGTGTCCCACCATGACGCGGTAACGTCACAATCGACGTATTCGAACGTCGGGGAGGACGACGAAGGATGCGCGCTCGCACTGTCCTATGGTTGCTGTGGCTTGGTGCGCTACCGTCGACGGGGGTGCACGCACAAGACACATCGCGAATCACCCTGACCATCCCAGGCCTAATTTCTTCGCTCGACAGCGGGAGCATAGGTGAGATCCCCCACCCGAACGTGGAGGAACTGCGGATCGCGCTGAATCGGCCTCGTTCGGCAATCAGCAGTAGCAACGCCGTTACCATTCGCCTGAACGGCCACAGCATTCCGTCAGACACTCGCGATGATCCGCGGAGTGGCAACGCCTTGGTAGTCGTGCGGCTGACTAACGCGACGCAGTCGTTCTCACCTTCAACGAATACTGTCGAGGTCGAATTCGAAGAACGCTACCGCGGTCCGCGTTACGCGTTCTTTGTGCTCGACGTGCGTGCGCCGTCCACAGGGTCGACGAGGACGACATCGAGCGGGAATTCGACGGTCCGTCGCCATGCGCTTGTCGTGGGTGTGTCGAACTATAAGTACGTCGGGCAGGGGCTCAATAACCTCGCATACGCCAGCCGCGATGCGGTAGACGTGTTTTCGACCCTAATCAATCCAGGGGTTGGAGCGATTCCAAGCGCGCGCGCCTGTTTGTTAACTGATGAGAACGCCACATTGAGCAAGGTGCGTCGTGCAATCGACATGATCGTCGCCGCCACCACACGTGAGGATGTAGTGATGATCTTCTTTGCCGGTCAGGTGCTGGCCGATCCGAGCCACCCCGAATCGGCGTTCGTCGTGCTATACGACAGCAAACCTGGCGAATTCACGTCGACGGCGATGCCGATGACCGAAATCGAGAGGCTGTATACCAACAGGTTAGAAGGACGAAGAGTCGTGACCTTTGTCGACGCTGGACCTCGCAGCGATGCCGGCATGGCGCTTGCCGGGGCACGGCTAGCTAATGAGCTGTGGTTGACTCCGGCGACAGTAGCCCGAGGTGTTGCGTTCGCAGCGGCTGGCCCCTCACAGGTGAGCAAGGAGTCACCGAATTTCGGCGGCGGTCACGGCCTGTTTGCCTTCAGCCTGGTGAACGGACTGCGAGAGTATGCTGACGGAAACAGCGACGGAACGGTCGTTGTCAACGAGCTCGCAGAATTCCTGAATCGCAGCTACCGCGACGCATCCGATGAGGGTGGCGGGCGAACGACGAGTCCGCGGGCAATAACCATGGCAAACGGGGCGCTGCCGTTGGCCGGGCGCCTCGCGCTGGGGGCGTCGCCGAGTCGCGATGGTTCAGCAACGCTCGAGCAATCGTGCCCTGCCGGGCGATAGGCTCGACTGACTCGAGCTGATCAATCGGCTCGGTTTGCTCGCCCCCGCTCTAGAGATATCAGGGCACCTCCGGGTTACGTGGAAATTTCCAGTAAGGCAGACGAACCTCGGCGCCATCCGGCGTACGGATCGCGGTCCGATCGACCCGAAGTTCGGACGGAGCGTCGAAGCCCGACACGGCAGCCGCAGTCACGTAATCGTCCTGCTCGACACCGTCACCGCTCACACCCACTCCGCCAACGAGACGTCCATTCTTGTACAGCGGAGCACTCCCAGGAAACCACACGATGCCACTCTGATTCAGAAAGCGGCGGTTCGCGCCGCGCGATGGTCCCGGCCCTTCCGTGCATGGGTTCGCGGTATCGTACAGGAAGAGGTCGAACCACGGTCCTGGTGTCGGCGCTCTATCGAGATCGATCCCGGGCGGGAACAGCGGCTGACCGCCGAAACTCAACGTCCGATTCGTGATCGCCCACCCTGCGCCACTTGGCGGTTCGGGTTCCCACGTGTAGCGCGTGCTCGTATTGCCGAGCACGAACGAGCGTAGCACCTCGTAACCCTCACGCGAACTGAAGTAATACGCATTGCGTGCCTTCGTCGCGGCAACGTCGAAGGAAAAGATCGTCGCATCCGGCATCCGAAATGCGGCCAGGATGTTGCCGTTCTCGTCGCTGACCGCGACGATCATGCGAGTCGATCGGCCGAGCGGCAACCGAATCTGCGCGCGCGTAAGGTTCGCGCGCGTCACGGCCTGATCGACGATGCGCGCGACATCGGCCTGAGTCAAACCGCCCGGTGTGGCAGCCGACGCCGGTGCGATCAGGTATCCGTCGGCCACGCGCACTCCGGACCGCGGCGTCACACGCAGGTCCGTCACTTGAAACGTACCACGTGCCACACCGGGCGGTCCGGCGTTGATCCGGTCGAGTACGCACTGGACGCTCGTGCAGGTGTCGAAGAACGGCAGACGCAGTCCCTCGAGGAAGACCGCGCCGGGTGGCGGCAGGGGGTTCGCCGGCAGCGGCGACAGGCCTGTCGTGGGGGCGGTGGCGGCCGCCCCCACGAAGCCGGCGTATTCGGCGACATCCGGCGGCGCTCCTGCTACGCCCACGGCACCGACCACCACACCATTGCGGTAAACGGCGAACCCTCCTGGCGTCACGTTCACGCCACGGGGCCCTGGGGTGTCGCGGACATCGCTCTTCCCCGTGGAGAACCCGCGAAACGTCGTGCTGTTCGCAGAGTCGAGCGCCATGGGCTCACCCCGCGCACATCCGCGCGTGTCGCCCGGCGCACAGGCCAGCGGCGGACCGGCGAGTCCCGATCCGGCTATCGAGCGGGGTCGCTCGATGGGCGCCGTGTCGTCGGCATTCAGCTGGCATCCACGATTGGTGTTCTCGATGCCGTACAGTGCCGCGTTTGGAGTGTTGGATACTCCGGGCGGAAAGTGGATGCCGCTGATGAAACGCACCGTGCGCGCCGAGAGCGGCGCATCGGCGTTGCTGAACATCGCCGCCGCACGCGCGACCGTCACTGCTGTATCGGGGGCGACAGACGAAGCGGCGGGACGCGCATAGACGGCGAGGATTCGGCCGCTCCGATCGACGATCGCAGCCGCCAACCCAGGTGAGTCAACCGCTTCCGCCGTCGCGCGGATCAGTGCACTGACCTCCGCAGAGCTCAACGGCAAGTCGGAAGCCTGCGAATCCACTCCTTCGGGACGCGATACCGTTATGAGGAGCGTCGCCACAAGGAGGCTTCGGCGCCAACGTTTTCGTAGCTGCGATGTCGGCTGAGCCGAACGATTCATGATGGGACTGGATACTAGCATGGCGGTTTCGGCGCCTGCGCACTCGCTCGGCACACCAAACGTAACGGATGCAATTCGTGCATGGATGCCGATGGCCGACGACGAGCGCGTGTTATAGTCCCCGCGGGTTGCTGCCGCGCCCATCTTCACACTAAATCCACCGCAGGTTCTTTCTGCGTAGTACGTCGTGAGTGGGATTGATGTCCTCAGCCATACGCATCGTCGAGCGAACGGCGCTTCTGGCCTCGGTGTTTACGCTAGCCCTGGCTGTGACGCCACACGCTGAGGCTCAGGCTCCCGAAAACGAGGCCCCGGCCAATTGCACGAACTGCCATGACCCGGCGACGGGGCGCGATCACACCAAACAACTCGAGTGGTCCGAAAAGTACGACGGCGGGCCGGGCAACAAACAGCATCGCAACGCCCTCATCCAGTTGCGTGCGCCGCAATTCAAGGACAAGTTCGACAAGTACGCCAAGGCGATCGGGATCACGGCTCCCGCCAAGGATGCGTACTGTGTTAGTTGCCATGGAACAGTGGTCGGCGGCCGACCGGCCGGCGGAGTCACGTGCCAAAGCTGCCACGGACCTGGCTCGCGGTATCTGAAACCGCATCAGCAGGAGGGCTCGTATCGAACCGCCGTTGGCCAAGGCATGCTGGACGTCCTCAAGAAACCGGAGGCTTGGGTCCCCAACTGCCTCAATTGCCACGTGCTTGGGAACACGCCTGACAAGGACAAGGCGATCATCGATGCCGGCCATCCCTCGGGCAGCGACTTCGATCTCGGCGCCAAGGTTAAGTACGTCAGCGGGCCAGGCCACTGGAGCTCGTTCATTAACGCGAAGACGCCTAGGACGTATCTTGAAGCGGAGATCAACAAACTGGCGGCGCCGGAAAAGAAGACCCGTCTCGCGCGGCTCGGCACGGTACTACCCACGGTTACGCCGGATCCTCCCCTTGTCGCGTCCGGTTCAGGCACGGCTCCGACGCCTCCAAATACGCCGGCCGCACCTGGCGGAGTCGCGGCGCAGCCTCCTGTGCCTCCCGCGCCGGCACCGAATCAGCCGCCGGCTCCCGCTATCGGCGGTGCTCCGGCCGGTCGCACTGCTGCGGGCGCGCGCCAGAACACGCCGCCACCGACTCCGCCAGGTCCGGCCGCACCGTCCATGGCTCCGCCAGTTGTTGCACCGCCGCCTCCCGTGATGGCGGCACCGCCCATTCCCGTCGCCGCACCGGTCGCCCCGCGAGATCCGGCCACGCTCACGCCGGCCGGCGTCGTGGCATCCATTCAGGGGCGGCTCGCCACACTCCTCGAGTCGCTGCTCGCGAAAGGCGTCACGGTCCCGAAGCCCCCTGATCCGCTGCCGTCCGCGTACCGCGGTGCGGACGCCGAGTTGCTGCGTCTGCAGAACGAGGCGATCGCCCTCGCCATGCGCGCGCTCAGTACTCCGCCTCCGAAAGGCGCGGCGAAGCCGTGAGCACGAACCAGCCGGTTGCGCGTGAGCGGTTCGCCGACTTTCCGCTGCTGAGAGGTGTCGACGGTCAGATGTACGCACGTATCGCGCAGCGAACGGCCGGCAAGTCGAACCCGTGGGACGGGCTGCGAGAGTGCGTGTTTGCCGCCGGTGAAACGATCCTGCGGGAAGGCGACTACTGTGACGGTGCGTACTACATCAATAGCGGCACCGTGGAAATGATCTTCGACGCCGGCGCCGTCGTAACCACGACACCGCGAACGAGTGCCTTGGCGCGCCTCCGCCGACGTTGGCGGGGCAAGCGGGCAGACCGTGCATCGACCCCTTTGTCCGTCGCGCTGCCGGAGGCACCAGTCGCTCTGCGGCGAGGAGAAGGGGTGGTTCTCGAGGCGGGTGAAATTTTCGGCGAGGACAGCGCGCTGTCGCGCTATCCGCTGGCCACCACGATCGTCGCAGCGGCCGACAGCACCTGTCTGTTGATCAGAAGCCACCTGCTCCGCGTGCTCTTCGACGAGCAATCGTTCTCAACGTTCAAGGCGACGTTTGACCAGCGGTATCGCGACCGCACCTTGCGCGCACATCTACGGCGGCTGCCCTTGTTCGCGGATCTGCCAACCGATCTGGTCGAGGCGCTGGTGCGCGACGCCGAATTGGTCCGCTACGAACCCGGTGAACGGATTGCGGAAGAAGGCGCGGCTGTGGACTCGCTCTACCTGGTCCGCGGCGGTTACGTGAAGACGACGACCCGATTCGGTGCCGGCGAAGTGGTCGCGAGCTACCTGCGCCGAGGCGACATGGCCGGCGAGAGTGGTCTGGTCCTGGGCGAGCGGTGGCCGATGACGATGACGGCGCTCGAGCATGTCGAGCTCGTGAGAATTTCCCGCGCGTTGCTCGAACGGGTCCTTACAGTGCGCCCTCGGCACGAGGCAATGCTGTGGTCGTCGTTGACCACGCGGCTGAAGGAGCGCGCGAGCGCGACGACGCATCCGATGGACGAGGCGCGCGCCCGGCTGCTCATCAATCCGGACCTGATGCACGGCAAAAGCGTGTTCCTGATCGATCTGGAACGGTGCACGCACTGCGATGAATGCGTACGCGCGTGCGCCGACGCGCACGGAGGCGTACCTCGATTCGTCAGGGAAGGGGATCGGTTTCGCAACTTCAGCGTGCCGACCGCGTGCTACCACTGTACCGATCCGGTCTGCATGCTCGAGTGCCCGACGGGCGCGATCACGCGTCCGCTTGGAAGCTTCGAGGTCGCCATCGACAGTGCCACCTGTATCGGGTGCACGAGGTGCGCTGAAAACTGCGTATGGGGCAACATTCAGATGCTTCCGTACACCCCGCCGGGATCCGACCGGCGCGCGAAGGTCGCGTCGAAGTGCGACCTCTGCATCGACCGCCAGGATGGTCCCGCCTGCGTCCAGATGTGCCCGCAGGACGCGGCAATCCGCGTCAACTTTAAGGACGATGCGGCCATCGAGTCCTTGCTGAGGCGTTGATCGTGCGCACGGTTCTGCTATCGCCGCGTCGCCCTGCGTGGGCGATGACGACCGCGCTGATGACGGCGGCGGCCCTCATCGGCTACGCCGTCGTTTCGTCAACTGCCGTGTGGCAGCCAGGACGCGCCGGCGGGCTGACCGCTGGAATCGCGGCGACGATGCTGTTCGTACTGTCTACTGCCTACGCGGCGCGCCGACGGCTGTGCATCGGCCCGCTCCGCACGGCGCACGCCTGGCTGCAACTGCACATCTACGGGAGCGTGCTGGCCATCGTGCTCGTGTTCCTGCACATGGATCTGCGTGTTCCGGCGGGCGCATTCGGATGGGCGCTCTTCGTCACCACGCTGGCGATGACCCTCACCGGCCTCATCGGTGTGGTCCTGCAGAAAACACTACCGGTCGTCCTCGCCCGTGATCTGCAGCTCGAGGTGATCTACGAGCGTATTCCCGAACTGGTGGCAAAACTGGCCAGCGAAGCCGACGACGTGACGAAGGGCGCGTCCGACACACTGGCCCAAGTCTACGCCGTCGATGTCAAACCGATGCTCGCGACGGTGACGCCGCAATGGGCATACGTACTCGACCCCCGTGCAGGTCGTGACAGACGACTCGAGCCGTTGACCCGAGTGGCGCCCTACGTGGACGGCGGCGACCAGGCTCGGCTCGCCTCCTTGCGAGCGATCGTCAACGAGAAGCTCGATTTGGACGCACACGCGACGCTGCAACGGGTCCTGCGGCGATGGGTCGCGTACCATGTCCCGCCGGCGATCCTGCTCATGGGGTTGCTCGCGGTGCACATCTTCGCGGTGGTGTACTTCTGATGGAACGCGAGCCCTTCGAAGGAACACCGTCATCGCGCCGAGCCACGGCGTACGTCTACCCGATCCGCAATCGCCGGCTGCTGATCGGTTCGATTGTGGCCGCCGCCGTCATCGTCGTCGGCGCCATCGGGCTGTACTTTTCCGGCGCCCGGCGCACGTTGTCGCCGGGACCACTCACGTCGCAGCACGCCGGTTTCGAAGTGAAATGCGCGCAGTGCCACGATGCCGGCAACGCGGTGGCCGCGGTTCGCTGCGAGCGCTGCCACGACCCGTCGAACAGTCAACGCCTGACGCACGCTGCCCACATCCTGATCGGGACGAGCGATCCGGCCGCCGTGGCCAAAGCGGAAGAACGTCCGTGCCAAAGCTGCCACATCGAACATCGCGGCAGGACGGCGTCCCTTCATCTGGTGGACAACCGTGAATGCGGAAGCTGTCATCGTTCGCCCGCCGGCTCACGGCTCACCTCCTTCGACCGTCACCCCGAGTTCGCTGTCGTCACCGCCGGCGCCACGCCGGCCGTGGGCATCGATTTCACACACCAGCGACACCTGCAGGAGACGCAACGCCGGCGCGGAGGAGAGACGTGCAGCGTGTGCCATGAGCCCACCACGGACCGCCGAGGCTTCGCACCGATCGTGTTCGAACGGCATTGTTCCGGCTGTCACCTCGACAAAGGTGTCCTGCCGTACCGCGCCGAAGGTGTCGACATGAACCAACTCGTGCCGCCGGCCGCTTTACCGGCAAGCATCCTTGGCGACAGCAAACCAGTGATCGTCGCCGACGAAACGGGCGAGGCGACGATCAGTGGACTGCGGCATCGCGATCCCTGGGTGATGTACAACCTGCGCAGGCTGCGGACCGGAATCGATCCGAACGGGGACGACGCTGAACGCCTGACGCTGCGAGCGCAGGCAGGATACCTCGACGCGCTGTTGCGGTCTCGACCGTCGCAACCGTTGTCGCCGACCGAGCTCGAGCGCGCGATCGCCACGCTGCAGGCAGATATCGCGAAAATGAATCGGCCAGCCACTCGAACCGCCGCGGAAGATGCGCAGGCGCTCGCCCAGCTCGCCAGCGCTGCCACCGACATCGCCAGGCAGACCGCTAACGCGGATCCTACCTTGACAGCCGACTTCACGAGTGTGGCCACGGCGCCGGGCCCGATGGCGGCGCAACCGGCGGCACCGGCGGCAACCGACGCAGCGGAATTCGAACGGAGAAAGACGGAACTGCAGCGGCTGCTCGACGCTGTCGCAAAGCGCGCCGGCGAGGCGGCGGTGGCAAAAGCGGCAAAGGACCTTCGCGCGCAAGTCGATCGGCTGATGCCAACGGGGAACACGGCCACGGATCGGGCACCGCTCCTGGATCGTTTGAATGCCCTAGACGGCTTACTGCGCGCGTTGCGGACCATTCCCGATGCAGGTCTGCTGTCGGAGGTCGCCCGCGTCGATCTCGAGCGCCGATACGGGCAGCAACAGCTGGCCGGCGGTCTGACGCCAGATGATTTCGACGGACGACGACGCCAACTGCTGAACCTGCTGGATGCGATCGAGCAGCGCGGGGATGAAGTCCTGCGACTGCAGGCGGCGACGCTCCGGCAGCGGGCGCTGGCGGTCAGACCCGGCGGTGTCGGCGACGACGCGGCCCTGCGCCGGACGCTGCAGCGCCAACTGGATCGGCTCCGCCTCGAGCTCGAGTTCGAGCGCTCGCCGCGCGATCGCGAGCCGACGCCGGCAGCGCAGGTGAGCGTGGATCGTTCAGCAGTCAGCGCGCAACTCGCGCGCATCCAGTCGACGTTGTCGGCACTCGACGCCATCCCCGCCATGGAGCCGCCGACGGATGCCGACCGACTGGACGACCGGCAGTACGCGCTGCGCAGTCTGTTGAGCGGCACCTGCAGCAAGTGTCACGTGATCGATACGCTGCGCGGTCGCATGGCACCGGTCCGGATCGCCGAGCCTGTGATGCCGCACTCGGTGTTCAATCACGCGCCGCACGTCACGCGCGTGTCCTGCGAGAGCTGTCACGGCGCACGCCAACCAAATGCCGATCCCGCCACCGCAAATATCAAGCGAGGCAGCATCTGGACGAGTACGGCAGCGGTAGACGTAAACGTTCCCGGCAAGGCGCTCTGCGCGACATGTCACACACCTGGCAAGACGCGGGACACCTGTGAGACCTGCCATGTCTTTCACGCGGCGTCGCCGGCGAGTCTCGTATCGCTGCAGCCGTGACTGCGCGCTTGGTGGGATGGTGTGCCGCCGTGGGGCGAATCGATATGCCGCTGGGGCAGCCGCTTCCAGCCGCGGTCGCAGGGACGTTGCCGGCCGTGGCCGCGCTGTCTGAGCGGATCGTGGAGCGCGAGGGCCAATATTGGCTGCAATCGTCGCCGGCCGCGGCGGCGATTCAAGTCAACGGCAGCGCATGTATGGAACGCCCGCTGCGACACATGGACGTGATCACCGTCACAGACGGAACGGATCTCGTGTTCCTCGCCTCGGGTGTGATCAGGCTGCCGACGACGCAGGTCCAGTGTTCGCTCGAGTGGCTGGACGGACCGACGGGCGGGCTGATCCAGACGCTTGCGCCTGGCGAGATAACGTTCGGCAGGGGCAGCGAAGCAACGGTCCGCATCGATCATCAGGGTATCTCTCGTGTGCACGCGCGTCTGATGGTCGAAGCGGATCGCGTCACACTGGAGGACCTCCAGAGTCCGAACGGGACCTCCGTCAACGGCCGGCGGATCACGGGCACGGTTGCCTTGCATGACGGCGACGAGTTCGAGTTGGCAACGGTGCAGAAGTTCAAAATCCGCGTCGCGCACGTGCGTGAACACCGATCGACGGAGGCGGTTCGAGCGCCGGACGCGCCGCAGCCGGTAGCGGCGGCCAGCGACGGCCGCGATCAGACGCGTTACATGCCGCCGCCAGAGGCTGCCGATCTCGCTCCCCCCGCCTTCACCGAGTTCGCGGCGGCCCTTGCCGTCGAACGTGGCGCGGCATCAGTCCAGACGCCGCCTGCCGACGGCACCGTGATGGCGCCGATGGACGCCGCCACGCCGCCGGCCGAAGGTACAGTGTTCGCGGTGATCGATGCGCCAATGCCCCCGGGCGACGGCACGGTGTTCGCGCCGATGGATGCCGCAGTGCCGCCGGCGTTCGACGACGTTCGCGCCGATGCAGGGCGGAACGTCGCGCCGGTCGCCAATGGGACGATGTTTTCCGACCGCGGCGCATTCGACGAGCCGCCTCCGCAGCTCACTGAGAAAAGCATCCCTGGGGCATCCGCGTCGCAGCCGTCCAGCAACAGCGCGGCAACGCCCGGCGCGCGAGCGCGCGCCCATGCCAAGCGCGGGACGCCGTCGCCGATTCGCCGCGTCGCGGGCGTGCGACTGTCCGGCAGCGCTGGCGTGTTCACGGCGCGCCTCGGACGAACGGTGGTCGGCCGCAGTCACGATGCAGGGATTCGGATCGACGTTCGCCAGCTGTCGCGAGCGCATGCCGCGCTGTCGGTGAGCGCCACCGGCGCCGCCGTCGACGACCTCGGAAGCGCGAATGGCACGATGGTGAACGGGCGCACGATCACCGGCAGCTGTCCACTGACAGACGGCGATCGGCTGACGTTCGGGGAGCTCGAATTCACAGTGAACATCGTTGATGAAGGAAACGCATGAAGAAGTGGCGAACGCTCGTCCTCTGCTATGCCGCCTTGCTGTGGGGTGTCGTGCTGCCGGGACCGGCGTGCGCTCAGGACGACGGCGTGTTTCAAGCGATCGTGGTCGATAGTCAGGGCGCGCGGCTCCCGCGAATCACCATCCTTCTCCGTGACAGCCGCGGAGGCGAGATGCGCGCCGTCAGCGACAACAACGGGCGTATTTTCGTCGCCGACCTCACTCTCGGACCGTACGAAGCGGTGGTCGAAGGACAGGGCTTCGCGCCGTACCGGATGACGTTCGCCGTCGCGGCGGGACAGCCGGAAGAGGACGAGGCCAAACTGCCGCGGATCGAGCTGCGTTATCCGGTCCCCGACTTCGAACCGGTCGATCGCTGGCGCATGCGCCTCCCGCCCTGGCAGCGCTACCCGGAGCAATTCGAATCTCCGTTCGTGCGCAACCGCGGCGCCGATCCGTACGATCAGAATCGACTCAAGGGCGACCTGCCGATCAGCGGCGAGAACCTGTTCCTGAACCTCTCGTTCGTCTCCGAGACGCCGTTCGAGTACCGCCGCTTGCCCACCCCGTCCGGCGTCAGCGCGGAGCGCCCCGGTTCTGAACAATTCTTCGGACAGCCGCAACAGTACGCCACCTCGCCGACCCTGTCGGCGTCGATCGAACTGTTTCATGGAAGCACGGCGTTTCGTCCGCGCGATTGGGCCCTCCGCGTTACGCCGGTGTTCAACCTGAACTACGTCAATACGCGTGAACGCAATGTGCTCGATATCAGCCCGGAGGAAGGGCCGAACCGCAGACGAACGTTCCTCGCGCTGCAGGAAGCGTTCGGCGAAGTGAAACTTGCCGACGTCGGGGCGAATTACGACTTCGTGTCGGTGCGCGGCGGCATTCAGCCCTTCAACAGCGACTTCCGCGGTTTTCTATTCCGTGACACCAATCTCGGCGCGCGCGCGTTCGGAACCTGGGGCCGCAACCGCAACCAGTGGAACGCCGCCGTGTTCGACCAGCTGGAAAAGGAGACCAACAGCGATCTGAATCTGCGGAGCCGGCGCATGCAGCGCGTACTGGTGGGCAACTATTACCGGCAGGATTTCCTCACTCCCGGCTACACGATTTCGCCGAGCGTGCACGTGAACATCGACGACGGCGAGGACTTCTTCTTCGATGAGAACGGATTCCTGGTGCGTCCGTCGCCGGTGGGGGAAATCCGGGTTCACTCCGTGCGTGCCTACTACGCAGGGATCGGAGGCGACGGTCATTGGGGGCGCCTCAACGTGACACACCAGTTCTACCAGGCGTTTGGAACGGACGAATTCAACGGCATCGCTGGACGTGAGACCGACATCAACGCGCACTTCGCCGCGGCGGAGGTATCGGTGGATCGTGACTGGTGGCGGCCGAAGGCGAGCATTCTGTGGGCGTCCGGGGACGCTGCGCCGGATGACGACACGGCTCGCGGGTTCGACGCCATCCTCGATAATCCGAACTTCGCCGGCAGCCCATTCAGTTTCTGGGGACGCCAGGGCATTCGGCTGTCCAGCACGGGAGTCGCTCTCAAGGGACGCAGCAGCCTGCTCCCGACGCTGCGGTCGAGCAAGACGGAGGGCCAGGCGAGCTTCGTCAACCCGGGGCTTCTTCTGATCAACGGCGGCATGGATGCGGAGCTGACGACGAAGCTGCGCATCAGCGGCAACGTCAGCTATCTGCGCTTCGACACGATCGAATCACTGCAGCGCATTTTGTTTCAGAGCACGGTGGAAAAGTCCATCGGCATCGACTCGAGTGTCGCAGCTCAGTACCGGCCGGCGCTCAACGAGAATCTCGTGCTCACCGGCGGGATGGCCGTCTTCATGCCGGGCAACGGCTTCAAGAACATCCTGACCAATGGCACCCTCTATTCACCCTTCGTCGCCGTGACGCTGGCCTACTGAGAGAGCGACATGAAACGGGCGCGTTTTGATCCGTCGGTTCTCGTGGCAACAGGGGCGGTGCTGTTCCTGACCGTCCTGACCCTGACCATCGTCGTCGATGCGTCCGGCGCAGCGCAGGATCGTCCGCCATCGGCGGTTACGCCGCCGGCGGCGCCGCCGCCGACCAGCGTCGGATGCCTCACCTGTCACGATCCTGACGTCGCCGATATGCACCCGCGGGGCACCGGCTCGCGCGTCGTGGGCTGTACCGATTGTCACGGCGGCGACGCGACGGTGATGAAACCCGCCGGCGTGGCGGGCAACGGCCCGGAAGCACGAGACATCCAGCGCCGTGCGCACGTGCAGCCGCGCCTCTCGATCTGGAACGGCTCGTCGGCCAACCCGGCGGGTCAGTGGTACCGCACCCTCGATGAGGATGCCGCGTTCATTCGGTTCGTCAATCCGGGCGATCTGCGAGTGGCGCGCGAAGCGTGTGGCACCTGTCATCTCGAGGAAGTCCGCGCCGTCGAGAAGAGCATGATGCGGCATGGCGGCACGCTATGGGGAGCTGCGCTGTACAACAACGGGTCGTATCCGCTCAAGGACAACCAGTTCGGCGAGTTCTACACGGCGGATGGTCGCCCGGCGCGCGCCTACACCACGCCGGTGCCCACTGCGGCCGAGATCGCGCGAGAAGGGTGGTTGCCCTTTCTTCAGCCACTGTTCCCTTGGCAGGTCACCCAACCGGGAAACATCCTGCGCGTATTCGAGCGTGGTGGACGGCGCCCTCTCGAGACCGGCCTCCCCGATGTGGACGACGAAGCGGGTCGACCACGCAACCGCTTGAGTAACCGGGGCCTGGGCACGCTCAATCGCACCGATCCCGTGTTCATCGGCCTGCAGAAGACGCGGTTGTTCGACCCGACGCTGAATTTCATGGGCTCGAACGACGGACCCGGCGACTACCGGCACGGTGGGTGCGCAGCCTGTCACGTCGTGTACGCGAACGATCGATCGCCGGTGCATTCCGGCAGATATGCATCCGCCGGCAATCATGGCGCCACCCAAACGCGCGATCCGATGATTCCCAAGAACCAGTCCGGGCATCCGATTGCGCACACGTTTACTCGCGAGATCCCGACCAGCCAGTGCATGGTGTGCCACATGCACCCGGGCACCAACATGGTGACGCCGTATCTCGGCCTCACCTGGTGGGATAACGAAACGGACGGCGCGCAGATGTACCCGGCGCGTGGCCTGCAGCTTTCAGACGGAGAGCGTGCCGCGATTGAGCGTCGCAACCCCGAAGGGAGTGCCGTCCGCGGACTGTGGTCGGATCCGGCGTTTCTGCAACAGACGGGGAGCGCCGAGTTCAACGCCAAGCTGACGCAGACGCAGTTCGCCGATTTCCACGGTCACGGTTGGCTGTTCCGCGCGGTGTTCAAGCGCGATCGGAAGGGTAACCTGCTCGACGCGCAAGGCGCACCGATAACCGATGCGTCGAGTGGAGCGCTGGCCGAGGCGGTCGCCTATCAGGACCTGACGTCATCAGACGACCGGCAATATGGGACCAAGGCCCGTGACGCGCGAGCCGCGGCGCGTCCGGGAAGGCCGGTGCACCTGAAGGACATTCATCTCGAGCGCGGCATGCAGTGCGTCGATTGCCATTTCCGCCGCGACGCCCATGGTGACGGAAAGCTGTACAACGAGCCGCGCGCCGCGATCGAGATCGCCTGCGTCGATTGTCACGGCACGGTATCACGCTGGGCATTTGGCGGCGCGGAACGACCGGTGATGGCAACCACCGGTCCAGGCGCCGCGGTGGGCGGGGGCACGCCCCTGATGACGACGACAACGTCGTTCGGGAGCGAGCGCTTCTCCATCGACTACGACGACGACAACCGTCCGATCCTCATTCAGAGATCGATGAGCGATCGGAACCTGTCCTGGCGGGTGCCGCAGGTCCGCGACACCGTCGACCCCAGCCATCCGAGCTACAACGCGCGCGCCGCGTTCGCCAAGACGATTCAACGCGACAACCGCACCTGGGGCGCGGCGGCGTCATCGACGCTGGCACACAATGACGAACGAATGTCGTGCACCACGTGCCACTCCTCGTGGGTGACGAGCTGCTTCGGCTGCCATCTATCGCAGACCGCGAACCAGAAGCGCGATGCATTGCACAACCGCGTGGAGTCGACCCGCAACTGGACCTCGTACAACTTCCAGGTGCTGCGCGACGACGTCTATATGCTCGGCAAGGACGGCACAGCCGCCGGTGGAAGGATCTCGCCGGTGCGATCGTCGAGCGCGGTCGTGGTTAGCTCGCAGGATCTGAATCGCCAAAACATCTACCTGCAACAGCAGACGGTTTCGGCGGAAGGGTACTCGGGGCAGGCGTTTAACACGCACGTGCCGCACACCGTGCGCACGACCGAGACTAAAGCGTGCACCGACTGCCATGTGTCGGCGGCCGGCGACAACAACGCGATTATGTCGCAACTGCTCCTGCTCGGGACGAATTTCGTGAACTTCATGGGACGGTTCGTCTACGTGGCGACAGGCAGCAGCGGAATCGAAGCCGTGGCCATAACGGAGGTCGATGAGCCGCAGGCGGTCATCGGCAGCGACCTGCATCGTCTTGCCTACCCGGAGCGCTACGCCGCCCACGAACAGCGTGGGCGACAGTTGACCGCCGCCATTCATCACGGCTCCGCCAACGCCCTGGGGATACAAGCGCGCGGCGAATATCTTTACATCGCGGACGGCGAAGCCGGTTTCCGTGCTTTCGACATCGCGCAGGTGAACCAGAAGGGCTTCTCGGAGAAGATCGTGACAGCGCCCATATCTCCGTTAGGACAGCGAACCGCGGTCAAGACCCAGTTCGCGACCGCGGTCGCTGCCCCATCGACACTCGCCGTCGATCCGACGCGGTCGCACCAGCCGCAGAACGAAGAGCAGCCAATCCACCCGGTTTACGGCTACGTATACATCACCGACCGGATGGAGGGGTTGGTGGTGTCCACGGCGGCCACCCTGCTCGACGGCAATCCGTCGAACAATTTTCTGCAACGGGCGGCGACGTTTAATCCGGACGGTCGGCTGACTGGAGCGTCCAATATCGCGATCGCCGGCGTTTACGCCTATATCACCACGCCCCGCGGGCTGGCGATCGTCAGTCTGAACACGCCGACGCGCCCGCGGCTGGTTGCCGAAGTCAGCGGCCTCAATTCGCCGAGTGCGATAGCGGTGCAGTTCCGCTATGCCTTCGTGACCGACGCGGACGGGTTGAAGGTCGTCGACATCACCACGCCGGAACAACCACGTCTGATCGACGCCGCGACGCTGCGGATGCGAAACGCCCGAAGCATCTATGTTGCGCGAACGTATGCCTATATCGCCGCTGGCGCAGACGGCGTGGTGATTATCGACGTTGAGAAGCCTGAACAGCCGTACCTCGATCAGACATTCAACGGCGGCGGCGCAATCAACGATGCCTACGACGTCAAGGTCGCGATGACCAACGCATCCGTCTATGCCTACGTCGCCGATGGCCGCAACGGGCTGCGCGTGCTGCAGTTGATATCCGCCAACGGCACTGCCGGCGCATTCGGGTTCAGCCCTCGCCCAACGCCCCGGCTGATTGCCTCGTATAAGACAGGCGGTCCTGCCGTCGCGATCTCCAAAGGTCTCGATCGGGACCGGGCCGTGGATGAGAGCGGCAATCAAATCGCGGTCTTTGGACGACGAGGCGGTCGGCCGTTGAACGCCGAGGAAATGCGGCGAATGTATCTCCGCGACGGAATGCTGTGGACGGTCAGCGATACACCGGGCACCCCTGCGCAGCGGCCATCCGCATTGACGGCGGTGCCCGGCCCAGCGCGTCCGAGCATGTTGCCGGTGCCCAGTCACCGTGTCACACGCAGGGACATACGATGAGCGGCAAGGAAGCACGCACCGATGTCGCCGCCGACGGATCCCTCATCCTCGACACCCCTGTCGATCTGCCGGAGGTGCTCGATCTGCTGATCGTCGGTGCGGGTCCATTCGGGACCGCGGCGGCGTTTCGCGCACGGGAGCTCGGATTGCGGGCGCTGGTGATCGACAAAGAAGACGTGCTGACCAGCATCCGCGACTTCGAGGAAGGGAAGATAGTCTCTCCCGATTACCAGGGTGACGAAGCGGCATTCCCGGAAGGAGGTTCGCTCGTCGCAGGCTTGCGATTCGAGGAGATCGACAAGGACGAGTTGTACGGCCGATGGAAGGCGCTGTACCGCACGCACAGCGTTCCGGCTCGCATTGGGCTCGAGCTCACGAACCTCACACCCGGCGATGATCGATGGGATGTAGTCACGTGGAATCACAACACCGGCAGCGAGCAGGTGTTCCGCGCCAAACACGTTGTGCTTGGTCTTGGCTGCGGTCAGCCGCGTGAACTCGACATTCCCGGGATCACACCGGGATTGGCGTACAAGCTTGAGAGGGCGACCGACTATGTCGGTGAGCCTGCGTGCGTGATCGGGGGAGGGACGTCCGCCCTGGAAGCGGTGAACAGTATTGCGAACGCCAAAGCTGCGGCGAAGGATCCGACGTGCGTCTACTGGTCCTATCGCGGCCGACGGATGAACATCAACCTGGCGGTCGGCAAAAATTTCCTGGCGCCGTTTTTCGTAGGAAAGATTGAGTATCTGCCGCGCACGGAGCCTTACGCCTTCGTCGAGGTCAAGGGCGACTCGATCCTCTTGCTTAGAAAGTCGCGGGTCGCCGGGGACGGAGTGCCGCCCGAGCAGACGTTGCTGGAATTCAAGAAACGGTTTTGTGTCGCATGCATCGGCGCAGACGTCCCTGAACCGCTGCTGCGCAAAATCGGACTGCCGCTGCTGCAGACGCCCGCCTCCGGCCGCAAAGCTCTCGCCGTAACGCCTGCACTCGAGACTCGCCTTCGCAATGTGCACATTGCCGGCGACCTGCTCCAGAGCGAATTCATCGAGACCACCGACTTCACGGATCCGTCGCAGTTCAAGGAAATCACGCGGCGCAAGAACATCAAGTCCGCGATTCGCGATGGCGTGATCGTCGCGCAGATTGTGGCCGACAAGTTGGCCGGCCGTACGCAGTTCGACATCAATCTTGCCGTCCCGGAGTCGCCGTTGGCTCTCGCCGACGACACCAGACGGTCGCCGTTCCGGTTGACGAGACTGTTGGCCGACGGTTCGGCCGTCGACGAATATCCGCTTGAGTGTGGCATTACCACGTTCGGCCGGCAGGGCAACATTGCATTTCCGAACGACGCGTCGCTGGCCGACGTTCACGCCGAGCTGATTGCGGACCAGAACGGCTGCACGGTGACCAACAAACAGCGCGGTGGTGTGTTCGTGCTCCCGCAACCCAACCGCGCCGTTGACATCAACGCCGGTACGATGATCCTGGCCGGGCGCCAGTGGTTCAAGGTCGGTGATCCCGCAAAGGATCGCAGCATCTCGCACTTCGACGCCGCGACGCAGGCGCGCCGCTCCTACACGTTGCAGAGCGGCAAGGAGACGATATTCGGTCGCCAATCGCCTGACGTTACTGTCGCACCGGACGACCCGGCGTTGTCACGGCGCCATTTCGCGGTCTCTGTGGACGAGAGCCGGTTCCTGCTCTATGACCTCGGGGGCGCGAACGGCACACGCATCTTCGTCAAGGACCATTTCCCGGTTCAACATGAAGATCGCATCGCCGTGGGCGTCCAGGTGCTCCGCGTGGTCGACGAGCGCCTCATTACGCGGCCCGGAACCCGAGTACGAGTCGACAACACCGCTGTCGTCTTCTCCAAACCGGCGAGCGTTGTTGCAGCGGACGCCGGCGCACCGGTTCAGCCTGCCGCTCCCTCCGAACCGACGGCACCGGCCGTGATCGACGCCGCGCCCGAAGTGATTTTCACCGAGGGACCGCGAGTAAGCTGCGTACACGGTCAGAACATCTTCCAAGTCGCCGGTGAAGCGGGAATGCTGATTCCCAACTCCTGCAACGGTGGAGGAGCGTGCGGCGAATGCGTTGTTCAAATACTAGACGGGTTCGCCAACCTCACTGAGATCGACGAGAAGGAAAAAAAGAAGCTCGAAAAGGAGAAACGAACACCGGGCCCATTTCGACTCGCCTGCAGAGCGCAGATCAACGGGCCGGTGAAAGTCACCGCGTACCCGTAAGGTGCCCAGCGTGCCGTCACCGCGCGCGAATGCACTCTGAATCTCGCGCGTTCGGCGTAATGACGGCCGGGTTCTGCGGCGAAACAGCTTTCAGTCGCCAAGCCGCCATCGCTTGGCGCATCGGCTAAAATTACCGCGCAGGCTGCTCTCTTTACATGAATCCATCGGAATACGTGGCCCGCTACCGTGTGGTCAGGCAAATGGCCTCCGGCGGCATGGGCGACTTGTATCTCGCTCACGACGCGGACGTGGATCGGCCGGTGGTGATCAAGCTGCTTCGCGATCGAATCGATTCGCCACAGGCGCGCGAACGCTTCGTTCAGGAGGGGCGCGCCGCCGGCAAACTGCGGCACAAGAACATCGTCACGGTGTTCGAGGTCGGTGAATGGCAATCGCGACCGTGGATTGCGATGGAGTACGTTTCCGGCGAGACGCTCGCGCAGAAGATCGCGCGCGGCGCAGCGATTCCGCTGGCCGAACGGCTGCGATATATCGAGGACCTGTGTTCGGGCTTGGACTACGCGCACAGGCACGGCGTGATTCACCGCGATGTAAAGCCGCACAACGTGATGGTGGACGACGAGGACCTTGTGAAGATTCTCGACTTTGGCGTCGCGCACGTTGCCGATTCGGAGATCACGCTGACGGGCGCGTTGGTTGGCACGCCGAACTATATGGCGCCGGAGCAGATTGCCGGCCGCGAGGTCGATGCGAGGACGGACGTGTTCGCGGTCGGCGCCGTTCTCTACGAACTGCTGTCGTATCGCCGCGCCTTTCCCGGCGACATCGCCAGAAGTGTTCACCAGATCGTGTACGGAAATCCCGAGCCCCTCGACCGCGTGCTGCCGTCCATCGATCGGCGGCTGCTCCGCGTGGTCGAGTGTGCGCTGGCCAAGGCGCCGGAGCAGCGTTACTCGGATCTGCGGTCGATGGCCGCCGAGATCAAGTCTATCCGAGATTCGTTCGACGGAACGATCGCGGACGAAACGATCGTTCTCCAGCCCGCACAGCCGGCACTCGATCCACCGGAAAGCGGTCCGGAAGTTCAACCCGCGCGGGCCTTCACTGTCCGACATCGTCTCGCGCTCGGCGGCATGCTCGTCGTAGTGGCTGCAGCCGGGTTGTCGCTACTGCTGAGGGAACGGCCCGCCATGCCAGAGAGTGCGGAAACCACGACGACGGCGGCGGTACCAGCGGATGCGCAGGGCAACGGCACGACGCGTCCGACCGAGGTAACGTCTGCTCCACCCACTGCCGCAACGCCGTCAGGACAGTCGACGGATGCAACGACGAATGACGTTGGCCGGTCTGTCACGGACGCTCCACCTCCGCCAACCGTTGAGCGCCCTGCGCCTGCGGCACAGCAACCTCCGGCCTCCTCGCCGACGACGCCGGCGCAGGAGGTCCGACCGCCGGAAACGCCACCGGCCAGTCTGCCATCGGTGCCATCACCGGATACCGGTGCGGCGGGACGGTCCGGTGCGCCAATGCCTGTTGGGAGTCCGTCGAGAGGTGCGACTGCGGAGACGTCGCCAGCCGTGACGCCCGAGTCAAATCCCCAGCCGCCTTCTCGAGAGGAGGGAGGCCCGGGCCGCCGTGATGTCGCCGTTTTGCCGCCGCCGGCCGCGCCGGCAGCCGGCGTGGATACCGCCACCCGTCCACCAATCGCACCTGCGAACGTGGATGATCGATCTGCGATCGAAGAAGCGTTGAACGAGTATCGTCGCGCGTACGAGGCGCGTGATCTGTCCCGGGTCCAGCGCGTGTTTCCAGCGCTGCCGAATGCCGCCGCGGTGAGAACGGCACTGGAAGAGGCGCGCGAAGTGTTGATTGGAATGTCGCCGCCTGACATCCGCATCGTCTCGCCCGTCGAGGCCACGGCGTCGTGTCGACTCAATCAGAGCTTCGTACCAAAAGTCGGAACGGCGCGAGCGGCGCCGACTCGCAACGTCACGTTCACTTTACGGAAGGATGCCAACAGATGGGTAATCGTCAGCCTGCGCTGAGCCATGCACCGCGTTCGACGTGGATGTTGATCCCGCTGCTGATCGTGTGGACCAGCGGACCGGCACTCGGCCAGACCCCGCTGGCCGAAGTCATACCAACGTTGCTCGGTCCGGGCATGACGATCGCGCCGGGTCCGGGAGGGACGCACGCGCAGGAGTTTGTCAGGCTTCCTGGACAAGTCGAATTGGTGCCGGGGCCCTTCGGACTGGCCGGCGTGGATACTCCCCGCGGGTTCGACTTCAACAACAAAATCATCGAGCAGCTGCCGACGTTCCCGATCGGGTCGTCATCTGGCGGGTTTCTTTACGCATTCGACCCGGCTGTCGGCACCTTCGTGCGTTCAACGCGTAGCTTCGGCGCTTCGTACGGCGAGCGGCCACTGACGAGCGGTCGCGGAACGCTTTCCGTGGGCTTCAGCGTGCAGCGCGTGACATTCGACCGTTTCGACGGCACCGACCTGGAGAGTGGCGACATTCGCTTCTACTACTTGCATCGCGATCGCAACGCCGCCTTCCCCCCACCGCTTACCCCGGAACGAAGTGACGTCATGGAAGCCACACTGCGACTGCGCTTGAGCACGCAAACGGTGCTCACCACGATCACTTATGGATTCACGGATCGCTTGGACATCGGCGCGACCGTGCCGCAAGTGAAAGCGACGCTGATGGCCGATGTCGACAAACGGATTCTTCGCCTTGGCACTGCTGCCGATCCCACGATTCACAGCTTCGACGGCCTCGGCAGCAGCACGGAACGGATTTCGGATGGCGGAACCGCTTCAGGGATTGGCGACCTTCGGTTCCTGGCCAAGTACAATGTCCTGCGGCGCCGCGGCGGCGCCGTCGCCGGAGGCGCGGATCTCCGCTTACCGACAGGTGACGCACGAAACTTACTGGGCAGTGGCACCGTGTTCGCTCGTCTTTTCGGAATGGTGTCGACAGGCACACGCACGTTCGCACCGCACGGGAACGTGGGCGTCACGCTTGCGAGCAAGAACTTCAACACCTCCGACTTGATCGGCGAGCCGGATGACGAGATCAATTACACCGTCGGTTTTGACTGGTCGGTCGTGCCGCGTGTCACTGTCAGCGGCGATATGCTCGGCCGCCGCCGGCTGTCGGGCAGTTTCAAGAATGCGCTCGCCGACCGCACGCTGCAGTTTGTCTCGAGCACTGGGGGGCCCGTTCAAAGTACGACGGTCCGCGAGTTTCAGCTCGTCGATTATGCCGATCGTCATTTGCTCCAATCTGTGGTGGGAACCAAGATCGGCCCGTGGCGGACGATGCTGTTCGTGGCGAACCTGCTGCTACCTGTCACCGATGCGGGCTTGAGGAACAGGCCGTCATTGAGCATCGGAGCCGAATACACCTTCTGAAAGGCGTAGCTGATAGATCTGGCTGATGCGGTCCGCCTGTCAACGCGGCGCGAGGGCGGCCGCCACTCGACGAACATGAGGCCTTCGTGATCGAACCCAAGAACGGCACATCGCGTTCCGAAGGCCGAGGATGAACACAATACGCGTGAATTCGCGGCGACAGTCGTTGTTCGCTATTGCACTGGCGCGCGATAAACTTCCCGAGCGCGGATCTGATACCTCCTATTGACCGTCATCGCCCTCAGCCGACGCAGCGAGCCGTCGTGAACGCGGTTCGTAGGCTCGTGGCCGATCAGGTACTCAACCGAGCGGTAAACAACAGCTTGCCTCAGCGAAACGGATCGAGGAACACGCGAGGTGCTCTGCTAACGCGTCTACGACGGGTGTCTACCGCTTCTTTGTACCCTCCGCCTTCCGGCGCTCCGCCCAGTATTTGCGCATCCTCTCACCCACGGCCTTGCGCTGCGCCGCGCTCATGCCCTTGCGCTTGCGTTTCGGCGTTTCGGGTTGAGCCTCTGCTGCCAACGCTGGAGCATGCGTCGGCCGTGCAGCCGGTGGGCGTCCGGGCCTGCGGCGGACTGGTCCTCCGAGATCCGGAAATTCGGCTTCGATCTCGGCGATTTCTGCTCTCAGTTGTGCCAGTCGTGTTTCAGCACCCGCCCGTGCGAGGCGCTGAATCAGGTCGGATTTAGCCATGTGCTTTCGATTCTAGTGCAGCAGGAGCTCATTCGCGCCGCACATCTCGAGGGGCCTTATCGTCGCGCAACGCCACAAACCGGCAGTGGCGCAAGTGGCCGTCCGGCGTCCATTCAACGAATTCGATCTGTGCAACGAGCTCCGGCTTCAGCCAGACGCACTCCTTCATCTTGGCGGCGGTGAGCCCTTGGCCCCAACGCCCGCCGCGCGGCTCCGGCAGGTTCGCGAACGGGCAATCTGGAATCTCCAGCCCAGCGAACTTCTTGAACAGCGCCGTACGCGTCGCAGGCGTGAATCCGTTGCGGGTGCGAGCGACATAGATCAGTTTGCGGTGCTCATACACGCCGAACACGAGCGCGTCGAACGTCTTGGTGCCATGCGTATACCCGCCAATCACGAACTCCTGTCCCTGGTTGACGCGCATCTTTGCCACGCGCCCGTTCGCAGGCCGGATTCGTAGCGACTATCGCGGCGCTTGGCGACGACCCCTTCGAGGCCCTGCGCCTTCACCGAAGCGATCAGGTCCGATAGCCTCACGTCAAACGCGCCGATGTAGCGCACGGGCTCTTTCAGCTTCGGCAGCACTTTCCTTTCCGGGATGTTCAGCCTCGACTCCAGCGGTTCACTGGTGACGTCCTTCCCCCCGAGCATCGTCACGTCGAACACGTAGAAGACGACCGCCGCAGGCGCGGAGCCATAGTTTTGCAGCGCGTTGAACGACGGGCGACCTTCCTCGTCGAAGGCGACTACTTCGCCATCGATGATGGTTTCGTCGGGCAGTTTGGCGAGTCCTGAAACGACAGCCGGATACCGCGACGCGAAATCCTTGTTGTTGCGTGACCGCAGATGCAGCTTGCCGCCGGTCTTATAGGCGATGGCGCGATAGCCGTCGAGCTTCAGCTGATACAGCCACCGGCTTGCGTCGTCCGGCAGTCTATCTGTTTTCAGCAACAGCATCGGCGCGATGAACTTCGCCTTGGCAGGCATCGACGCCAGTTTATCGGAGCGGACCGGAACGCATGATCGGCACTGGGATGGCGAATTCAGCACATTGCGACAAAGCTACGGCGAGGAAGACGGCGTGAGCCGCACGACAGCGGCGAAGCGGGAGCTGATCGACACGAGCAGGATAAGCGCTGCGTCGTGCGGCGCGCTGGCGGCAAGTTCAACGAGCGGCGACTTCGGCAAATCGCTCTCGCCCGACTGCCGGAACAAGCCACGATGGAGGCGAAGCCTGGTGAGAGCGACTAGGGCGCCGGTAGAACAAAACAATTGTTCCGCGCCCTCTGGCGCTGGCGCGTCGGCTCGCGCGGGTGGGTCTGTGCTCGAGGAGCGAACACGAACGCGGAACTCACGTCACGAACGGGTCCGGTCATCGGCTGGCAGACGCCGTACCGGTCATTGGATGGGGGACGGCAGTCAACGGAAAGAAGTAATGACTGCGTCGTAGCTCCCCTCTGTTAGCTTTTTGTCGAATAGATTGACGAACATTTGCCTTTTGTTCGCCATCGATCTACCCTGATTCGGACGAGGCGAGGGCATGGAGATTTTCGTCTGGGACGATCGGCGCGACCCGAACGTGCCCCGCGCAATGATTCAGCGGGGTCGTTGCGCCGACGGGCAATGCGGCCAATTCAGCATCTCGATTTCGAACGGAGAGCGCGGCATGACGGCCCGGTTCGAGTCCGAAGACGAATTCCGCCAGTTCCTGGAACGCGGCGCCGTCGAGCGACGCTGATCGCTCATGCCCCATTTGGCGTTCTGCGCGAACTGCGGGTCCGATCGTCTGGACGTAACTGGCAGCACTGCCGGCGGCATTCAGGTGCGGTGCTACGTCTGCACCAAGACGGCGACCGTGCCCGGCATCATCCTCGGCGAGGTCGATTTTCTGGCGGCCGCGAAGTCGAAAGTTGATCAGATGCTGGAGCGTGCGAAGCAACGTGCGCGCGATTCAGCCAGACGATAATCGAGCGTGGACTCGCGGATTCACTTTGGCGAGATGCGATCGTCCCTCGTCCGGCTCGATCGGTTGTGATATCGGCACGGCGCTAACGCACCTGCCGGACTCCGGCTGCACCTTCCGTTTGGTTCGTCCGCGGCTACGTGCTGTTGATCCCGCTAATCGCTCCTCCGCTGTCGCGTGCACCGATGCCGTCAAGCTCGTCGGTGCAGATTCACGTAAAGCGCTCATGAGAGAGCACCGTTCTGCCTCGAGTGCACCGCGCCGCTTGGGCTCGGCGAATCTGCGCTTCGCATGACTGCTCCGCTCGCGCATGAACCCTAGAACGGCACAAACTCCTTTGCTGTCCCACAGAGCATTCCGCTACGTGTCGCTCTCATAGAGTCGTAGAGGGGATGGGTAGGCGAGACCCGCAACGGTTGCAGTTTCTTCGTACTCGTGGGTCCACTTTACCCGCGCCGCGCACTTGATCGTGGACCGCTCTTACCCAAGGCGTCAACTCGCCTTTGAATCGACGCGAGTTCTTGAAGTGCGCGCGAAGCGGCACAGCCCCTGTAATAAGATCTCCATCCCCCGGTGACCCATGGGAGTCCCGCATGTCCAGGTACCCTCTCGCGGCGACGATCCTTTTCGTTCCTTTCCTTGCACTCGCTCAATCAACACCCTCGAACGTGGCAACGCTCCTTCAGCAGGCCGATCGGCGCGCGTGGCTGACGGATTGGAACGGCGCGATGCCCCTGTACGTCCAGGCCGAGAAGGATGCCTTGAAGGCAGCCGACGGACGGAACGCTTTGTACGCGAAGTTCGGCCGATTGCGCGGCCAGATGCAGACGTTAGCGCTCGTCGACGTGTCCGAGCAGATTGCCATCGGCCTTGAATCAGCGATCGCGAAAGGCGACACCACACTCCAGCTGCGCGGGTTCACCGTTAAGGGCGACATCGATCTCGAATGGGATGTTTCAGCTGCTCAGCACGATTGGGAGCGCGTTCGACAGCTCGCGCGAGATCTCGGAGACAAGGGGTGGGAGAACCGGGCGAACGGAGAGTTGGGCATGGTTGCGTTTCTGAAGGGGAACACAGGCGAAGCGAGCAAACTTGTTCAGCAGGCTCTGCAGACGTCGGTGCAGTCGGGCGACATCGGCGGGCAACTCCGCTACATGGGGGCAATCGCGAACGGGATTCTCCTGGCGGGCAATGCGCAGCTGGCGATGGACTATGTGGATCGGGCCCTCAAGATTGCTACCGACCATCCTGAGACGGGATTCCCATATGTCGTGTACAGCACGAAGGTGCACGCGCTGCTGGCATCGAATCAGGCAGACCAGGCCGAACGGTTCGCCAATGCCGCGGTATCAGAGGCTCAATCCGGCGACCACAGAATCAAACAAATCGAACTGTTGATCACGCTCGCGCAGATCGCCCAGAACCGGAAACAGTCGGATCGTGCTCTCGAGCTCTATAGCCAAGCCGCATCCATCGCACGGGCGGGTCACGTGCAGCGGCTGCTCGCGGATGCAGAGCAGAGCCTTGCCGACGCCTACCGGAGGGCCGGCAACCTCGTGCAGGCACAGCGTCATGCGTCGGCGGCGGTGCGCGAGACCGAGGCATCCGGCAGTCGGTTCACGCTTCCCGTTCGGCTCGGTGTTCTCGCTGAAATCTACGCGGCTCAGGGCAAAGTAGCGGCTGCGGATCGTCTCTACGAACAGGCGACCGACGTAGTCGAAGCCATCATGGTGAATGTTCCCAGTCGCGACGCGCAGGCGCGACTGATCGGCGTGATGAGCGACCTGTATGCGGGTCATTTCCGCCTGGCTGCCGATCGGCTCGCCAATCCCCTCAAGGCGTACGACATCATCGAGCGCGCGCGTGGTCGCGCGTTAGCGGATGTACTGCGGTCTGTGCCTGGAAGCGATCGAGGCGTCTCAGATGCCGCCGCGACACAGATCCGTGCGATTTCGAGACTGCAGGTTCGTCTGATGCGCGCGCAGGTCGCTTCCGAACGAAGAAAGCTGCTCGACGAGCTCTGGCAGGCTGAACAGACATCCGTTCAGCGCTTGGACAATCGCACCTCCAATCCTGCGCCGACGACTCGGATCCCGGTGCAGCGGCTTCAGGCGGCCCTCAAACCGAACGAAGCTCTCATCGAGTACGTCCTCACAGAGCCACGCTCCTACTGCCTCACGATTACCAGAACCGCCGCGCGCCTCGTCCCGCTTCCGTCGCGAGCGGAGGTGCAAACTCTCGCGGATCGTTTCGTCGATGAATTGCGGTTAGAGTCCCAGCTCGTGGTGGAAATTCAATAAGGGCGGCGGCGTAGACAGCGAGAGCCGCCATCGCGCATCTTTCCGTGAGTTCTCTGGCAAGGGAACGAAAACACGGAGGTGTTGACGCGATGGCGAAGCCCAGAATGGATCTGTCTGCGTTCGTTGGC
>Ga0081539_10000827_pt1 | contig 59782 bp, 47 predicted proteins | sample TabmetS4T2R2_FD_71023 | JGI IMG/M metagenome (GOLD analysis project Ga0081539, IMG submission 71023) | Tabebuia heterophylla rhizosphere microbial communities from the University of Puerto Rico - S4T2R2 | ecosystem: Host-associated > Plants > Roots > Rhizosphere ...
GGGCAGACCAAGTGGAAGAAGCATGGGATGTAATAACACCTGTTTTAGAAGTTTGGGAATCTAAATCTTCTTTAGATTTTCCCAATTACGCTGCAGGTACATGGGGTCCCGAAGCATCAGAAACTTTGATTGCGCGTAATGGACATGTTTGGGCAAGTAACGGACATATGTTCAAACATTAAGAGATAGAGGCTACGCTAATTTCATTCCTTGTATCTCTTTCATTTATGAGCGAAATCATATTTATTTCCATCTGTCAGCAGAGTTTCAATCTCGATATCCCATAGGGATACAATATTGGTAGAACAATACGAAGCGAAGCCTTAGCGTGCCGTAGGTACGCCATCACATAAATTCTCTAAATTATTCGTACCGCAGGCACGAAAATTTCCTGTGTTCAATGTTCTACAAATATTTGGTCTCTCTAAAGCAATTATGATAAAATACTCCGCAATTATTTTACTCTTTTTTTCATTCCAATATGCTTTTGCAAAATGTTTCTTTTAGACATTAAATGAAGTGATGCAGACATTTCTTTGAAGCTGTTGACGAATGAACTTTGCTAAGAAATCAGATGCTAAGAAATAATTTTCCTTACCGAAACTTAGCGTTGCGAAAAAAAATTATACCAAAGGCAATTTTTATATTTATGAAGCAACTGTATTCGTCACTTATATTTTGCTTGAGTGTTAATTTCTTATTTGCACAAAATGCAAATATGGAAATGCATGCTTTTCAGCCGCAGGAAAAAATAAGCTACAATGTTTATTACAATGTAATCGGCATTTATGTGAATGCAGGCAGCGCAACATTTACAACATCAGGTGAAAAATTTCAGAATGAAGATGTTTTTCATGTTGTTGGCGAAGGTTCAACTAATCCTCATTATGACTGGATATTTAAAGTAAGAGACCGATACGAAAGCTATTTTACTGCAACGGATTTGCAACCTGTAAAATTTATTCGCAATATCAACGAAGGCAAATACAAAAAACATGAGGAAGTCACATTTGATCCTCAAGCAAATACCGCAGTAACAAATAAAGGAGTTTATAAAGTGCCTGCAAACGTGCAGGATGTGGTAAGTATTATGTATTATGCCCGCAACATCAATTACGATCAATGTAAAAGCGATGATAAAATTTCCTTTAGTATGTTTCTTGATGACAAAGTCTATAGCATGTATATTCATTATATAGGGAAGGAAACCATCAAAACAAAATTTGGAAAATTCAATGCTATCAAATTAAAACCATTGTTACTAAAAGGAAGCATTTTTGACGGCGGAGAAAAAATGACCATTTGGGTAACCGATGATTCAAACCATATTCCGGTTCGCATTGAAAGTCCTATCATAATCGGAAGTGTAAAAATTGATTTAATGGGTTATGAGAATTTAAAGTATCCAATCACAGCGCTGCGTTAATATAAAACCAATCTTCAAAAACAAAGTATTGCACGAAAATGATTATCACTTCTGAAGGTGGAATTTCCGCCATAAATTATTCCAATCTGTTAAAAAAAGTTGAAGAGTATGTGGTGAATTATTTTCGATCACATCATAATCCTCAATTCACTTATCACAATTTCGATCATACTTTCGGAGTAGTAAAAGCCGCTACTGAAATAGCGTTTCAGTACAAATTAAATGAAAGAGACTTTTTCATTGTAACAACTGCTGCATGGTTTCATGATCTCGGTTATTTTGAAGGTGCAAAAAATCATGAAGAAAAAGGAGCAAAAATAGCCCGAACTTTTTTGCAGCATATAGGAGTAGATAAGGAAATTATACAATCTGTTGTTGGCTGTATTATGGCGACATCATTTCCCCAAAGACCAAAAACGAAACTGGAAGAAATTGTTTGCGATGCAGATTTATTTCATTTGGGAACAGACTGCTTTTTTGAAAGAAATAAACTTATGCGCAAAGAGATGGAGAACAGAGAAGCGAAATCTATTTCCAAAATTGAATGGAGAAAAAAAGCAATTGAACTGTTAGCAAACCATCGCTATTTTACCCGTTATGCGCAGTCGCTTCTCAATGATAAGCTAAAAGAAAATCTTAAGAAACTGCAGCATAAAAAAATAAATGAAGAAAGCGCATCTGTAATTAATAACCGATCAATCATTTTAGAAAAAAAGAAAGAAGAAAAAAACGACCGTGTGCACAAAGAAGCAGGAACAATGTTTCGCATTTCTTCTAACAACAATCAACGTTTAAGTGATATGGCGGATAATAAAGCGCATATTCTTATTTCGGTTAACTCAATTATTCTTTCAGCCATTATCACACTTGTATTGCATAAGCTTGATGAACACCCTTATCTTGCATTACCTACTTATCTTATATTGGCTGTCAGCGTACTTACAATTATTTATTCCATTCACACTACGAGACCTGCTTTGCCGCGAGGCACCTTTACACAACAACAACTTAACGAAGGAAAAGTGAATCTTCTTTTCTTCGGTAATTATTATAACATGAGTTTAGACGAGTATAACAACGGCATGGAGCAGGTGATGGGCGATAAGACTTTTATATACAAAACACTTATCACAGATGTTTATGCACAAGGTATTGTGTTGAGCCGCAAGTACAAGTTGTTGAGAACTGCTTATAATATTTTTATGTATGGTCTTATTGCATCGGTAATTGCGTTTGTACTGGTATCAATGCTTCAGGGGTAATTATTCCGTTGTAATTAATGGAGCAAACAAGTTTTTGATTTCATTTATCAAATCTATCTATGCATATTTTGAAAGCTGAATGAAAGGTAAAAAATAAAATGATCAAAAAATTTCTTCTCTTACCTTGTATAGAATCTATTACTTTACACATCGTTTATGCGTTGCAAGATGAAGAATGGAAACTGATTGATGAAGGGGAATTTTCGAACATCAAAAATAATCCTATGTGGCAAAAAAAAGTTTGAGACGGTGAAGGCGCGCTACATCAAATTACAGGCTTTAAAAAATACAGAGAATAACGATAATATCGGTTATGCCGCAATGGATGTGATTACGAGATGATTGCTGTTTTATGCCCGGCTGTAAAATCATCGGAATATCGTTGAAATAAAAAATAAAGTGTATAATTGACAATTATTATTTTTAAGCAAACAAAATTTCTAACAGCGTTTGCTTTTTTAAAACGATTGTTTTGTATGAATAAATCTTTTTTAAATCAGCAAGCGAAGCAGTATAAATAAATCAAATCACTTACCAATGAAAAGAAGAAACCTGATAAAGGGGCTGGCAATGTCGATTCCCGCATGGGGGTTATCAAAATCATCCGCAGCACAAATATTCAACAGTTCAACGCATAAAGGCGAACGAATTGCAGACGGACCTTTTAAACCTACATGGGAATCGCTTTCCAATTATAAAACACCCGATTGGTTTCGCGATGCAAAGCTTGGCATGTGGGCACATTGGGGCGCGCAATGCCAACCGGAACATGGCGACTGGTATGCACGCGGCATGTATGAAGAAGGAAGTGATCATTATAAATATCATGTTGAAAAATATGGTCATCCATCAAAGTTTGGATTTAAAGATGTGATCAATGGCTGGAAGGCAGAGAACTGGAATCCCGATGCATTGGTGGAGCTGTATAAAAATGCAGGCGCCAAATATTTTGTTGCGATGGCTAACCATCATGATAACTTCGACAATTTCAACAGCAGTTATCAAACATGGAATGCCGTTAATTGCGGACCAAAAAAAGATTTGATAGGAGGCTGGGCAAAGGCTGCTAAACAAAATGGATTGCCATTTGGTGTTTCCATTCATGCTGCAAGAGCATGGATGTGGTATGAACCATCACAAGGCAGTGATAAGAATGGGCCGCTTGCAGGTGTATTTTATGATGGCAAGCTTAGAAAAAAAGATGGAGGCGGAAAATGGTGGAATGGATTAGATCCGCAGGAACTCTACGCACAGGATCATGATGCAATCACCAAAACTTATTATGATGTTGGTGAGATGTGGAATAGGGGCATGCGAACCGATTTTCCTAATAAAGCTTATTGCGAAAAATTTTTTAACCGTACCATAGAGCTTATCAATAAATATCAACCCGATTTAGTTTATTTTGATGATACTGTTTTGCCTTTATACCCACTGAGCGATGCGGGTTTGCGCATTGCAGCCCACTTGTATAATGAAAGCATAAAAAGAAACGGCAAACTCGAAGCTGTATTAACCGGAAAAATCCTTAATGAGGAACAACGCAAATGTATGACATGGGATATTGAACGTGGCGCCAGCAACAGCATTGAACCTTTCGTTTGGCAAACAGATACCTGCATTGGAAGCTGGCATTATGATCGCCGCATCTACGACAATAAAGAATATAAAAGTGCACAAACAGTGGTACATACACTTATGGATGTAATAAGTAAGAATGGCAATTTGTTATTGAATATCCCTGTTCGCGGAGATGGGAGTATAGACGAACTTGAAATGGCAATTGTAAAAGAAGTAGGGGAATGGATGAAAATAAACAGTGAAGCGGTGTATGCAACAAGACCATGGAAAATTTATGGCGAAGGGCCCGCTATTGAATCTGCCGCGCCATTGAGTGCTCAAGGATTTAACGAAGGAAAGGGCAAACCATTAGGTGCCGAAGATTTTCGATTCACAACTAAAGGAAATATTTTGTACGCTACATTTTTTGGTTGGCCTGAAAGCAGAAGGGTAGTTGTAAAATCTGTTACTTCAAAAAAAATTTCAAATGTTCGGTTATTAGGATACAATGACAGCCTGCGATGGCAACAAACAGTAAATGGTCTTGCAGTTGATCTTCCGCAACAGCAACCTTGCAATAACGCCTTTGTGCTCAAAATTGTTTAACAAACGCACATCTATTCGGAGCTTGCTCATTAAGCTGTTAATGTGCAGAAAATATGCGATTAGTAAAAAATTTCAAGCGGGTAAATATGAACGGAATTCAATAGCAATATATATAAATTAAAAAAGGTCCTGCTGTAGAAACAGAAGACCTCTAACGATTGCTTGCCATATGAAAATCAATTGTGATAAACTTTTCGCTACAAAAATATCATCTGCATCTGTATCGAAGAAATAAGTTTACAAGGGTTGAAATGATAGCTAAAAAAGCAAGAAAACGGTAAAACGCTTATCCTTGTTATGTTTGAGCGAAGGTATTATGTGACATCCAAAGTTGATGGTGTAATGACAACCTTTAAAATAAATGTATTTCTTACACTTAATCAAATACTATAACGACTAAATCTATTATCGAATTACATGTTGCCATTCGTGGTAAACAACATTTTTCATTATCTATTTTCTATGCAATCCAACGTGCTTAATGGCTTGTGAAGAGTAAGCACTAATCAAGATTGATGTACACGATATTAAACGAGGACGAGACCTAAAAGGCTAAAAGCATGACCATAATAATGCAAGCAGAATATTTTTTAGATGATTTGCTGGCGAAGGAATGTGAATAAACTTAATTTTGATCATAGTTCTTAGTACATATACCAGTGAGTTATTTAGTGAGTTATCATTAGGCTTATCTTATAACACATTGATTTTGAAATGAGTTGAAATATATATAGTCGTCCAGTCATCCCGACTTTTATCGTTGCAAACGCATCAAAAGGCTTGTAAAAAATCATTGATTTACAAGCTTTTTTAGTTTCTACCATATCATTTTGTTGCAAAAAATATCAAATGTCGTGTGAACAAAAAGGTGAACAGATTTGCGAATTACATTTGTGTTCACAAAATCGACTTAAATATTTTATTTTCAGTTGATTGCAAACATGACCCCTTGATATTACTGGGTTTCAGCAGTTCATTTTTCTGTGTTTCGCGTGAACAGAATAGTGAAGAAAGATTTTTTAACACAAAAAATGATTTTTATGAAGCATTCAAACACCTTCGGTGTGCACTTCACAATGCGTACAAGAGAGCAAAATGGGAAGCAACCAATCTATGCAAGAATCACTGTAAACAAAACAAGATCCGAATTATCTCTAAAGCATTCCTTGCCCAAAAAGGATTGGAATGAAATAAAAGGGATCGCCAGGCCAAAGAATGAAGAGTTAAAACAACTCAACAGTTATCTTGAAGAAGTCAGAGGCAAACTTGTGAGGCATTACAGAGAACTTTTAATGCAGGGAAAAGAAGTAACTGCTGAGGCTGTAAAAGATGCCTATGCAGGAAAAGCAAAAGAAGAAAAAACATATTCGCTTTTGTGGCTTGTTGCACATCACAATAACATGATGAAGGCTGTTCTTAAAAAAGGCAGCATGAAAAACTATCATACTACAGAAAAGTATTTGAAACAATTTTTGAAAAAAAATTATCATAAGGGAGACGTGTTGCTCAAAAACCTCACCTATGAATTCATAACTGCTTTTGAATTTTTTATTCGTTCTTATCCTGTCAAGAAAAATGATCCGTGTACTAACAATGGAACAATGAAGATCTTGAGCGTTTGAAAAAAATAATTACGTGGGCGGTAAAGAATGAGTGGATAGAGAAAAATCCATTTGTTGGTTTTCAATTAAAGTTTAAAAGACATGAGAGAGATTTTTTACAGGCAAATGAACTTGCTGCGATTGAAGATCATGACTTTGATAATTCCATGCTTCAAAAAGTAAAAGACCTTTTTATTTTCAGTTGTTATACCGGTCTTGCTTGCATCGATGTAACAGCACTAAAGCCCGAGAATATCATCACAAATATAGACGGGACAAAATGGATCAGAACGAGCAGAGCGAAAACAGACACAACTGTAAATGTTCCTCTTTTAAAACAAGCACTATTAATTTTAGAACACTATATCACCGAAAATGAAGTAATGATAAGAGAAACCATATTTCCCTGGATAAGCAACCAGGAAGTTAATAGAAGCCTGAAAATAATTGCAGAGGTTTGTAATATCAAAAAGCATTTTACATTTCACCTCGCACGGCCACCTTTGCTACTACGGTAACTCTTATAAAATGGTGTTCCTATTGAAACCATAAGCAAGATGCTTGGACATACCAAATTAAGCACCACAATGATCTATGCAAGGGTTACTCAATCAAAAATTGGATTGGACATGCAATCATTACAAGCTAAGCTGGATGGGATGAATAACAATACTAAAATGAAAGCAGTTTAATGTTTGTTCATCTTCAAAGTATATTGCCATAGTTTAACAAATTTGTTTTAACGTCATTTAATACAGGGTGAAGTGAATTAACAAGCGTTGATAAAATAAAATTTGAGAAAGCGAGTCCTTATAAAGAAAACATTATTTTAGTATTCTGTTCCATTTGATTAAAGTGAAAAATGAAAATGTAGAGATATGTAAACCAGAATTACATCAGGGACGGCCGCATCTGTCTCGCAGCAAACAAGGTTGTTTACGCATCAAATCGTTCAGAACCGTCAGCTTTCATAACAAATACTTCAGTAAGTTCTGTGCCGCCCAAATCGGAATGGAAAGCAATCTTGCTGCCATCTGGTGACCAGGTTGGCCATTTATCATCCTGTAATCTATGGGTTAACCTTGTGAGTTGATTACCACCCAAGTTTGTTGTATAAATTTCATAATTGCCATCACGGTTGCTGGAAAAAATAACATCGTTACCATTAGGTGACCATTCAGGGAAATCCTCATCATCACTGGGTGTATTGGTTATGTTTTTTAATCCACTGCCATTGGCATTCATCACATAGATATCTTTTAAGCCGGGCAATCCAGATGCAAAAGCGATGTGCTGCCCGTTTGCAGACCAGGTAGCACGACCATCCGGAACATTATTATAAGTAAGGCGAACAACATTTGATCCATCTATATTCATTGCATAGATTTCATCATTTCCATCCCTGTTGCTGACAAAGAGAATCTTGCGATCTTGTTTGTTGCTATTTATAGAATTCCGGTCTGATTTGGTTGCCAATGTTGACGCCTTTTCCTTTGCAGTATAGGCAATGTCCTTTTGACAAGAACTTTGCGCTAACAAGAAAATTGCTATGAAGAAAAAAAACTTTTTCATTATAATAAATTTAGTGATTAAGAGATTTGCGCAGTGCTTATGATTAGCAATTACCGGCAGTAGGTTTTTTCAACTTCCGCCCTGATAACAGTCCAATTACCCTCAGCATCAACCTTAAGATAATGAGTCAGTTCATAAAAGAAATTACTGCTTCCATCTTTTGTAATAAAACGATATTTATTTATAAGCTTGAATGTAAATTCACCCACAGAAAATTCACCTTCCTGTGCATTTAGAGTCCCGGTAACAATATACTCCGTACCACTTTCGCCTACAGCGCTAACCGTCCCTAAATTATAATGAAAAGTTGTCTTTGAATCAGGGCGATCGTAAAAGCCATGAAAAAATCATGAGCAGATCCGTACAAAGTCATCAGCTCATTCGTACATAAGTTGTAAAGTTGAATACCATCCAAATTTTCGTCAAAACTTCCATGGAACGGAATAGCAGTGCTGCTGTTCCTTGCGTTTGTTTGGGACTGGCTTTGTGCCAATGTTTGGTCTTTAGATAATGTTGTACCTTCTTTTCTGCATGAACTTAATGTTAGGAAGGCCATGGCTGTAAAGAAAAAAATCTGTTTCATTGTTGCAAGTTTTATTGATTACGAGATTTGTTTGGTTGCAAGACTTGCAAAAACAAATCTATTATGCAGATGAAGCGAATGCAAGCTACATTGAGCAACTTGGGCGGAAATGGTGTTGACTTACTCGTTCTGAATTGAGTATGTTGTTATCCAGGATTAACAGCATTTCAATAACGTAAAGTCACTATTGGAAACGGAATTTTTTTTATTGCTGAGTAACGATAAAATGTACAAATCCTGCACGTAGGGGATGAGAAGCTATATAACTTTACGCATGTTAAGTATAATAAAGTTTAATAGGGCTTAGAATCATTTATCACATTTTGCCCGGCTGCAGTTTTTTCAAAAGCATTTCTTTACGGTTGCGGGAAACATCAATGGCTGAGCCATCGCTCATAATTAAAGAACCACCTTCTCCTTTAATATATTTTTCCACTTCATTAAGATTAATAAGCCAGGAATGATGAACTCTTGCAAAAGAATAATCTTCCAGCATTTCTTCAATTTCCTTTAGTGTGCGTGAAGCGGTTATTTTTTGTTCATCTTTTAAATGTAGGATGGTATAGTTACTATCGGCTTTGCAACTGATCACAGATTCAACAAAGATCATTTGAAGCCCCTCCATAGTAGGTATCGCCATTTTATTAAGCGCTATTGTTGGATGATGCAATTTCTGTAAAAGAATTTCGATTTGCCCGGGAAGCGGCTGATGCATGCGCTGTACCACTTTTTGCACTGCCTTTTGCAGCTCTTCGCGTTCAATGGGTTTTAATAAATAATCAAGTGCACTGAACTGAATGGCCTTAATGGCATACTGATCATAGCTCGTGGTAAAAATCAGTTCAAAATTTATCTGCGGTAATTTTTCCAGCAATTCAAAGCCATTGATGTGCGGCATTTCGATATCTAAAAAAAGTATCTGGGGCGGATGTTGCTCTATGATCTGCAAGGCAGCAGAGGCAGAATAGCATATATCCAGCACTTTTACAGCAGGGCAGTAACGTGCCAGCAAAGTGGCCAAGGATTCGCAACAAAGCGGTTCATCATCAACAATAGTGGCTGTAATCATTGAAATATTCCTTATAAAATCAATTCTGTGAGTGACTTTTGCAAACAATACACAAGTCATTCAAGTTACGAGTGTTTCTACTTTTGAAACTCAATATGAAATTATAAACAAAAGCATTTACAAGGTTACCCCAGCTATTGCCAATGCTATTTCATTACATCTCTTAAATTACTTGTTTGTATATTTATAGTCAACTAGCCTTCAATAAAAGGAATTGCAATATTAAAATTGCAAATCCTTTACCAGCAAATTCAAAAAAATAAGAATAGAAGTTTGTGCCCTTTACATAGCAGAAACTATGTTCTATTGTTTATACCTTATTTTATTCAATTCTTTGCATAACTTCTACAACATGAAAATCCTTAGTTCCGCCTTCATAAGATAATTTATTACCCTCTAATTTATACATAAAAACGACAGGCTCCCGGAGCAAGGATTTGTCATTAGATTGTTCGTACGTTTCAATATACTGATTTCCTTTTGTAGTAGCCCTACCCTGGCCTGTAAGCTCAAGACTATCTGTTTTTCTATTATATATAGTAAACATCACTCTGCCTGAAGTTATAATTTTTGTCAGATTATGTGTTGAACTATCCATTTTATAAGACCAATCTGAGCCAGATATGGTTGATGAAATAATCCGCCAGGTTCCTTGTATCTCTTGATTGGTTTGAGCTATTGTTTTATTAGATGGAATGGAAAAACTTAGGAATGACAGGATGCAAATGAAATATTTCATAACGCTAATTTGTTTATAAGATTTTGTTTGGTTGCAAGGCTTGCAGAAACAAAGCTATGCAGCTGAGAATCCGTTTGCAAGCCATATTGCGCAAGTTGGACAGAAATCATGTTTGCTTATTTATCCTGAATGAGTAAGTTGCGTGGTGAATACAGCGTCTCCTGCACTTTTATAGCAGGACAGTCCAATTCTATTGGAATTTATGCAACGGTTTCTATCAAATCCCTGTAACGCATTTTGAGGATTACCCTTGTGCCGGCTGCATTGCCTTTATCGTCGGTAATATCTTCAATATTAAAAGAGGTTTGTTCATCTATGTCCTGGTTAAGTAAGGTTAAGCGTTCTTTGGTGATCTGCAGACCCATTGATTTTTGTTTTTTTGCCGATTTACTTTTTATTATAGCTGCTTTGTTTCTACCAATGCCATCATCCGTAATTATACAAGTCAATATTTTTTCCTCTAAGCTTAATGAAATTTCAAGATGTCCCTCTCCCTGTTTATGCATCAATCCATGCCAAATGGCATTTTCAGCAAATGGCTGCAACAGCAGGGGTGGAATGAAAACATTCTCCGGATCAATTTCATTTTTAAAACTGATGCTGTAGTTAAAAGAGTACTGAAAACGTAATCTTTCCATTTCAAGATAAAGACGTAGCATTTCCAATTCATCGTGAAGCGTGATAAATGTTTTTTTAGAATTGGTAAGCACCATTCGTATAAGCCTCGAAAATTTTGTGAGATAATCGGATGCAGGTTCACTTTCATTTTTCAATATAAAGCCGTTAATAGAACTAAGGCAGTTAAAAATAAAATGAGGATTCATTTGAGCACGCAGCGCCTGCATTTCAAGCTCGACTGTTTTATGTTGCAATTCCGCGAATTGTTTTTCTTTTTCAGAACGTTCTAATTTGAGTCGGAATTTTTGATATATGCGCCTGCGAATAATTCCATAAAAAATAGCAGCCGCACAAAGAACCGCTGTTATTCTGAACAACCATGTGCTCCACCATGGCGGTTTGATGGTAAAACTGTAATTTAATTCCTTACTCCAATAACCTTCGCTGTTCATCGCTTTTACCTTTAAAGTGTAGTCGCCATGTGGCAAGTTGCCATAAGCTGCTTCTGTGCGGACTGTAAGGGCACTCCAGTTATTGTCCAACCCTTCTAATTTGTATTTGTACTTTACTTTTTGAGGAGATTTTGTTGTAATACCGATAAAACTAAAATTGAGATAATTGTTGTTGTAGGTTAAACTTAAATGCTCCGGAATATTATACCATCTTGAGAGGCTATCAAACTTAAAATGACCAACGCTTACTCCATTGGTTAAAATAATACTTGTATCTTTTTTGTGCTCCAGATTTGCCCAGGGAATGTTCTCATTAAACAATGCAATATTGATTAATTGCATGTTTGGTGGTATGCTATCTGTTTCATCGCCTTCGGGATGATAAGCCGTAATCCTATCGTTAGCACCAATCCATATAGTGCCATTTTTATCTTCAAGAATAGCACGGGGATTACATCCCACTCCTAAAAAACCATCTTCATAAGAATAAGATTTAAACAAAACTTCGCTTGCAGAATCGTTATTGGGAGGGTTAGTAAAATCACCTTTGCTTGCCGAAATTTCAGCATTTACAGATAACTTCAATAAAGATTTTAGCGTTAGTTTATTTAACCCAAAGTCGGTACCAAACCAAAGATTTCCCGATTTGTCTTCAAGGATGCTCTGAACAGTATTATTACTCAGACCTTCTTTTTCTGTAAACTGCGTAAAAATTTTGCCATCATATTTCGATACGCCTTCATCTGTGCCGATCCAAAGGTTCCCCCATTTATCTTCTATTATGTCCGAAACATTATTCCCACTCAGACCTTCTTTTTTGGTAAAATGGGTAAAATTTTTACCATCATATTTCGTTAAGCCCTCTTCAGTTCCGAACCAAAGATTTCCGAACCTGTCTTCCAGGATGCTCCCGACATCATTATTACTCAAACCTTCTTTTACGGTATAATGAGTAAAAGTTTTACCATCATATTTCGATACGCCATCCCCGGTGCATAACCAAAGATTTCCCGATTTGTCCTCAAGGAGACTCTGAACATTTTTATCAATCAGGCCGTCTTTTTCGGTAAAATGTGTAAAGGTTTTGCCATCATACTTTAATACACCTCTATCCCCTGTGCCGATCCAAAGGTTTCGCGATTTATCTTCTATTATGTCCGAAACATAATACCCACTCAGACCTTCTTTTTCAGTAAAATGGGTAAAAGATTTACCGTCATATTTTGATACGCCACCTGAACTAGTGCTGAACCAAAGATTTTCAAATCTGTCTTCAAAGATGCTCCAACAATCATTGTCACTCAAACCTTCTTTGCGTGAAAAATGAGTAAAAGTGTTGCCATTGTATTTAGATATTCCTCCTTCAGTTCCGAGCCAAATACCTCCGGATCTGTCTTCAAAAATGCAGTTAACTATATTATTAATCAGACCATCCTCTTCCATAAAATGTGTAAAAGATTTACCATCATATTTCGATGCGCCACCACCTTGAGTACCAAACCACAGATTTCCAGACTTGTCCTCCAGAATGCTAAGGACAAAATTGTTACTCAGACCTTCTTTTACGGTATAATGAGTAAAAGTTTTACCATCATATTTCGATACGCCATTCGCGGAACCGAGCCACAGATTTCCCGATTTGTCTTCAAAGAGACAGTGTACATTTTTATTACTCAAACCTTCCTTTTCGGTAAAGCGTGTAAAGGTTGTACCATCATATTTTGTTAAGCCTTCTTTAGTGCCGAACCAAAGATTTCCGGATCTATCCTCCAGGATGCTCCAGACAAATTTATTACTCAAGCTTTCTTTTACGATATAATGAGTAAAAGTTTTGCCATCATATTTCGATGCGCCACTCCCGGTGCCGAACCAAAGATTTCCGGCTTTGTCTTCTAAGATGCTCCGGACATCATTATTACTCAGCCCTTCCTTTTCCGTAAAATGAGTAAAATATTTACCGTCGTATTTTGATACGCCACCGCCTTGAGTGCCAAACCAAAGATTTCCGGATCTGTCTTCAAGGATACACCAAACACGAATATTACTCAGACCCTCTCTTTCGGTAAAATGCGTAAAATTTTTGCCGTCATATCTCGATACGCCACCGCCCCAACTGCCCACCCAAATATTTCCATTTTTGTCTTGTAACATACAGAGTATAGCGTCATCTTTTAGTCCTTCCAGTTTGGTAAAAGAAATGAAGTTTTGCGAGTTTTGATCTTTGCTGCGGGCGTCTCTGGCAATCACCACTTCCGGTATACCGGCAACAAAAGGCCGGTTGATGGCCTGTACCACTTTAGGAAGTAAAATGGAGTCTTTACCAGGAGTACAAACTTTTGGTGTTCCTGCTATTACTGTCTTTGGTATTGCTGCAAGATGCATGTTGGTGTAGGCAGGCACTACCCTTGGTTTACCTGCGATGACGACTTTTGGTTTTCCTGGAATTGCTACTTTAGGAATTGCCATACTGTCTTTGGGAACTATATAGCCTTTGGCTGCCACGACTTTTGGCGCAATAACATTAAGAGATGTTTGTTCTTGTTTCTGATTGCAGGAGAGAAAAGACATAAGTATTGCTGCGATAAGAGGAATTTTTAATTTCATTACCCGGTGGTAAAATGCAGTTGCCATAGCGCATAAAGGAAATAAAAGGAACAATATCACTACCCTCGCATTCATTGAAACTTTTAAATTTTCCACTATATAAACCAGAAATCCTTGCAGAAGATGTATCAAAATTATTAAAGAAGATAGGTCTTATTTCTTCTCTAAAGATAAACAAAAGATATTGGCTTTAAAACAGATCATGCAGTAACTCTCGAAGGTCAAATAACTCCCTTGGAGAGTCTTGTGGACATTTGTACATTTTAAAGTTTTATCGGCAAATAATATTAGCTGTTGTTATAAACATACCGGGCGTTTCACGCTATGCACATGGCGTGTTGTGAAAACCCCGCAAAGACAAAAGAGAAAGTTCCATCAATTGCAGAGGAACTTTTTCCTTGTTAATTGAACCGTTTGCTTATGCTATCAACAATTACTGGCAGTAAATCTCATGGCTTTCGTCTCTTAAAACAGTCACATTCCCATCAGCATCAACCTTAATATAATAGGTATCTTTAACTATTAAATTATTATCACTGCCTGCTGTAACAAAACGATCAAAATGTTCTAATTTGGTTGTAAATACACCATTGGAAAAATAACTTTCTTGTATATTGTATGATCCAGATCCACTATACTGCCTGCCACTTTCACCTATTGCCTTAAGCTCTTGAAGGTTTGCGTGTACGATAAATGTTGAGTTTACACCGTTTACTACCCCGTGAAAGCCCAATAGTATATATCCCGATTGAACAGTAATTAACTCATTCGTGCATGGATTGAAAAATGAATTACCGGTTAAGTCATCTCTAAAGACATAACTATACGTGACAGCACCTTCGCTGTTCCTTGCGTTTGTTTGGGACTGGCTTTGTGCCAATGTTTGGCCTTTCTCCAATGTTACACCTTCTTTCCTGCAGGAGCTTAATGTTAAGAATGCAATTGCTGTGAAGAAAAAAATCTTTTTCATGATTTTAGGTTTTATTGATTAATAAATTTTGGTTGCAAGATTGCAGAAACAAATCAAGGTGCTTTAAAAAAAATTCTCTTCCTTATTTTACTATCATCACTCTCTGTGTTCTGCCGGTTGCGCTGTTTTTGAGATAATAAATACCGGCGGGCAGATTTGCTACATTAATGGTTCCGTTATTTTCAATTGTTTGCGCCAGCACCTGTTTGCCTGATTGATTGATTAACAAAAGAGATACTTTACCGTTGGCTCGAACATATAATATGTCTTTAACGGGGATTGGATAAACACTAAATGTTTCGTTGTTACTGTTCTGTTTTGCTGTGATTTCATCTGCATTGTTTGAATTAGCAGATATTCCCAAAGGATGACTGCCGTCCAATAATACCAGCCAATAATCGGCATCACCGATCGGTGCTATTGTTTTGTCTCCTGATATCGGTGAGGCAGATAAACTTACTATAGCATAAAGATTTTTTTTAACTTCCTGTATTGCTGAACCGTACAGAGCTTCACGGTCTGAACCACCAATAGTTTTATCCCATTGAATATTCATATTCTTATCAAGCTTTACTATCCAATTATCCCAATCACCACGACTCGATTCCGTCTTTTCGCCTGATATACCTGAATAGGAATCGCCGCCAACAATATAGCCTTTGTCTTCCGTTTGAAGAAGAGAGAACACATCTCCATCGTTATCATTACCACCAATGGTTTTATCCCAAACTTTTTTTCCATTTTTATTCAACTTTACCAGCCAGTAATCAAATAGTCCCCGGCTGTCCTGTGTTTTTTCTCCGGAGGTATTTGATAAGGATTGGGCACCAATAAGGTAGCCGCCATCTGCTGTCTGCAGCAGGGATTGGCAAAAATCGCCATCACTACCGCCGACAGTTTTGTCCCATTCGATTTTTCCAAACTTGCTGAGTTTCACTATCCAACAGTCAAAATCGCCACGGCTATTTTCTGATTTTTCGCCGGAGGCATTCGAAACAGAACCGCCGCCCAATGCTACACCGCCGTCGCTTGTAATAATTACGGAGCTGCAGAATTCGTCACCGCTGCCTCCAATGGTTTTATCCCAAACTTTTTCTCCTTTCTTATTCAGCTTTACTATCCAGTAATCAAATCCGCCCCGGCTATTCTCCGTTTTTTCTCCGGAGATGTTTGAGTTGGAAGAGCCCGCAAGTATATAACCGTCGTCGCTTGTTTGCCTTATGTAATTAATGTATTCAGCGCCGCTGCCGCCAATGGTTTTGTCCCATTTAATATTTCCGAGGCTATCAAGTTTCACCATCCAGTAATCAGCATCTCCGCGATTATCTTCATTTTTTTCAATAGAAATGTTGGAATATGAAAAACCAATAAGTGCATAACCACCATCACTTGTTTGGATCAACGACTGAAAGTAATCATCTCCATTACCGCCAATAGTTTTGTCCCATTCAATTTTTCCATGCTGGTCCATCTTTACAATCCAGTAATCACTGGCCCCCCTAATGTTTTGTGTTTTTTGTGCGGATTTATTTGAATACGAAAAACCGCCAACAATCATTCCGCCATCTTTTGTCTTAAGTACACACCACGATTCATCATACGAACTACCGCCAATTACTTTTTGACGAACGATTGCTCCCTGTTGTGCAATAACGTTTGAGGTAAGTATCCCGCAAATTAAAATCAGTAATAAAATTTTCTGTTTCATATGAGTATTTTTAAAAATAAAGAAATGTTAGTTTAAAAAACCCCCTTGGAATTGTTGTTAAGCAATTAGAATGATGGAAAAATAATCCTCCTCTTATTTTACTATCATTACTTTTTGTGTTGCGCCTGTTGCGCTGTTTTTGAGATAATAAATACCGGCTGGCAGATTTGCTACATTAATGGTTCCGTTATTTTCAATTGTTTGGGCCAGCACCTGTTTGCCGGATTGATCTATTAACACAAGTGATGCTTTACCCCTGGCCCGAACATATAATATGTCTTTAACGGGGATTGGATAAACACTAAATGTTTCATTGTTACTGTTGTGTTTTGCCGTGAGCTCATCTGCATTGTTTGAATTAGCAGTTATTCCCAAAGGATGCCTTCCGTCCAGTACCACCAGCCAGTAATCTGCCTCACCTCTTGGTGCTATTGTTTTGTCTCCTGACACTAGTGACCATGATGTACCTCCCAAAACGTAAACATTTTTCTCGATTTCCTGAATACTTGAACCGATCATATAATCAGAATTCTCACCACCAACAGTTTTATCCCACTGAATATTCATATGCCTGTCAAGCTTAACTACCCAATAATCAGAAAGGCCACGGCTTGATTCAGTCTTTTCACCTGAGATATCAGAAATAGAATAACCGCCTAGAATATACCCTTTATCCTCTGTTTGAATAAGAGACCACACATCATTATCATCACCATTGCCACCAATAGTTTTATCCCAGACCTTGTTGCCATTTTTATCAAGCTTCACCATCCAATAATCGCCACCGCCGCGGCTATCTTCTGTTTTTTCTCCTGAAGCATTTGAAAAGGATCCGGCGCCAATAAGATAACCGCCATCGTCCGTTTGCAGCATGGCATGACAATAATCAAAATCATTAGCCCCCACGGTTTTATCCCATTCGATTTTTCCGAACTTGCTGAGTTTTACAATCCATAAATCAAAAGACCCGCGGCTATCTTCTGTTTTTTCGCCGGAGGCATCTGAAACAGAAAAACCGCCTAATGCTATACCGCCATCGCTTGTAATAATGACGGGGCTGCAGAATTCATCACTGCTGCCGCCAATGGTTTTATCCCACACTTTTTTTCCATTTTTATTCAGCTTTACTATCCAGTAATCAAATCCCCCCCGGCTGTTTTCCGTTTTTTCTCCGGAGATATTTGAGTTGGAAGAGCCTGCAAGTATATAACCACCATCACTTGATTGCCTTATGTAATCAATAAACTCTGTGCCGCTGCCGCCAATGGTTTTATTCCATTGAATATTGCCGAGGCTGTCAAGTTTCACCATCCAGTAATCAAGATCGCCGCGACTATCTTCATCTTTTTCAACAGAAATATTGGAATTGGATTCACCAATAAGTGCATAGCCTCCGTCATCCGTTTGGATCAATGACTTAAAGTTATCATCGCCATTGCCACCGATAGTTTTGTCCCATTCAATTTTCCTATGCTGATCCATCTTTACAACCCAATAATCATTACCACCTCTTATGTTTTGTGTTTTTTGCCCGGATTTATTTGAATATGAGAAACCGCCAACAATCATTCCGCCATCTCTTGTTTTGAGTACGCAGCGTGTTTCATCATAAGCGCTGCCGCCAATTACTTTTTGACGGATGATTGCTCCTTGCTGCGCAAAAGCGTTTGAGATAAGTATCCCGCAAACGAGAAGGTGTAATAAAATTTTCTTTTTCATAAACGTATTTTTTGAAGATTAACAAATGTTATTCATAAAAGAAGTTGTTCGCTGAATGGTATTTTGAAAAAGTAGTTCAAAGAATATAAGTTTTTGTCTTATTGCTTCGTGTCGGCAGACAGATTACAGATTTTTTGGTTGCAGGGCTTGCAGCAACAAAGCTATAGCAGTGAGAAAGTGATTGGAAGCAAGATTGAGCAAGTTGCACAGAAATTATGCTAGCCTGTTTGTCTTAAATGAGCAAGTGGGGTTTAAATATTGATATTTAAAGTAGACTTGAAAAAGTAAAGAACTGCGCTTATTATTTATCGTCCATTGTCTATTTATTGCTTATTGTCTATTGCTTTAAGCAACTGCTCAAATGCTTTGCTTCCTGGTCAATAGTATATCTCATTTCATTATCCGTGTCAATAAGATCATTGAAATAATCAACGGCTTCTTCCCTGTAAAGCCAGCCAAGTTCACAATAGAGAGAATTTCTCTCTCGGTATATTTATATTGCGACATAAAATTTTGTTTGCTTATTAAAGCTATACCAAGAAGAATGTGTTAGCCAGCCAGATTGGGCAAGTTGGGCAGAAATCGTAATTAACTTGTTCGTACCAAATGAGTAAGTTGCTGCAATACATAGTATTTAATTAAAAATAAAGGACAGTTGTTGGTCACTGCCCTTTATTTCTTTTTGTAAAAAATATTAATGCTGAACTATTACCTTTTCTGTTTGCCTGTTGCCTTTTTCGTCAATCACTGTTAGGAAGTAAATTCCGTTTGAAATATCTGCAACATTTATTTGCTGCGTATATTTCATAAATGTTAACAGCCTCTTCTCTTGTTTAAGCACTTTGCCCTCAACACCAAGCAAATGCATAGCGACATTTCCTGTATAGCCATATATCTGCCCATACAGTATGCCATTTGCAGGGTTCGGGGAAATTTTTATTGAATGTAAGCTTATCCCGTTATCTGTTTGTGATGAAATAGATGAAATTGCGGTTGCGCCATCATCATTTTGTATAGTACCTGTGCCCAAAGCTTTTACTATGCTTGCATTCACTGCATTGCTTAAATTCACCTTGAACGTTTCATCAGGTTCAACCGTTTTATCTCCCGTAACTGAAATATTGATACTTTGTTTTGTACTTCCAGCTGTAAAAGTTACTGTCCCGGATTTTGCTCCGTAGTCGCTGCCTGCCGTTGCAGTTCCGTTTTGAGTAGCATACTGAACTGTTACTTTTTTATTGAACGCTTTATTTAAGAGTACCGCAAACATCATTGTTGATTTACCCTTATTGCCTTCTTTCATTGAAACATCTGCTATTGAAATTGTAATGGGCAAACATCCTTCATCTACACCTCCTTCGCAGTTGTTGTCCATGCTATCACAAATTTCGATTGCGCCCGGATGTACCGTTGTATTTGCATCGTTACAATCTTTACTGTTGGTTACATAACCTGAGGGTGCAGTACACTTAGCGGTACTAGTGTTGGATGAGTTTCCATAACCATCGCCATCAGCATCACGATAATAAGTGATCAATGGGAATCCTTCATCAATTTGACCATCGCAGTTGTTATCTATGCCGTCACAAACTTCTGTTACACCAGGATGTATATCAACATCTGCATCATTACAATCTGTATTATCTGTCACATAGCCTGGAGGTAGTGAACAATTGGAAGTGATTGTCTGCATGGAATTACCATAGCCATCTCCATCAGAATCGCGGTAATAAGTTACAGATGTGGATCCCTCATCAATTTGACCATCGCAATCGTTATCAATAAGATCATTACAGATTTCCGGAGCTCCGGGATAAACGGTGGCATCATAATCATCACAATCTCCTGAAGCGATGATAAGACCGGTAGATTTATAACCTGAACCAGGTGACATGCAGCCGGTGATACCTGAACCGACATAATAGCCATCTCCATCAGCATCCAAATACCAGGTTTGCGGGGACGAGCAATCAAAAGTTACTTTATCAATTAGGTAGGCACCCCTAACGGTGAACGTTGCAATGTCATAGGTCGTACTATTAAAACCTAAAAAGTGACTTTCCCAGTTACTTCCTATCCCCGTTGCCTGAGTTGTGCAGCTTCCAATAACTGCACCTGAAGAATTGTAAGCCGTAAGCGTAATAGTAGTCGCTTCACAATCACCTACGCCTTCTACGAATAATCCTATCTTACTTGAAAGATTCGGTAAACTAAATGTAAGTACTGCCGCTGGATCAGTAACAACCAGGTATACGTTTCCATCAGGCACATCTGATAATATAAGATTTGCTGAAATGCAAAAACCTGTATTGGGATTACCTTGTTGGAAGTCTGCCCGCAAAACTTCTTCATTGTTTGGATAAGGCGTAGTTAGAGTCATGCCACTGGCAAGCAGATAAGGAGTTCGTGGAACGGTATACTGCGGCCCCAAGTAGAAGGCGCCCAGCCTGAGGATTGAAGCTCAAAAGATTCCGTTGCTGCTGAAGGTGAAAAAGAAGGCGAATTTGCACATGGACCATTATCTTCACAGAGATCGCCTATGCCGTCTCCATCTGTATCAAGTTGATCCGGGTTTGGTATAATGGGGCAGTTGTCTGTATTATTCGCTACGTAGTCAAATGGTTGTGTGCAGGATTGGCGTTTATTATTCGGATCTCCATAACCATCACTATCAGGATCAAAATACCAGTAGGTAGCTGGGTTAATTGCTGCATCATTATCATTGCAATCACCATCAGCTGTAATACGAGTGGTTTTATACCCAGTTCCTGGTGAAGAACAGGCTTTTACGCTTGAACCGGTATAGTAACCATCATTATCAGCGTCCAGATACCAAGTTTGCGGTGAAGATCATCCCGGATCAAAAGTCAGTTTGTCTATTACAATGTAAGGGCCCGTGATTGTTATTTTTGCAATATCGGAAGTTGCGCTGTTAAAGCCTATAAAGTGGTCTTTCCAATTGGCTGCTATTCCCGTCACCAGTGTCCTACAGTTTCCAATAGCGCGATTGAAAGCGTCATAAGCGGTGAGTATAATGGTATTAGAGGTTGTGCCGCTAATCTCACAAACGTCCGTTCCCTCCACGTATAATCCGACCTTGCTTGAAATAACAGGCAGGGTAAAGCTAAGTACAGCAGTCTCACTATTAACAGCCAGGTAAGCAGTGCCTTCAGGCACATCAGAAGCCGTAACTGAGGAATTGCAAAAATCCCATGATGCATTACCGTCCAAGAAGTCTGCTTTTAAGACACATTGCTCCTCTGTGTTTGGGTCAGGAGTAGTGAGAATCACACCACTATAAAATCGACAGGGAACTATAGGTACTCTGTACTGCGGACCAAGTGTAGAAGAAGTACTTGCTGACGATGGTAATTCAAAAGATTCTGTTACGGCTGAAGATCCGAAGGAGGGTGTGTTAACACATTGACCGTAACTTGCATAAGAAGTAAATAAGTAAAATAGCAATAAATAGAATGACTTTGAGATTGGTTTCATTTTAAATTGGTTGCGTTATCAAAGCTATACCGGGGACAATATGTTTGTCAGTTAGATTGAGCAAGTTGGACAGAAAATAATAGTGGCTTATTTGTTCTAAATGAGTAAGCCGCGCCCAGGTGATTCCTGTATATGCTCCTTGCTTGCTCCCGCATATTTAAATGTGTCGCTGCTGAATGGCGGCTCACTATTGTTGAGGGTTCTGGATATCAAATTGTTGAAAGACCTCGCGCATCCATTTTTTGGTGGTAGCAACAAAGTAGTCGACTCTAAAAGATTCAACCAAAGGGTCAAGCCCTTCTTCCAAAACAGGAAAAATATAAGTATCATCGTTTTGATATTTATTACCCGATCCGTCAATTATGCGTTGGATACCTTCAATAATATTAAACGCAGTTTTCTTTGCATCACTACTTGATGTTCTTTCTACTTTGGATCTTTTAAACGTGATGTAGCCGTCATCGACGTTCCTATATTGTAATCAAAGTAGCGACCGTCAAAGCTGAGCTCACACACTTATTCGATTGCTCTATTTATGATGCTTTTCGTTTTCTCAAAATCTATCTCCTCATTACCCTTCCAAAACATGAGCTTAAATGACGTGAAAAGCTTTCGTCGAATCATTTCATGACTATCTGAAGTGAAATTGCAGAACTTTAAATTTCTTTGGATTTGTTACTGAATAATGAGATATTTAGACTTGTCGCTCTTCAACCCTAAGGAGGTGTGACATTTAATAATTTTGGGGAAGAAAATAATATAAAGCAGTTACAATTTTTAAAATTAATTTGATATGTTTTAATATTGTTACCGAAATAATTTCACTATGATAATACGTGAACAAAAGGATGAACTGTAAAAAGAGGTTAATTGTAACAAATTGAAAAATAGGCAAGTAAAAAACTTTTGGTGCGTTCAGTCATCCCGACTTTTATCGTTGCAAACGCATCAAAAGGCTGGTAAAATCGTTTTTATCAGCCTTTTTATTTTCTACTATATCATTTTGTTTCAAAAAATCAATGCTGTGTGAACAACAAGGTGAACCGGAAGGTGAATTAAGATTTATCAATACATGGGAAGAGAATATTTTGATGATCAACATTACTGATGCCTTTTGTCCTTATACTCTTTTGGAGACATACCCATAACTTTTGTAAACATTCTTGAGAAGTAGTAAGGATCGCTGATCCCTATTTTGTCTCCGATTTCTTTTATACGCAGATTTGTAAATAACAAATATTGACAAGCTTTTTGAATTTTTAAATGATTGAAATATTCAATTGGGGAGAAACCAGTTTTTCTTTTGAATACATAAGAAAAATGTGACGGAGATAAATTAACGGCTGCAGCAATTTCTTCCAACGATAATGTATGATCAATTCTTTCAGCTAAAAAGTCTATCGCTTTATCTGCTTCATCCTTTTCGTTTCTTTACCAGCTAAAGTTTTTCATGGCGGCAATTCAAGGCGGGATGATGATTGAATAGTGCATTTATATTTTCTCCCGCTGATGGTTGGCTTTATGAGTTGAGAAATAAATTCTAAAGCCTTGCCGTTGTTACTTCTCAGCGATTTAATATGATTTAATATCTTGGAATAGAAATAACACACTATTTGAACAAAAAAGTGAACTATTAAAAGAAGTCCTCGTATCAATTTGATACATAAATTTTTAAAAACTTTTGGTGCGTCCAGTCCACCCGACTATATTCATATCATTTAAATCAAAAGCCTGTAAATAGCTAATGTTTACAGGCTCTTTTTTTTGTCAATGTCCCACAATTCCGTCACTTATTGAACTATTATTTTGGTTGATTCCAATATTCCCTCTCCTTTCAATTGCAAAATATAAGTACCGGGTGAAAGCTGCTGCTTTATATGTAATGTGTAGTTTACATTAGCCTCTATATTTTCAATCGTTTCGCTGTGAACGATCTTACCATCATTATTTATTAAAATAGCCACCACATCAGAAGCTGAAGATGCACTCAGCACAAATTTGATAACCTCTTTTGCAGGATTTGGATATGCCTTCAGTAAGCCGCCGTTTTCAATAAACATTTTTAAAGATTTGACTTCAGAAATAAAAACTTTGCCATCAAGATCGTACTGTTTTATACGATAGTAGTTTGTTCCTTTCAGCGGTGAATTATCAAATACACTGTACGTATGTGCATCCGCCGTGCTGCCATTTCCTTTCACGGTTGCAATAGATGCCCATATTCTTCCATTATTGCTTCTTTCAATATCAAAACGGTCATTGTTTTCTTCAAAAGTTGTTGTCCATTCAATTTTCACCTGTTTCCCTTCAGGCTTTATCGTAAAATTTGCAAGCTTAATTGATAAAACTTCCGCGGTAGTTAAGGAAGGATAGGTAGCCGAATTTTTTTTCTGAGCCGTAGCTCCCCAATGCTGAAAATAATAAGTAGTATTAGGTTGTATGTTTGCAGTTGGTTTTATACACCACTCATATTCCGTTCGTTCATCAGGCGGCAGTGAGTCATTTAATACTTCATGCGAGACATTAATAATGCCCGGATGAAAAGGTTTATTCACACTCGCAGTTAATTGCGATGTGGTAGCAACACTGTCATCTACATAAGGACTGGTGCCTGCAAGCATAAATGCATTGCTCTCTGCAGTTTCAGTAATATTTGTCCATGGTCCCGAAAGCGATGTAGCATATTGCAACGTGTCTTCCAGGTATGTTGTGTCACTAAGCGTACTATACACTTCCAGTCTTAGCCGTATCGTGTTTTCAGTTGAAGTAATAGTAGGTGTCGTGTTTTCAGGAGCAATCCATGTGGCTGTAATTTCAGAGCCATCGTCATTTCGCCATCTCCAATTACTTTGTGTAAGGAAGGCAAAGAGGTTGCTGTATGTAACAAGCATAATGCTTAATAGTAATATTTTTTTCATGATTCAGAAATTTGATTTATCGTTAGAAAAAGCGGAGACTTTACGGGTACTTACAATCGTTGTTTAATGTTGGTCGAAAAAGAACAAGAATTAAAACGGAAATTATTTTACTGGTAAGAGATTTTCTAAGCTAAGCTGAAGAATAAAATAATGCTTCCGCAGACCCCGAGTCTGGCTTGTGCGCTGCATCGGGCACTCTTGTACTTTCTTTACATTATGCAGCAAAGTCAACTGCTGTTATTGATTAATATATACGGCATATTTTCATTTTTAAAAGTTTCTTGTTTATTTAAAACATGCAAGTTTCAAACCTGCGGCATTCATATTCATCCTGCTTATATGCCACCTGCCAAGATTAGCAACATACAATTGTTTTCCTTCTTTTCCACCAAAAGCAATATTAGTAGGATTTGATAAAGTATGTGCTTCCCAATCATCTGTTACAGTAGTTATTTCACCTTGCTTATTTACTTTATAAATAGTATTCGGCGCATAACAACTGACGTATAAATTTTCTTCATTATCAAATGCAATTCCATCCGGGCAAGTCTTTGGAAGCGTAACAACGACTTCTCTTTCACCTGCACTGTGATCATCATTTATCTTTATTCTTTCCACACCAGGCAACCATGAGCATACTACATACAAATATTTTTCATCTTTTGAGAGAGCCATTCCATTTGCAAAATTGAAAGGACCATGATGCCATATTTTTCCTCGATCATTTTCATCAAAGCAAAATATTTTTCCGTTCACCTGCCTAAACCCTCCACTGTCTGAAACATAGAGCTTGCCTGATTTATCAAACACTGCATAATTTGGAATACTTAGAGCAACTTCATCAGCACCTGTTGCAAACTTTTCAAGTTTGTAATTGGTGAGAGATAATTTCCAAACACATTTATGTTTAAGATCACATACAGCAAGCCAACTGCAATCGGGAGAAAATGCAATGCCCAAAACAAACCCCCTTGTATTTGCCACTTCTGTTATGCTGCTTCCATCTGCGGTTATTTTATAGATCTGTCCTGCTTCCCCACCTGCCCACACAGAGCCATCGGGATGTATGGCAACACATTCAGGATGATCAAGACCATCTGCAAAAATTTGTATGTCTTCGATTGCTATTTGCATGTTTACATATTGAACGCTGCAGCTAAATTTATTTTCTTCAGATGAAAGGATTGCGACGCAACGAAGATGCCATGTAAAGATTAGCTGGTATCATAATCTTATTTCAACTTCAACCAATTGGCGAAAACTAAACCATTTCAACTATCTCTTTTACTTCCTCCTATTGTTATTCCTAAACCTCCATCAATTCTTATTGCTTGCCCTGTTATAAAATTTGCTTTATCGCTGCACAAAAAAAAGATCAGTTCTGCAACTTCTTCAGGCTTGCCTATGCGATGTACGGGATGCATGTCAATACATTCCTGCATTACAGCATCAGGATCTGGTGATAAGTTGATTGCATCACGTAACATAGGCGTATCAATAGTTCCGGGACAAACTGCAACACATCTTATGTTTGGTGCATAATCAACAGCGATGCTTCTCGTTAATCCAAGCAATGCAGTTTTTGCAGTAGTATATGCAGCCACATTTTGCTGGCTTACAAATGCCTGCACGCTGCTAACATTTACAATAACTCCTTTGCCTTGTTGCTGCATGTAAGGGATTACATGTTTGGAGCAGAGGTATTGACTTTTGAGATTCACATTTATTACAAGATCCCAATCATCTTCTGTTGTGTCTGTAACATTTCCATAACGTTGAATGCCTGCATTGTTTATCAGAAAATCTATTCGTCCGAATTTTTCATAAATGTTTTTTGCAGCATTTTTTACAGCCTCACTATTTGAAACATCACATGTTATATGAAACCACTTTTTATCAGTTATACCGGTTTCATCCGGTGAAATATCCAGCAATGCAACATTAGCGCCTTGTTGATAAAACAAAGTTGCACATGCAAGACCTATTCCTTTTGATGCTCCTGTTATGATAACTGTTTTGTCTTTCATGGTGCGCTGAATGATGTGTTGCCTGCTATAATTTTTTGATTGCTGTTACATTCAATAACACTGAGTATTCCATTTTTTATTTCAGTCTTTTCAACACCCTGAAAGTTTTTGCTGACAGGCATAAGAAAAATCGCGTAATCTTTTGTTATCTGCTGTCCTGCATCTATATATGCAACAGTGGGTTCATTGAATACTTTCAGGTTGTTATTTTCAATGATTTTTTTAAATGGTTGATGTAAGCCAGTGGTTCCAAACTCTAATCCGCGATATTTTATCACGCCATTTTCAAAATGCTGCCACAGGTTGATCCATGGATAATCTTTCCTTTGCCATATATATCCTAATACAAGATTATGTGTTGATGAATAAGCGGTGATCCATCCATAATTATCTTCAGGGTTTACAATAAATGAAAAAACAGAATTGCGATGATGTTGTGAAGTTCGCAAATCATACACTTCATCCCCGACATCTTTCACAAACGGCCATTGAACACCGTGTTTTGCAAAATCATTTCCACATTCATAATCGAAGCCAATTGTTGCATTGCAGTTGATAATTGTTGTTTCATTTAAGAAGGGAGTAGCAATAGTTGGATGTTGTACAACATTGTATAACCTTCCAAGCGGGTTGATGTTTGTAATTAGTTCTGTAATGTGGCATAAGGAAGCTGTTTCATGCAGCTTCATTATTCGGTGAACATGTAAACCTTCAAGATGAGCAGTTGTTTCAATTATTAATATCTTCTCTTCAGCAGAGTTAAGTTGCCATTCAATGTTTGCCGGTTCGCCGTGATTTGGAATACCGACGCCTATCTCTCCTGCTGATGGTTCGCCCCATCTTCCTGCGCATAAAAAATGACCTTGATAAACTGCGCCTGATTTATTGCTTTGAGGCATCTGTTCTTTTGAGAATTGGAATGATAAAGGATTAACAAAGTTTTCATGCAGATGAAAATCTGTGATTGCACCACCATACAAATCAACTTCAATGCTTGAAGTTTTATTTTGAAGTTTTATTTTGGTATCGGTGGTATATGCTGACATTATACCTGAAAATTTAAAGTCAATTTCAAAATACTTTGTTCTTACTTCATCGCTTCTTCGTGTTGCTGTATTTATTGTTTTAATACTTCACTGAAATAAACCTTGGTCTTAAATGATAGGGGTGTTTTACAATATCATCTAAGAAATCGAATGAGTTTACATTGTAACTGATGAGCAATTCGCCGGGCTTTGATAAATTAGGATGTGCCTTTGCATTGTACGTGTAGAAATCAAGATCATCGTATGCTTCAGGCGTTTCCCACACTTTCTTTGCAGGCTGAAACGGTCCCCATGGTGTTGCTCCTGCTGCAACAGCAACAGTCGTGTTTGCCGTTTTCATCTGGTATGCAGCAATAACGCGACCATCTGCCATGAATGTTACACTCATTTCGTTTGAAATATTATCTGTGAGCGCGGCACATGCATGCATGTCTGTGTTCCATGACATGCCATCCCAAAAACGCCACTCGTTGAAATTTTCAAACGACGAATCTTTTACTCTTGCAACAACGAGTTCTTTATTCATGCCACGCACACCATATACATAAATGTAACCATCGGGTTTTGAAGCGCCGGCACCGACCGTGTTTGGTAAAACGCAAATACCAAAAACAGTTTTGCCTTTGGCATCTGTAAAGAATAATGGCGTATCGAATTGTTTTTGATTTTCATAAGGCGGACGACTATGTTTTGGTAATGCAATCAATGAAACACCAAGGTCTTCAAATGGAAAAATACCGCCGGGAACATTGTGAATAAGATAAGCGAAAATATAGATGGTACTATCTTTTGCATGATTCATAAAACCATCGCCGAGCCAGTAATAACTTCCTGCCGGTGCTTTTGGTATATGCGGTTCAAACATTGATAAAGGCTTGCCTGCACTGTCTTTGCGCCAATAGTATTTTATTTTGTTTGCGTCTGGTGTTGCTCCTTCGAAGTATGCAACAGAATTATTCATCATTTGCCAATCGCCTTTCAGCGTATCAACTTTTGTATCAATATTGCCGAGAATACAATCGCTGAACCAAAACATTGTTTCTGATTGTTCATTCATTTGCCCCGGTTTATCAACACCGTTCAAGGATGTGCAGTAAATTCCATCTGCGCCAATCCAGCCTGAATCGTGACGTAACATTTCTGCCCATTCAGGAACCGGCTTTGTCGCGATTCTTGAATTGGCATATTCGTCTTTTGAGTCTTTAGGAATGCCTTCTTTTGCAGTAGCTGCCTGGTTACATGACAACATGCAAAAAATGCAACAGGCATAAAGAATGAACAATAAGCTTTTCATTTATGGCAATAGTTTTAAACGTATAAATCTTGGTCTGTATAAATCGGGAAACTTTTTTATCTCGTTGTGAAAATCGAACGAGTTTACGTTATAGCTGATGAGTAATTCACCGCGCTTTGACAATGCCGGATGCGCTTTCGCATTGTATGAAAAAATGTTTTTAGAAAGATTCTTCAGTGTATCACTGTTCCATATTTTAATAACTTTTCCAAAAGGTCCGTAGGGTGTTTTTCCCAATCGTAAGCCGACATCGTAACCAAGACCTTTTATTGTGAAGACCATTGCATATCTGCCATCCGGCAAAGGCGTGACACTCATTTCATTGGAAGCACTATCTGTTATGTTTGCTGCCTTATGAATATCGTTAGTCCAATCTTTACCGTCAAAGAAAGTCCATTGATCAAACTGCTTGAATGATGCAGGCTTAACTCTTGCGACCATCACATTTTTCTGTTTACCTCTGACACCATACACATATAAATAGCCATCAGGATTAGTAACACCTGCCTCTTTTGTGTTAACAAAAATGCCGGCACCAAAGGAACCCTGATCACTTGCTGTATCAGAAGCGCCTTTTATAAAAAAGGGTGTTTGTATTTGTTTATAATCTTTAAAAGGTGGTTTACTACCTTTTGGAATTTCTATAAGTACATTTGCCGTTTCAGCAAAGCCCCAATCGTTATCTGCAGTATTGCGAATAACATAACCAAATAAAAAGATGCTGCTATCGAGTGATGGATTCATGAAGCCATCTCCTAACCAATAAATATCTCCTTTCCGTGCTGATGAAATATTTGGTGTAAATAATGTTCCGGGTTTTACTTTATTTTCTTTGTTATACTCAAAAGAAATATTTTCTTTTTTAGGCTCGCGACCTTTTAGCAAAGCGATCGAATTGTGTATCATCGTGTAGCCAAGTTGCAAAGAGTCATTCAAAATATCGCCGACCATTGAATCACTGAATAAAAAAACTACAGTGCTCGTATCTGTTGAAGTAAAAGTATCAACACCGTTATATGGAATTGAAAAAATACCATCACCGCCAAACCAGCCATGTTTGCGTTTAAACAATGTATCCCATTCTGGTGCTGCTTCAACAGTAAAGTGCAGGGAGTCAAGATTATTAGTTATTGAATCTTTCGTTGCCGTTACATTAGCACATGCACAAAAAGTTATTAATGTTATCAAGGATAACAAATGAGTACAACTTTTTTCTATTAATAACTTTTGATACATATATGCTTCAGTAAAATTCTATTGCAACTTTACTCTTATAAACCTTGGGCGATAAAAATTTGAATGATTCTTTACATCGTTCCAGAAATCGAATGATCCGACATTGTAACTGATTAATAACTCACCGGGCTTTGATAAACTTGGATGTGCCTTTGCATTGTACACAATAAAATTCTTTGATTCTTTTTGCTCTGTACATTCCCAAACCTTTATAATTGGACCAAACGGACCATAAGGCGTAGTGCTTAAACGCAAGCCCACAGCGCTTCCTATACCATCTGTCTGAAACACCATTGCATAACGTCCGTCAGACAAGGGTGTAACGCTTAACTCGTTCGATGCACGATCAGCAATGGTTGCAGATTTCAAAATGTCTGTTTGCCAATTAGCGCCATCCCAGTAACGCCATTTAGAAAAATCTTCAAAGTCTTCAGGCTTAACTCTTGCAACCATTACTTTTTTTACATCGCCGCCTATACCATACACATACACATAACCATCAGGATTTGGCGCCCCGGCACTTTTGGTATTTGGAAAAATTGCAGAGCCAAACGAAATATAATTGTTGGGATATTTTGCAGTGTTATCAACTGCATAGATTGGAGCATCAACTTGTTTTTGATCTGTGTATGGCGGTTTGCTTCCTTTTGGTAAAATGATCATTGCATTGCCGACTTGTTTGAAAAGAAAACCGCCATCAGCAGTGTCTCTTATGCGATAACAAAAAATATACGTCTTATCGCCAAGCTCATGATTTACAAAACCATCACCGAGCCAGTAATAATCATCGGGCAAAGCATTTTGCGTTTGCGGAATAAAAAATGAACCTTCTTTGCGTGGCTTTGTTGCTTTCCATTTGAACTCAACTTTTTCTTCTTTTGGTTCATAACCTTTTAACAACGCAACTGAATTGTGCACCATGATGAAGCCAGATTTTGGTCTGTCATTCACAATATCTCCAAGCATTGTATCGCTGAATAAAATTGTATTTTCAACACTGCTGTCTGCTTTGTCAACGCCGTTTGATGGAATGACAAAAATTCCATCGGCTCCAAACCAACCATGCTTACGGTTTAAAAGGTTAGTCCACTCCGGCGCTTCTTCAACCGTAAAATTCAAATGCTCAATGTCTGTATTGTTTGTTGTTTGTGCATTACCTATACAACAATGCAACATTAATGAACAAGCCAGTATGTGTGAATAATTTCGTTTCATGCCATAAATATTTTTATGCAGCCATCTAATGAATTACTATTAAGCTTTCTTGCGTCGTCACTGACCCCGAGTTGGGCTTTTGTGCTGCATCGGGGCACTCGTGTACTTTCTGAATATGCTTCAGCTTGCCTTACGAAGGCTCATAAGTATATTCAAACACTTCATGATCTGATAAGCCAAACACAGAAAGATCAAGCACAATTTCCATTACCCATTTGTCTTTTGTTAATAAAGTAACAGTATATGTTTCTACGGTAACTTTTGAAGGATCAAACACGGAATGATATATCTGTATAAAAGTTTTTTCATCTTCAGACAAACTCCATTTGTCGTAAATATTTAATCCATCAAACAAGCAACCTGAAGCACCATAGTTCAAAAGAATAGTGCTGTCTCTTTTGTAAGTAAAAATGTTATCTTTCTCACAATCCTGTATATTTTCAGAAGGCGGATCATCTGTCTTCCATATTTTAGAAGTAAGCTTCCATGGATGTGATGCAATGATCTGCCCGCCCGATGCAATGGTGTTTACCGTAAGATCTTTTTCTGCTGCTTTTCCCTTTTCATCTTCTACGCGATAATTAAAACCTACAAGTTTATCAACTTCATCATCCTGTAATGTGTAGTTGAATGTATAATCAAAACTTGTTTGACCTGCAAGGTCAGTTACTGTCAGCACACCGTTTATTCCCCACGAACTATCCACTTTAAGATTTACTGTTTTAGAGATATAAAAGTTTTTTACACCATTCTGTACAGTTCCTGATAATGTTGAAGAAACAGGAAAGCCTGATTTGCCGCTTACTTTATCCGGAGCAAGCTTTAACTTGGGTAAATCAGTTTCAACCTTATCTTTTTTGCACGAAAAAAATAAAGTTGTTGTACAAATTGCAAGCGCACTTACGATGACAAAAGATCGTTTCATATTCGTTAGAAATTAGAAGCCCCAACCCTAAAGGGAGTTGAAGACTGTGTATAAAAATTTAATTGTTATTCAATCTTCCATATTATTTTTTCTGCCGCGTTGTGAATCAATTGCACAAGAGTGCCCCGATGCAGCACACAAATCAATCTCAGGGTGAGTGACGACGCAACAGAAGCATCATAGCAGCAATACAGTTTGGCTCATAATATTTTTATTTAAACATTACTTGTTTTAAGTGACATAGAAGTTTCATGCGACTTCCAATAACTTTCAATTTCTTCCAATGTTTTTTCTTTTGTTTCGGGAACCATTTTCCATACAAAAAGAAAAGCACAAATTGCCATTAGCATATATATCCAAAATGTAAAAGCATTACCGATGGAGCCCATGAGTATGGGAAATGTTTGTGATACCAAAAACACAGCAGCCCATAAAGAAAATACTGCGACTGACATGGCTGTACCGCGTGCTCTTGTTGGAAAAATTTCTGCTATTACAACAAACGTTAATGGTCCAAGTGAAATAGCGAAACATGCGATATAACCAAGTATCGCGATGAGTACAAGATAACCTTGCTGCGCATTGAAATAAAAGGCAGCACCAACTGCGAGCAAACAAATGATCATGCCAGTAATGCCGATTAGCAACAATGCCTTGCGACCAAGTTTATCAACATATTTAATAGCGATCAGTGTAAATACAACATTGATAATGCCCACCAATACTGTTTGCATTAATGCAGAGCCGGAAGCATCGCCGGTTGATTTAAAAATTTCAGGCGCATAATACATAATGGCATTAATGCCGGTAACCTGTGAGAAAATTGCAAGTACAATCCCAATGATTAATGCACGGCGTAAGCCCGGTTTCAACATTTCAGAAAGTGGTAATGATGTTTCTTTTGCAAGCGTCTCATTGATTTCAATCAACTCTTGTTTCGCTTTTGTTTCGCCATTAATTTTTGTGAGAATAACTAATGCTTCAGTATTACGTTTTTGTTTTGCAAGCCAGCGCGGACTTTCAGGAACGGTAAGTAACAACAAAATAAAAATCACAGAAGGAATAAGACCTGAGCCAAACATATAACGCCAACCGGTGCTGATGTTCCATGCTTCATCATACATGCCTGCAATACCTGCATTTACAAAATAGATAAGCAGTATGCCAAACACAACGCCCAACTGAAAAACGGAAATTAATTTACCTCGTATATCTGCCGGCGCCATTTCAGAAATATACATGGGTGATAACATAGATGCAATGCCGATGCCCATGCCACCGATCAATCGAAACACTACAAAAAATGTAAGGTTAGGTGGTGTTGCGGTTCCTATTGATGATATTGCAAACAATAATGCGGCAAGCATCAACACTTTCTTGCGACCAATATTATCACTCAACTTTCCCGCATACATAGCACCTGCAACACAACCAAGCAAAGCACACGAAGCAACCCAGCCCGTCATTGCATCAGAAAGTGAATAGTAGGTTTTCATAAAACCTATTGCGCCTGCAATAACTGCAGTGTCATAACCGAATAATAAACCGCCTACTGCAGCAACGAGTGTTGCTTTATAGATATACCAGTTATTTCTTTGTTGTTGCATGCGTGTTAGTTTATGTTTATGTCAACCAGCTTTTCTGTACGTACCGATGCTTTTATTGTTGCACATTGTTTGCCTGCGCTTTCGCCATGAGGTGTTATTGTGTATTCACCAACGGCAGCAGGCACAATAAATGTTTCTGCATAGTGAATAATAAAAGCTTCAAATGCATCGGTTGGGCTTTCAACAATTGCTTCCCTGCCTTCAATCAGGTTAAGCACATTTACAACACCATTAGTATTATGTGTTACTTTTTTTGTGAACCAATGTCTGCGTGTTTCAATGAAAGAATAATCATCCAAACCTGTTCGTTCTTCACACCAGCCATCGCCTTCTGCAACACGCTCTACGCGGTTGAGAATATTTTCTTCTGTCCATTCTGTTGTGCGATTCCACTGAATTACGTTTTTACCGTGTTCAAGCGAAATGGGACGTGGCTTTCCATCCAATCCCATTCTGCCCCAATCCCATAATTTAAAAGTGAAAATGTAAGGTGTTGCACTTATTTCAAGTACAACTGTATTGGCTCCGGAACAATGCACAGTACCTGCGGGTATTGAAACATGGTTATGTTTTTTTACACGCCATTTCTGTACATATTTTTCAGCATCGAAATGATTGCCATTGTTCTGGGCAGATTCAAGCTCTGAAATCATTTCAGCGGGAACAATTTTTTCTTTTAACCCAAGATAAACAACACCCTCATCTTTTACATCAAGAAAATAATAGCTCTCATCTTGTGTATAAGACATGCCAAATTTTTCTTTGATATACTCTTTTAAAGGATGCACTTGCAGACTAAGGTTACCTCCTTCCATCGTATCAAGAAAATCGAATCTTATAGGAAACTCATCGCCAAAACTTTGATATACTTGTTTACCCAGCAACGCTTCGGATTGAAAGAATACGACATTGACGGAAGGTATTTCTACCACTTCATTTTGAAAGCGAAGCATTAAACTGTTTTCTTCAGGCACGCAATCAAAGCCCCATGCAAAATTTTGGGTGCTTCTGTCAAGATCACATATTTCTTTTAGCCATTGACCACCCCATGGGCCGGGATCAAAGAATGGAACTACGCGAAATGGTCTTGTTACTACATGTTGTAATGCGTCTCTTAAAGCAGCAGCAGTAATCAGTTTTGGATTTTCCTCGATGGTTGTATCAAGTATGTAATCTATTTTATCGAAGATTCTTTTCTTATGCCTGTCGCAAACACGCCAATCAACAAAATAGGCATGTTTATATTTATATGCGAATGAATCTGTTTTATTATTTCGTCCGAGATTGCCAACCGCATCTCTTCTAAAACGCAATTGTATTTCCCATCTTGGCATATCTGCATAAACAATAAGAGATGGATTTGAATATACCAATGTTGCGCCTGCGCCAATAACAATTACAACTCCCCTTGAAACATCATTGATTTGTTTTTGCAGTTGGGTAACTTTTGTTTCATCAAAATAATTTTCCAATTCGAGTGATGTGATATAACCAAAAACAGGATCATCTGTTACATAGGGTTGAACCATTGCAGCAATTGCGGTTTCATCTTTCATTGCTGATGCTGTACTAACAAGCAGCGAAGGTTGAAGCTCTTCATTAAGATGCTTGATTATTTCCTTTACAAAAACACCATGATAACATTCAACAGCAACTATAACTTTCGGCGCATTATTTTTTTTAATTGCTTTATTGATCTCTATAATAACATTATCCCAACCTGAATAACACGAGTGACCTTGTACACTTACTTCAGGAAACTTGTCAAAATTTGATTTCATTAATCTCTTAATATTTATCATTCGTTACTAAATAACCTGCGCCTAAAAGTGCCGCTGTTGAGAGAAAAGAAGCTGCTTCAATTTTTACTTTTCCCCACGGCGTCCATGCGTGCGCATCTGTTTGCTGTTGTATATATGGAATTATTTTATCGCTGCTTGCCATTATACCGCCCGTTAATAACACTATTTCCGGATCGTATGCGTGAATAAGATTGATGGCACATGCACTCCAAACATTCAAACTTTCATCTCTTAATTGTTTTGCCAGCAAATCATTTTCTGCATAGCGAAAGATAGATTCAAAATCTATTGTTGCTTCTCCTGATAATTTACTTTCGCTAAAACCTTTACTGTTTCTTGCTTTTGCTGCAATGGACCATGTAGATGCCTCAGTTTCTACACAACCTTTGTTTCCGCAATTGCATTGCGATCCTTTGTAGTTAATGATAAAATGTCCACCCAATATGCCGGCAGTAAAATGTTTACCGCGAAGCAATTTTCCTTCAATCACTGCCGAGCTTCCCACGCCTGTGCCTAATGTCATCAACACTGCATTCTCATAATTTTTTGCTTTGCCAAATTTCCATTCACCTATCAATGCAGACCGTGCGTCATTCTCCATTGAAAGTTTTAAACCGAAGGCTTCTTTACACCATTGTTCGAAATCTATTTCAGGCGCGTCGCCGAATTTTTTATCTATGGAAAGAATTCTTTTTTGTTTGCTGTCAACTATTCCCGGAACTGACATTCCCAATCCTTCCACATCATGCAATGAAATATTTTGTTGATCAAGCAATGTTGTAATTGCATCTTTTATATATGGCAATCTTTCTCTTAATCCATTTGCTGAATGTGCGTCTATAGATGTTGTTGCGATAACTGCATGCCCCTTCACCAACCCAATTTTTATTTTGGTTCCTCCGAGATCTATTGCCAATGCAGGTTTGCTCATATACCCCATCCCCTAAAGGGAAGTTTTTAATTTCCTAATTCCTTAAAGGACTTAAGAAGTGAAAAGATTATTAACTGAACTGTATTACTCCTATTAAGCTTTTGTTGTGTCACTCACTTGTGCGTTCAGAACTTTGTTGATCTGAAAGCTTCAAGCTATTAGCTGCAAGAAAGTATTGATATGCTTGTGGCTTGCAGCTAACAGCTTATGGCTATTCTTTAGTACAAGTGTGCCCCGATGCAGCACAAGAACCCAGCTCTGGGTCTGTGACGACGCAAGGGACGATGATGTATGTACTATTGTTGGGTACATAAAAAATATCTCTCCGTTAATAACCATCGTTTTGAATGAGATTTGGATTCAAATCAATTTCACGTTGCGGTATTGGAAAGAGATAATGTTTTGGCTGTGGTACAACACCGGGCTTTGCAATCGGTACAAGCGTTTCAAGCGTATGTGTGCGTACGAGATCGAACCAGCGCTGACCCTCAGCGACAAACTCCCAACGTCTTTCTTTCAACACTGCGGCACGAAAATCCTCTTTAGATAAATTGGTGTAATCAGGCAGTGCATCACGATAAACAGTTCCATCAAAACGTGCGCGTTTACGCACCATGTTGATATATGTATAAGCATCTGCCATGTTGCCGAGTTCATTACTTGCTTCCGCCAACATAAGCAATACATCTGCATAACGAATAACCGGATAATCATTTGCAGTGCCGTTTGCTTTGGGCTCTGCAACACGATCCCAATATTTTTGAATATAAGGTTTGATGCTTGTGATAGTACCATCAGGATTATGCACTTCGGTAACGAATGTTACGCTTCTTCTTCTATCGTTAGGGTCATAGCTGTCGTATAAATTTTGAGTAGGCACCTGCCAACCTTGTGCATTCTCTACACCTTCTGCGCTTAATGCAGTTGGCAACAAACGCACGTTGAACTGACCAACTTCCCAAAAAATTATTGCACCGCCTGCATCACCAAAACCAACAGAAAAGATTGCTTCTTTACCACCACGGCTTGAGAGTTTAAACACATCTGCAAAATCATCCCACAATGCATACTCGCCTGAGTTGATAACTTCTTTGCATTTTATTGCGCAATTCTGGTAATCGCCTCTTGTGAGGTAAACCTTTGCCAGCAAAGCTTTCGCAGCGCCGCTTGTTGCACGCCCACGACCATCGCCCGGAGGATAATTTAAAGGCAAGGCTTCTGCATCAGAAAGGTCACTGATAATTTGTGCATAGATATCGTCCACACTTGCGATGTCGGGTGTTAATGGTTCTGTTTCTTTCAAGACGAGTGGAATGCTGCCGAACATGCGCACCATATCGAAGTATAACATGCCACGTAAAAATTTTGCTTCGTTCACTAAACGTGTTCTTAATGTTACATCCATTTGTATCATTGGAATTCTTTCAATAGCAATGTTCGCAAGTGAGATGGTTTTATAGTGTGTATACCATATTTCCTGCAACGCATTGTTTTGAGAACTATAAGTGAATGTTGCAGTCTGGTCGTAATAAGGAGAAAATATTTCCTGATTATTCATTTCATCAGAAGCAAGACCTGCAGTTACCCAAAATGAATTCAGGTACACACCGGCATAAGAACCCGAGCTAATTGAATTAAGCCATGCGTAAATGGCATTAACAGCAAACACTGCATCTTGTTCCGTTTTATAGAAGTTAGTAACAGAAACAACATCCTTTGGATCTTCTGTAAGAAATTTTTTACAGGAAGGAGCAATCATTGCGAGCAATAAAACAAGTGCAGCAACTTTTACAGATTTATATGTTGATTTCATAATGGCTTGTTTGTTGAGTGCTTAAAATCCTATGTTGATACCTATTGTATAAGTTTTTGTTTGCGGATAACCACCGTAGTCAATTCCGATCAATGTTGTACTTTGTCCGTATGTATTTGCTTCAGGGTCATAACCTGTATAATCTGTTATGGTCCATAAATTGGTAGCCCCTGCATAGATGCGGAGACTTTGAATGCCTGTTCGCTTCAGAATATTTGCAGGTAAGCGATAACCAAGCGTAACATTTTTCAATCGTATGTATGATGCATCTTCAACAATGTTTGATGAAAAGATGCCTACATCAAGACTTCCGTTTGACAGAGCACGTGGATTTTTGTTACTCGGATTTTCCGGCGTCCACCTGTTTAAAGCAGCTTCTGCAAGAACATTATTCTGACCGGTGAAGTTTAAAAGATCAAGGTTATTTAAGTTCGCCATCTTATTACCTTGCGATCCCTGAAAGAAGAAACTAAGATCAATATTTTTGAAAGAGAAAGTATTGTTGAAACCCCATGTAAACTTGGGTTGTGCGTTGCCAAGTAACGTTCTGTCGTTTGCATTAATTACGCCATCATTGTTGATATCGCGGTATTTTCTATCGCCTGCCTTTGCAACAGATGCAGGGTTTGGCGAAGATGGTTCTTGTCCAATAAGCACAGGGCTTTTTGCAGCTTCTTCATCAGATTGAAAAATGCCTTCAAAAATATATCCGTAAAAAGTGCCTATAGGCAATCCTTGTCTTAATATAATACCGCCGGGCAACAGAATATCTGTATTCGTATTGAGATTTGTCATTTTGTTTCTGTTAATAGAAACATTGATTGCGGAAGTCCATTGAAGCGCTCCGGTTGTGTTGATCGTTTTTAAATCAAGATCAACGCCTTTGTTTTCAATATTACCAATATTTAATAGGGTTGTTGTAAAACCTGTTGTGGTTGGGATAGGTGTTGATAACAGCAAGTCATACGTTTTTTTTGAATAATAATCGCCGGTAAAACTTATACGATTATTGAAAAGGCTTACATCAATACCAATGTCTAACTGTTTGGTACTTTCCCATTTCAAATCTTTATTTACATAGCTCAATGGCTCTCTGCCGGTATATGGCTCACTGCCTTGCGAGCTGTTAAATACACCTTCACCGTAGGGACCAACCAATGCAAGTGACTGGTAAGGTGGTATTGCCTGGTTACCAATTACACCATAGCTTGCACGGAACTTGAGATCGGAGATAGCGTGTACGTTTTCCATGAATTTCTCTTTAGATACACGCCATGCAAAAGCACCGGATGGAAAGAAGCCGTACTTGTTGCCTTCTGCAAATTTTGACGAACCATCAGAACGTCCTGTAACGGTAAAGAGGTATTTATCTTTTATTGTATAGTTTATTCTTCCAAGAAATGAAACAAGACTCCACTTTGATTCACCATTGAAAGGTTTTTGCGGGTTAAGCGCTGCGGAGATATCATGATAACCTGTTCTGTCATCAGGAAAATCAAAAGCATAAACAAACATACTTTCATTCTGGAATTGTTGAACCGTAAAACCTGCAACAGCATTTAATGAATGCTCATTTTTAAATTGCTTTGTATAAGTCAAAGTGTTTTCATTCAACCATGTTAAGCCTTGTACCGTTCCCAACGATGCTTCCCCTTTGCTTGCCTGTGCTCTTTTTAAATAATATGGTGCATAAGAATTTTCTTTATTGGAGAACGCATCTGCGCCAAAGCTGGTTTTAAATTCAAGACCTTCAATCAACTTATATTTTGCATACACGTTGCCAAAAAACCTTGATGATACTGTATAAGAATTATACTTGTCAACTTCTGCTACAGGATTACCCAACAATTTACCGCGATCGTTTTCATAAGTGTAGCCACCAACCACAGTTGAGTCATATATTGGCAAAATCGGGTTAAACAATAATGCATCCGTTACAACACCCGGAACAATTGTTCCTGCATTAGTTAATACGCCGTTTGATGTAACCCTTGCATACGTAACGCTTGTACCTACTGTAAGTCTTTTACTAACTTCCCTGTCAAGATTGGAGCGGAAAGAATAGCGTTTAAAATTCGAACTCTTAATAATGCCCTCCTGATCGAAGTATGCACCGGTTATCGAATATTTTGTTTTATCATCCCCACCTGAAAAAGTTATCTGATAATTTGCCATCGGTGCTGTTCGCAACACAGCATCCTGCCAATCTGTTGTTTCAAGGTTTTTAGGGTTAACATAAATAGGAGTTTGGTTTGCATTAAGTTTTGCTTCATTTACAAAATCTCCAAATTGGTGTGCATTTAATACTTCAATTTTATTTGCTATTTCCTGCCGACCATAATAACTATCCAGGGTCACTGTCCCTTTTCCAGCTTTTCCTCTCTTAGTTGTAATAATTACAACACCATTTGCGCCTCTTGATCCGTAGATGGCTGTTGCCGAAGCATCTTTCAATATTTCGATTGATTCAATATCGTTAGGATTGATTGCAGCCAAAGGACCAATACGCGGTCCGAGAGTTACACCGGTATTCATATCGCCACCATCACTGCTTATCAGCAATCCATCTATTACATACAAGGGCTCATTACCGGCATTAATCGAAGTTGTGCCACGAATTCTTATGGAGGTTTCTGCACCTGGCTTTCCTGATAGTTGTGTTACCTGCACACCTGCGGCTCTTCCTTGTAATGCTTGGTCGAAACTCGTTGCAGGCACAGCTTTCAGATCGTCCGCTTTAACAGAAACAACGGAACCGGTAAGATCACTTTTCTTTACAGTGCCATAACCGATTACTATAACCTGTGATAATTCATTCTTATCTGCAACCAATACAACATCGAGCACTGTTTTGTTTTTTACGTTTACTTCTTGTTTTGCATACCCAATATAGGAGAATACCAACGCCGTTGCATTTCCTGTTATGTCAATTATGTAAGCGCCGTTTTCAGCAGATGTTGTAATAACGGAGGTGCCTTTTACCTGGACCGTAACGCCTGCTAAAGGTTCACCTGTTTCTGTAAGCACTTTACCCGAAATTTTTTTGGAAGCCTGCGCAAGGCTTATCGCCGGAAGAACAAAAACAGCAAGCAATAGCAAAACAGGCAATCTGGTTATTTGTGGTTTTTTCATTGCAAGAATCGTTGAGTAAATGAGTTATATGCTGATGATTAACAGCTTGTTTTTTTTGAATTGTGATTACTATATTTCAACTTCTGTTGTACGCCACTTCAACAAACGCCACTGTACTATTAAGTACGAGCATAGGGCAAGAAAGTATAAATGTTTGTACATACAACCGCATAAATTTTTTACTTGCACTATCCTCTTTCTATATCTATGGTATAGGTGAACCTATCTGCTCTGTAATATCCCAGATTGTATTCTATAGGTCTGTCACCGGGATCAAAAACAACTCTTTTACGAAATAAAATAGGATCGCCTATATCAACTTTCAGTATATCGGATAATTCTTCATCCGCAAGTATGGCGCTGATACCTTCTCGGGAAATAACGGCAGCAGTGTGATGTTCATTCTCGAGCATTTCATACAATGGTTGTGAAAAGTCTTCGTCTCCGGTTAAGCCTATCCGCGGATGGAAATAGGAGATAAAATATACGATTGGCTCAGAAGCAATGCCACGCACACGTTCCAGTTTTAAAATCCTGGTTTTCTTATCTATATTAAACACTTTGCTCAACTCATTGTCAGCAACTTCCCATGTTATCTTTAAACTGTAATTACGGAACTTTACACCTTTCTCATCCATTTCATGTGTAAAACTCGACCACTTATTTAATTTTGTAGTTATATTCTTGTTCGCAACTTTAGTACCTACTCCTTTTTTACGAATCAGTAACTTTTCATATACTAATTTATTGGTTGCTTGTCTTACAGTACTTCTTGAAATGCCGAGTTTTTTTGCAAGATCAACTTCATTTGGCAACAGCTTTCCATTTTGATATTCAGGTTGCTCAATTAATTTCCTCAGCAGATCTTCCACCTGGTAGTGAAGTGGTAGAACACTGCTATGATCTATAGCCAAAGATGCTTTTGCCATTTAAATTTATTTGTTTAAATGTTCGTACATAGTAAAATTGAACTATTTTCACATTACTGACAAATTTTTTTTGCAATTGTTTGTAAAAAAGTATTTGGCTTACATCTCTACCATTGTTGCTTGTTTCGCTGTTAAAACGCACAAATGAGTATCACAACGAAGTTTAACAAGTGATAATTCTGTTTGAATAAATTTTATTTTAAAAATCCTGTATGAAGAAAATCGTTCGTTTATTTTTCGCTATTACCTGCTTTTTATTCTTTTATGAGGCAGAGTCTATGATAAAATTGCCGTGCATTTTTCAAAGCAATATGGTTTTGCAAAGGGATATGCCATGCAGGATATGGGGGTGGTCAGAGAAGGATGAAATGATTTCGATTACAACAGAAAATAAAACTTATAAAACGAAAGCTACGAAAGATGGCAGATGGCTGATAACGCTTCCGGCGCATGTTGCCGGTGGTCCTTATGATATAACTATAAAAGGAAACAACAGTATCGAGCTCAACAATGTTTTGTATGGAGATGTTTGGCTTTGTGGCGGACAGAGCAACATGCAATTTGCTGTGAGTGATACAAAATACAAAACCGATACAGCAAGGGATAACAACAATTTAATAAGATTATTTACAGTAGGTTTTACAATAGATTATGTGCCATTAGACACATTGAGTTCTGGAGAATGGAGAACTTGCGATGCAAATACTATTCAACACTTTTCTGCAGTAGCGTTTTTCTTTGGACGCCATTTACAGGAAAACTTACATGTGCCTATTGGTCTTATCAGTGATAATCTTGGTGCAACATCGGTAGAGACATGGATGAGTGCTGAAGCTATTAAAGTATTCCCTCAATTTAATAACTATTATAACACTTACCTGGCGCCTCGCAAAAGCTTTAAAGAGATCAACACAGCATTTGAAGCAATAAAGCCTTCATGGCAAAAAGAATATTATTTAAATAATGATCCGGGGCTTGATGAGCAATGGTATAATCCTTCAACAGATACAACATCGTGGAAAGAGATTGATGTACCTGGCTACTGGTCAAACGGGGAACTTGCCAACTTTGATGGTTCTGTATGGTTGCGCAGAACTTTTGACTTGCCTGAAAATTATAAAGGAGGCTCTTATCGTATTAGCCTTGGTCAGGTGGATGATTATGACATAACATGGGTCAACGGTCATAAAGTTGGTGAAACATTTGGCAACATGAACTGGCGTAATTACGATGTGCCCGATTCTTTTTTACAACCGAAAAATAATGTTCTCGTTGTTCGCATTTTTGATGCAGGAAATAAAGGTGGCATTTCAAATATGTTTTGGGACCCGCGATTAGCAGGTAAATGGAAATATAAAACAGGGATAAAGATTAATGCTCCATTTTTTAAAAAACCAATGGTTGTAAACAATTACATTTTTGGCTCGCCCTCGTTACTTTATAATGGCTGCATTGCACCAATCACCAATCTTGCTATTAAAGGAGTTATCTGGTATCAGGGCGAAAGCAATGCCGAACGTGCTTTGGAATACAAAACTTTGTTTCCCGCATTTATTAAAGACTGGCGCAAACAATTTAAGCAAGATTCGCTGCCATTTCTTTTTGTACAACTTGCTAACTACATGAAGGAGCCGGATAATCCGGTTGAAAGTACGTGGGCAGAGCTAAGAGAAGCGCAGGCTTCAGCACTTCAGTTACCTAATACGGGAATGGCAACTGCAATAGATATAGGTGAAGCAAGTGATTTACACCCGAAAAATAAAAAAGATGTGGGTATAAGACTCGCCTTAGCAGCTTTAAAAAATATTTACCACGTAGATACGGCATATACCAGTCCTTTATATGATCGTATGCAAATCAAAGGTGATAGTGTTGTCATTTCTTTTAAAGCAGATACGAAATTGGTTTCAAAAGATGGGAGTGGTTATATACGCGGTTTTTCTATTGCAGCTGCGGATGGTAAATTTTATTGGGCACAGGCATACCTGAACAGTGATAATACTGTGGTAGTATATAGCAGAAAAGTGCGGGCACCTGTTGCTGTAAGATATGCGTGGGCAGACAATCCCGGCACTCTTGATCTATATTCAGTAAAAGGTTTGCCCGTAGCTCCGTTCAGAACAGATAACTTTCCATTAAGCACAGCAGGAAAAGTGTTTGAGTATATTCCTTAATTTTTTAAGCTATTAGGCTTTCATTGTATTACTCACCTTATACTTCTGTGAATTTGCAGAAACAGATTCGGCTGGCTTATTTTTTAGCACATTCCAGACAGAATAGGCAGCAATGTATAGTGCGCATACATATACAAAAAGAAAAGGAAATTTTGCAGCAAGTGTAAGCTCATTATTTTTGTTTACAGCTATTATCTTTACAGAAGGCTCTTCACTAATTTCCTGCATTGTTACTTCTCCTGAGGCACGAATCAATCCTTCGTATCCGTTATTACTGTTTACAACAATATCTCTTCTCGATTCTACTGCACGCAACTTTGCATTCCAAAAATGCAAGTCAACCAAATAAGTGTCGTTGAACCAACCATCGTTACTCAAATTCACAAGAAATTCTGCACCTTTATTAACCATGGAAGATGCCGATTGCGGCAACGTAGATTCATTGCAAATCATTACACCGGCTTTTCCGTAAGAAGTTGGCAGTGGCTCATCTGATGTTCCTTTCTGGACCATAAAACCGCTGCTCGAGAAAAAGGGGAAGGAAAATCCAGCAAAAGAAGACTCGATAAAAGATAAACGAAAACGCTTATCATATCTGCCTTGAACTGTACCATCTGCACTTATTGCATATACGGAATTGTACACATAATTATCGCTGTAATCTGTGTTCATACCCAACAGATGTGTAGGTTTTGAAACAGATGAGATGCGCAATAATTCTTTTACCAGGTCGTCATCTTTCCTATATGTCCACGGAATAGCTGATTCCGACCAAAGTATTATATCAGGGTGTTGAGCCGCAGCAATGCTATCCAATCTTAATAAGATTTCTACAAGTTTATTACCATTGTTTTCATCCCATTTTATTTCCGGCGGTATGTTGGCATTGAGTACGGCAATTTTTACAGGATTGTCATCTCTATTTATCCCATCAGTATTTTTTAGTAACATATATCCCCATCCGAAGTACAAGCAAATTACAATAGCAGGCCCAGTTATAAGCATCCATCGCCGGCTTGTTATAATAATTGCGATATAATAATTTATAAACACAATTACAAAAGAGAGTGCGTGCATTCCAAAAACAGAAGCAGGTTGAATGGCGTATATATTTGCCAGCAAACCATTACCGGAATGAAATCCAAACCAAGGCATGCCGGTTGTAGCATTCATCAGTAAAGCTTCTGCTACTGTATAGATTGCGGCAATCAAAAAAGCATCCTGTATAAAACTGTACTTTAATCTTTTCTTTGACTTTAAGTAAACGAACAAATAATTGATACAAGCAAAGTATAAAGCCAGCAATACGGTTGACAGACTAAAAACAATGATACCATATATTATACTGCTGCCTGTAAAACGTTGAGCGCCGGGTATCATCCAATAAAATGAAGGTAAGGCGATTGCAGTGCCAAAAATAATCCCGGCGCGAAATGCAGTTTTTTTATCTGAGTTTACGAGTAACACGAATAAGGGGACAAAGCAAAACCATGTGCTGATAAAAGTAACGTGTATTACAGAAATAAAAGTCAATACACCGGAGATGGCAGCGGCAATAAGATTAGTAAAAGAATTTTGATTCATTATGGCAGGCGAGTTTTATATATTAATCATGCAATTCAGCGAACTTATGTCTAAATACGAATTGTACCTAATTTGCCATAGTCTGTAGTGCTTCTCTCGTTTTGAGATTATAATTTAAGTATTACTAAAATCGCTCCGGATGAAATTTTTTACCAACCCTGTATATTTCAGGATGATAAACTTTTATCCCTTTTTTGTTTAATATTTCAAACAAATGCTTAATTCTATCTTTCCTTCTCCGAAATAGCTATCTACAGCTTTGCGTTTAGCTAAGCTCGTTGCGGCATTCAAGAAACATAAGTTCAAACAAAGCAATTAATTTGTATAAGATTATTACAACAACTATCGCATACTCGTATGCTTCAGCCTAAGGATAACAATGTGCTCTGCGACGCAAGGGACGATGCTATGAAAAACAAAAGCTGGTATCAAAAAAATTAGAACTAAAATTTAGCAGACTTCATTCTTTCCAACTTTTTCTGCAAGTTCTGTAAAGGTGTCGCTCTTATCTTCTTCGGGATGATCTTTACAGGGAAAATCTTTTTCTATAAGTATATCAAGAGTTTCGCTTTCGTTTATATGCATAAGATGAAAAACGCCTACTTCATCAGTATTTATCCATTCTGTTGCAATACCAACCGGAATATTTACAATAACACTATTATTGATAAATTCAGCAGTTGGATCAATTACGTTATCTGATACATGTAATTCAAAAGTGAAAGTAGAAGAGGGAAAGGCAACGGATTCTTTTACCAAACCAGTGTGCGTTAATTGTTCAACATCGGATTTGCGAAGACGATAACGAAGAGAATTTTTTTCAAAACGCAATTTCATTGTAACAATTTTCGGCAATTTACGACTGAATAATTCTTTGCCCGCAACAATAAATATTAAAGCTCTCATTTTTTAAAAATCCAACAATAGTTATGTTGTTTTGCTGTGCCACTTCGACAGCAAGACTTGTTGGCGCGCCAATGGAACAAATAACGGAAATGCCCGCCGCGACTGCTTTTTGAACAAGTTCGTAACCCAATCTTCCGCTGAATAATAAAATATAATCGCTAAGAGGTAATGCATTTTTGTTTAGCATAGCACCAACAAGCTTATCCATTGCATTGTGTCGCCCCACATCTTCATTTATCTGAATAATTTCTCCGTTTGTGCTGACAAGAGCAACAGCATGTGCTCCACCTGTTTCGGTAAATAAACTTTGAGAAGTGCGCAAAAGTGATGGTAATTTATAAAGAGTAAAAGCGCTTATTTTTATTTCGTTGTTGATTGAAGTGGAAATATTTTGTGCGCTAACATCATTTATGGTTTTTCCACAAAACCCGCACGCTGAGCTGGCAATAAAATTTCTTTTCTTTTCATCGGAATTGAAGATGACATCAGGTGAAAGCTCAACAAGCAAAGTGTTTTTTTCTGCATCAATGTGTTTGAGTGAAAGAATATCTGATGCATTTTTTATGATGCCTTCGCAAAATAAAAAACCTGTTACTAAATGAAAATCGTCATCGGGTGTGCGCATGGTTACAGAAAGAGGCTCTGTTTTTTTTTGTGTGGTTGTGCCATACGTGAGAATAATTTGTAAAGGAGACTCATTGACGATGCAGTCTTGCACGTTTGAATAAAATGAACTATTGTTTACTTTGGTTATTATGATGTTTTTTGTTTTCATGTGTGACCTCACCCCAACCCCTCTCCAAAGGAGAGGAGCTTAAGACCAGTTATGAATAAGATTTTCAAAAACATTTCAAATTTATCCAAAGAGATTTGATTGGAAATTGTTACAGCCACTTTGCCAATTTCCTTAAGCTTTCTGTGTTATGCACCGGTGCAAAAACATTGATGTAAGGCAGCGCGGTTTTCATACCCGCGACGTGCGGTTTGTAATCATTATAACCTGCAAGAGGATTTAACCAAATAACTTTTTTTGAACGGTTGTGAATGGCTTCCATACTGTGTTTCAGAATATCGAGGTCGCCTGTATCCCATCCATCGCTCATGATAATTACGATTGTTTTTTTATCGAGCACTTCTGAAGCATAATCATTCACAAAGCTGTTTAAACTTTTTCCGATTCTTGTTCCGCCGCTCCATTTTTGGTTCTGCTCACTTAAAATATTCATCGCTTTATGAAAATCATTTTGTTTTAGGAGTTGTGTGATTTGCTGCAATGATGTGCTGAATGCAAAAGTTTCAACGCGACTATACACTTGCTGAAATGCATACATGAACTGTAACAAAAATGCAGCGCACATTTCCATTGAACGGCTTACATCACATATCACAACAAGTTTTGTTCTGTTCCGTTTTGGTTTACGGAATGCAATCTCCAACAACTCACCGCCTCTGCGCATATTTTTTCGCAACGTTCTTCTTAAATCCGGCAAGTTTATTCGGTTGTCGTTTTCATAACGCCGATTGATGTGTGCTGCAAGCCTTCTTGATAATGCTTTAATGGTTCGCATCAATTCATCTATCTCATCATCGGGAATGTTTGCGAAATTTTTTTGAGATAAGTTTTCATAAACACTGTAAGAAGCTATTTCTTCAATTTCTTTATTTTGATTACCATGCAACCACGATTTGAGTGATTTAAATTGTTCATCTTTTATCGTTGGTTTTAAAGAAGATTGTTCTTTTGATTTTATTTTTGAATCAACCGCTTGTTCAATCTGTTTCCAGTATTCGTTGAAGAGGTCATCAAATTCGTTGAGTTGATTTTTGCTTCGGCAGCAAACGGCTTTCAAAGCAAGACGAAAAGTTCTCTTATCACTGTAATCAATATATTGCAGAGCATCGAGTGCCGTTGATTCTTCTTCCACACTTAATGAAAATCCCTTGTGCCGCAAAAAGCGGCAGAATTGTACGATGTTTTTGGAGAGAGATGTTTGTCTTGAAATCATAATTGCTTTTTAAATTCCTCCTAACGTCGGAATAACAAGCAGAGGATGGAGAGAAAGCAACAGAATATATTTTCAGCTAAATAAAACATTAAGACTTGTCATGCCGGGGAACGAGGTATCTGTTTTTATATTTCAAGCTTCGAAGTTACACCTGTTTTTTCAAGCAGTTCGCTTAACGATGTTTGCACCTGTCTTGTATCACGCCAATCTTTCAACACAACACCAAGCGTTTGTTCAATAATATTTTTTTCAAGATGGTCAATATGGAGCGCTGACAAAGCCATTGCCCAATCAATTGTCTCTGCAATGCCCGGTGTTTTTTCCAGTTTCATGTTGCGCAGTTGCTGCATGAACTGTGTTATTTGCTCTGCAAGTTTTTTATCAATGCCATTGACTTTGCTTTTTACAATTAAATATTCTTTGTCAAAATCGGGATAGTCAATGTAGAGATATAAACAGCGTCTGCGCAATGCTTCTGACAATTCTCTTGTTCTGTTGCCTGTTAATATCACTTGCGGAATATAAGTTGCTTTGATAGTTCCGATTTCAGGAATGGTAATTTGCCAATCGCTTAATACTTCAAGTAAAAAACTTTCAAACTCTTCATCGCTTCTATCAACTTCATCAATTAATAAAACAGGTCTTTTATCATGTGTGATTGCCTGCAACAATGGGCGCTTCATTAAAAATGAATCGCTGAAAATTGTCTTTTCTTTTTCATCAATAGATTGTTCGTTGTGCTCTACTATTTTTAAATGCAGCAATTGTCTTTGATAATTCCATTCATATAAAGCATGAGTTGCATCAAGACCTTCATAACATTGAAGGCGAATAAGATCTGTTTGCAAAGCATTTGCCATCACTTTCGCAATCTCTGTTTTCCCAACACCGGCGGGACCCTCAATCAGCAATGGTTTATTCAATTTCAATGAAAGAAAAACAGACATGGCAACAGATTCATCTGTTATATAGCCTTGCTGATGCAGCATGGTTTTAATGTCGGTGAGTTGTATGGTGTCCCCTTTATCTTCCATCCTGTGTTATTAAATTATAAATAAAAAAATGCTTTCTAAAGCTATTGAAGTTTGGTTATATTTTGTTTGATTTTTTATCTTTCACTTTTGAACAAGAAAAATTTAGATGCCGTTTTGAAATTGGTTTATTTAATTTTATAAGAACACAATGACTTTCGAAAAAACATATCAGCTTCTCAATTCAAACACGACTGTTAAACTGATAACGGCAAACAATGCGCCTTTAATTATCAGTTTTCTTTTTTAAGCGATTGAAGCGGTTAAATCAGTTTTGATTTTTCACTACATCCGAAAACTTGTAAGAATAAATAAAAAATAACTTTAGCAATGCAGTTTTTGCAAACACAATATATTGAAGAATATAAGCGGAAACAGAGATATACTTTACAGAAACATTTTAAAAAATTAAGTGAAACAAAAAAAAATCAGGGCTTGCCATTTTCATTTTATATCACAACGTCTTCTATTTATTCATCGTTAATTGAAGGCAGCACAATAGACGAAGCTACCTATATGCAATACAAAGAAGCAGGAATTACGGGGAATAAAGATTTTAATCAGGTAAACGATCTTATTGATGCTTATAATTATGCACAAACACATAAACTTACATTCAATAATTTTTTAAAAACCCATGAGCTTCTTAGTAAAAATCTTTTGGAAGAAAAATATGGGGGAAAATTCAGAGATAAAGAGGCCGGAGTGTATAAGTCTTTTATAAAAATTTATCAAGCTTGTGCGGCGAAAGAAGTAAGCAATGAAATGAAAAAATTATTTACTGATATTGATATATTGGTTGAAAAAAAATTAAGTTATAATGAAGTATTTTATTTTGCTTCTATGCTTCACTTAAGCATTGCACAAATTCATCCTTTTGCAGACGGAAACGGAAGGGCTGCAAGGTTATTAGAGAAATGGTTTTTAACGAGCATGCTTGGTAAAGATGCGTGGCTTCTGCAAAGCGAAAAAATGTATTGGAAACGGCGCCCGGAATATTATAAAAGCATAAATCTTGGAAGCAGCTATTCTTCATTAGATTTTACAGATTGTGTTGATTTTTTAATAATGCTTCCACAAGCTTTCAGAATTAAATAAAATTTTTGCCTCAATCTCGTAAAACCATAATTGAAAAGTGATGATTGAAAGGTAAATCCCCTGAAGCTAATTGAACATAAAACATAGAATGATACTTTAAAAGTGTGTAAATATTTTTTACAGAATCCTCAGCCCAACTTATACATACGACAATTGCCGGTTGAAGTTCACACAAAATATATTTTAGAAAACAAAGGCATTATTCAATCGCTCTTAGAACTTCTTATTCCTGAATACATCAATGGCAATGAAGCAAGGTTCGAACTTCGTTTCCACCTTAAGTATGCAGAGCCATTAATTCGCATAAGATTTTTAGATACATTGCTTTCACCTGTTGCCAATGCAACAGACATTTCATTGACACTTTCAGAATTTGATAAACTTTATTTGCATTGTGAAAATATTTTTGTTGCAGAGAATATTATGAATTTTCTTACGCTGCCTTATTTGAAAAATACAATTGCAATATGAAGCGGTGGCGGCTTCAATATAGGCTATCTAAAAAACATTAAATGGATTAGGAATTTTTTTTATTGGGGCGATATTGATGCACACGGCTTTCAAATTCTTAATCAGTTCAGAGCATATTTCCCTAACACCATTGCGGTAACGATGGATGAAGAAACGCTTTCTTGTTTCAAACTTGCAAAAGGTGAACTTGCAGCGAATCAAAACTTATCAAACCTTACATCCAACAAATTGCAACTGTACAATTATTTACGGCAAAAAAATATCAGGTTAGAGCAGGAAAAAATCACACAGCAATATGCAGAAGAAAAAATTGACTTACAGATTCCTTACGCTTAGTGAAATCATATTTTAAAGTATTTCTTTAAGCGCATTTACCAATTCTTCGTAAGTGTCGGGTTTCGTTAGAAAAGAATAAGCACCAAGTTCAAAAGCCTCATCTTTTTCTTTTTGAAGTCGAGTAGTACTGTAAATAATAACGGGTATGGATTGCAATTGAGGAATTTTTTTTATATGCATCAAACATTCTTTTCCATTTACGAAAGGCATGTTTAAATCGAGGAATATAAAGTCTGGTTTTTTCTTGTGTGCAGTTTTTGCTTCTATGCCTATGCAATCGTGAAAGGTTATACATTCAGCACCAGGATCTATTTCTTTTACTGCTTCGCAAAAGATGTATAAATCATCAGGATCATTATCAATGAGCAATAGAGTTTTAGGCATATTGGTTAATTGAGCAGTAAAAATTTTTGTTGTCCGAAATAAAGGTGAAAACCAATATAGGAGAGGATACAAGAAAGCACCTGAACAAAAAATAAGGTGCAGATGCTTTCATAGGTTATTACGGATATTGAATCAAGGTACATTGTAATACCCATGTAGAATGTACAAATCTTATACCAATGAAACGATGGCTTTATGTTGGTCCGTTTATCGCTTTTTTCAGAATGTTTTTACTATAAATGGGGCAATAATTGTACATTTTTTTAGAAGTAACATAATTCCTCCGACGAACTCAAAAAATCTCTCTTCTAAAAAAAAAGCAAACGTTATTTACAGCTCAACGTATATTCATCAATGTCATATCAACAACTATAGTGCCGTTGGCATTTGTTACCAGCGTTGCATGTTGTATTAGTGTCATGGTCGAGCCATTTTTTGGTGCAATTATTTTCAAAACCGAATATTGGGTATATCTGTAAAGATTGAATGAACTGTAATTGAATGTGGTAAAGTTATTTACATTAATTACCTGATAAGAAGAACCGCTTGTCGCTCCTACCGCTTTAATATTAGTCAACCGTGCATGAACAGTATTGATATACCAATCGCTGAAGCCATAATCGCTTCTGTAAACAAGAATGTTATTCCACCGCATTGTTCCGGTTATGTTTACTTGCTCATCGGTGCAATCATCCCAAAGCCACGAACTTATATTTTCGCTGCCGTTATCGTTTTGAACGGTTGCGTGAAACGGTTGAGGAGTTAATGGATTGTTCGGGTGAATCTGCATTTTTCGTACAGGCAAAAAATATAATGGCGACAGAAATTGCAGTTAGGGTCGTTTTCATTTTTGTACGGTTTTACAGGTCAGATAAATTTTTTATTTGCAAATTCGTAAGGCTACGCCTGTGAAGTAATTGCTATTGTAAGTAACGAAACTATCCGGTATTTCAAAAAGCAAGAGAATATTTCTTTCACCATTGCTATCGAAAATCAAAAGCACATCGCCACATTATTATGTAGTTGTTTTGTTTTAAATCTTATTTATCTTTAAAGACGTTTAATCCATTTAATAACTAAAAGCTTACCTTATGAAATCCAAAAATTTACATTTACTGTTTCTTTCAAATTTAGTCTTTGCTTATGTTTTTGCACAGCCCACCATAAAGACTCAAAGAGTAATAGGAGGTAGTGCTCACGATGCTTTCTACAGCATGTGTTTTACAAATGATGGTGGAATGCTTTTTGGCGGCTCCTCCAACTCACCGGTATCGGGTAATAAAACAGACACCAGCAGGGGTTCTTTGGATTATTGGATTGTAAAAACAGATAGTTCCGGGCATTTCCAATGGGATAAAACCATCGGAGGTATTGGCAGCGATGAGTTGCGTACTGTTCTGCAAACAGATGATGGCGGATATATAGTTGGTGGATATTCCTATTCAAGTATCTCTGGAGAAAAAACGCAAAAGAAAAGAGGTTTAAATGATTACTGGATAGTAAAACTTAATAGTATAGGAAACATAGAATGGGATAAAGCTTATGGAGGCAGTGATGAAGATAGGTTTTCTGTTATGCAGCAAACAAGAGATGGTGGTTATATTTTGGGTGGCTATTCACCTTCAAATATATCCGGCGAAAAAACAGAGAACAGTAGAGGAAATAATGATTATTGGGTGGTAAAAGTAGATAGGTTAGGTTCTGTACAGTGGGATAAAACTATTGGTGGAAACGATTATGATGCTTTGAATTGCTTACAACAAACCGCTGATGGAGGATATATTCTTGGTGGCGTATCACTTTCAAATATCTCCGGGGAAAAAACGGAAAATAGCAGAGGCAGCGGCGATTACTGGATAGTAAAATTGGATAGCTCGGGTAATATTCAATGGGACAAAACCATCGGCGGAAATGACGAAGATGAGTTAAGTTCAATTCAGCTAACTTACGATGGAGGTTATATTTTGGGTGGCATGTCTTTTTCAAACATCTCGGGAGAAAAAACTCATCATAGCAGAGGACAATCTGATTATTGGATAGTAAAGCTTGACAGTCTCGGAAATATACAAGGAGATAAAACTATCGGTGGAGATAATGCCGAGGAGTTAAGTTCTCTTGAACCAACACATGATGGAGGTTGGGTTTTGGGCGGATGGTCTGCTTCTAACATATCGGGTGAAAAATCAGAAAATGGAAGAGGCAATAGAGATTACTGGATAGTAAAACTAAATAGAGGGGGAGATATTGAATGGGATAAAACTATAGGCGGAGATAATGAGGATGACCGTGTTAAAGTTCTGCAGGCAACAAAAAATATTTATATAGTAGGAGGCGCTAGTAAATCGGATGTAGCCGGCGATAAAACCAAAATGAAAAGAGGAAGAAGTGATTTTTGGATTGTTGTGTTAGAGGATAGTAATTCAATTATAAACGACATAACTTCTTTGCAAGATTCGCATAGTTTAAAATCGAGGGAAAATAAAAGCATCAAGACATTCAGTATATATCCAAACCCTGCAAAAGATATACTGCATATACAAAGCAAAAAAAAAATAATGGTTTCCTTAACCAATGAAGAAGGAAAGGTTTTACTTACAAAGACTATTGAAGGAACAAGCACAATAAACGTTGCTAATCTGCGGCGAGGATTGTACTACCTCAAGAATACTGCAACAAACGAAATGCAGAAAGTGATATTGTTGCAATAAGAAAAAAATGGAAAATTAAATTTTCATGACTCACCTACAATTTTCTTTTTGACAAAAACGCGTAGGTGAGTTTGTTTAGAGATACCCTGAAGTTTAGTTTAAAAATTTTATTTATGGAAGCTGTAAAAATGAAAGAAGATTTTTTTTGAAAGTCTTCAACAGATGGTATGCAAAAATTGAGATAATTATTCTTCAATTACACCAGATCCTACAAATGTAAAATCATTGCCCGCAATTCGTCTTTCTTCTTGTATCAATCAAATATTGAATTTTCCATTCACCATTTATGCGTACAAGCTGATACGAATCCACACCGCAATGGCTAAACTGACCTTTATAATAAAACTGGTACGGTGTCCATGCAATAGCCAGTGCTCCATCTGTTTTTACCAAATCAAAAGTGATTCGTTCGTCTGCATCGCCTTGCTTTTGTGTGCCCACAAAATCTGCAAACTCTTTTACAGGTTCTGTTTTTACAGAAACATTTCCATCTTTTTCCGCAACGGTTTGTAAAATGGCGGCATCTGTGAAACACTCAACAAGTGATTTGCTGTCGCCATTTTTCATTGCAGCAAATAATTTATTTATGGTAGCCTTTACAGAATCTTCTGCAGACTGTGCTTGTGCACTAAAAGCAATCAAAAACAAACAAGCGATGATGAAAGGATACTTTCTCATAAAATAGTTTTTATGAAAGTAAAAATTTGATGTGTGAAATAAAAGCCGTTTGTAAAAAAGATAAGAATAAATGAGTAATGGAACATCTTTAGGGTTAGAATTTTTTTTTACGCGCTGCAACAAACCTGTGCATAAAACACAGGTTTGTTTTTAAAAGAGCTATGAAATGAATAATTAATAATGACTGCCGTTATTCGGCTCTAATATCATAGTTATAAGCACAACCATATTTCCATTTTTGTCTTTTGTTTCTGATTGTCCTATTTCTAAAATTGTAGCGTTTCTGCCTCTTACAATATCTATAGCTTTTTGTAAAATGTCGTAAATAAATGATGATGCCCCGCTAAGAATGATTTCCTGAAACTTCTTCATAGAATTTTTTACCTTCCCTTTAGGAAAATTATATGCCAAATCAAACGCATGTGGGTAATTTTCTGTAAAAGCAAAGTAAAAACTATTGTACTTGTGAAAACCTTCATAAATATTTTTATAGAATTGGCGTTTAAATAGTGATCAATAAGCTTAACGCTGCTGCGTCAAAACATTGATTGAAGTGACTTTAAAACCCCGAAGGGGTTAAATATGAATAACCATAGATGCAATCTATGGAAAAGAGGAACGGATAATATGATTAACCCCGAAGGGGTTGAATGAAATACCGTAGTGTGACTTCAAGAAGCTGAATACGTTAAAGATTTTCACGTATAGCAGATAAGCGAGGGAGTTCAACCCCCTTCGTGGTTGTTATGTGTAGCATGTTTATTTTCCCCGAATTTCATTCAGGGTTACTCACATTAAAGCCCTTCGGGCTTTGTCACCAATACAATAATTCGTTTTGATGACACAAATTTTGCGTGTGTATATTCTCTTAATCACTTTCGACAGGTTTGCTCAAAATAAAACAGATTTTTGACGAAAGACATTTTTATAAAAGAATGCTGTTAGAAGCTTACGATTTAAAACGCCTTATAAATATTTTATACAACTTACTCTTTCACTTAATCAACATCATTCTCCTGCAGTATCCCATTCATCTTCATCATAATGTATTCCTGCTTTTATGCGGATGGCATCAAGTGTCTCCATAAGTAACAGTGTATCGGCAAAACTCATAACAGGGCTTTCTGTTATTCCTTTTCTAATACATTCCCCAACATGTCGCGCCTCATATTGATATCCCCAGCCATTTTCTTTTTCTGCAGAAATAATTTCCCGACTATCATACTGTTTAGGATAATATTCAATAGTTGAATCAGGAGCATAAAAACGATGTGTAAGTTTTATTCTTCCTTCGCTCCCGCATATATTCGTTTCGGTAGCAATGTTCGATGCAAATGATGAAAACAAATGTGCCATCTTTCCTTTGTTGTATCTGAATACAACCGAACATTGTTCATCTACTCCTGTTGATGCCGGGTTCATTATAGCTTCAATACTATCCGGCTTCCCTAAAATATTCAATGCCATAAAAACATTATAAATGCCAATATCGAGCATGGTGCCGCCTGCAAGTGATGGATCAAACAAACGTTGAGGAACAGGCGGCATAGGTTTAAATCCAAAATTTACAAGAACGCTTTTTATTTCACCGATCATTCCACTTTTTATCATCTCCATTGTTTTTTTGTAATGAGGAAGAAATTTTGTCCAAAATGCTTCCATCAAAAAAATCTTTTTCTCTTGGGCAAGTGCTATCATCTTCTTTGCTTGTTCGGTATTTACTGCAAAAGCCTTTTCACACAACACAGCTTTGTTATGTTCTAAACAAAGAATAGTATGTTCACAATGATGACTGTGCGGTGTAGCAACATAAATAACATCTACCTCATTATTATTCACTAAAGCTTCGTAGCTGTCGTGAACATGTTTCGCAGGATATTCTTTTGCAAAAGTTTGCGCCGTTTCCATATTGCGTGAAGCACAGGCGACCAGTTCAGCATCTTTTACCAAACGTAAATCTGAAGCGAATTTGCGGGCAATGCGTCCGCACCCGAGTATTCCCCATCTTATTGTTTCAGCCATTGTATTTGTTGATTGGTTAATTGGTTTAATAGTTAATTGGTTAATTGGTTAATTGGTTAATTGGTTTATCAGTTAATTAGTTTATTCTTTTACCTGTGAATTGGTTAACATCTCAAATGTATTTTTAAATCCGTTTTTCTTTTAAGAACGTAAATGTATGCAATGAAACAAATTTTTATTACAGGTGGTACCGGTTATATGGGTAGAAGGATGATTAAAATATTGCTTGATAAAGGCTATAAAGTAAAAGCGCTTGTTCGTAAAGGCTCCGAAAATAAATTGCCAACAGGCTGCGACTATGTTATTGCAGATCCTTTTGATTCAAAAAGTTTTGAAAAAGAAATTCCTTCTGACGCAACTTTTGTACAATTGCTTGGCGTGGCGCATCCATCACCCAAAAAGAAAAAAGAATTTAAAACAATTGACCTTGCTTCAGTTAAAGCATCCGCTTCAGCAGCAAGAGAAGCGCATGTAAAACATTTTGTTTATGTAAGTGTTGCACAAACTCCAACGAACATCATGAATGATTATCAGCAATGCCGTGCAATGGGAGAGGCATGTATTCGTTCAACAGAAATACCTTCAACATTTATAAGACCATGGTATGTAGTTGGTCCCGGTCATTATTGGCCACTCTTATTTTCTCCTCTTTTTAAAATTCTTGAGTGGATACCATCTACTTCACAAAAAGCAAAAGCATTAAGATTGGTTAACTTAAGACAAATGCTGAATGCATTGTTGTATGCTATAGAACATGCACCAGATAAAGGAGTTGATGTTATAGAAATTGAACAAATAAGAAAGATGTAATAAAAATTCCCGTTCTAATTTTGAACGGGACAAAAGTTTTTCATACTATTTTTTATTGTTGTGGTTGCGCGCTGTTGCTCATTCTGTTTTTCATTCGCTCTCTTAATCTTTTGTCGCGTTCTTCAATCATTTTTATTTGATCGTCTGTTAAACCCATTGCTCTATATCTTGTTTCCATTTGCGTTGTGAACTCCTGCATTTTAGCTTCTTTATCGGTTACACTTAAGGACTGATCCATAAATACCTGCCGCATTTGTGGCATATATTCTCTGTGAACAGCGATTACAGAATCTGTGAGCGCATCAGATAATTTCACAGTATCTTTTAAATATTGCCGCATCATTTGTTGCATTTGCCCACCGCCAGGTGATTGTGAGAACACGGACTTTGTTGCCGTAAGTGAAAATGTAATTACTAAACAAAGAATAACTTTTTTCATGTTTCTATTTTTTATGTGAAGAGATGAATAATATTTTATAATCAAAAAATATGCTGATTATTTTCTGCAAAAGAATTGTCTCTTAAGATGAAATAACTTTTAAAAAGTTTAAACCCTGCTCAAAATTGAACAGGGTTTACATTTCTTTCACGTTTCACGTCTCACCTCTCACGATAAAATCACTGCTTCACAAATCTCAATGCAACTTCACCTTTAGCAGAAGTGTATTTCAGAAAATAATCTCCTACATTTAAAAAAGCGGTGTTGATTGGTTGT
>Ga0081539_10000828_pt1 | contig 59752 bp, 42 predicted proteins | sample TabmetS4T2R2_FD_71023 | JGI IMG/M metagenome (GOLD analysis project Ga0081539, IMG submission 71023) | Tabebuia heterophylla rhizosphere microbial communities from the University of Puerto Rico - S4T2R2 | ecosystem: Host-associated > Plants > Roots > Rhizosphere ...
AAAAAATTTCAAGTTTCACATGTTCCCTCGGGGGGGAGGGGACAAGCCCTGCCCCTACAGACTTCATCGGCGTTGAGGTTTTGAAATATCGTTTGAGTTTCGGGGGTTTTGAATGTCGAGAGCTTTGCAGTTGACGGATAGCGAAGACAGAGACTTGCGCGCGCGCGCCGAAGATTTGCGCACGCGCGTCGGGCAGCTTGGGAGGTTTCTTTGATGTAGCGTCGAAGCGCGAGGAGCTTCTGCGTCTTGAGGAGAAGGCCGCGGAGCCTGATTTCTGGTCAGACCAAGAGGCCGCGCAGAAGGTCTTGCAGCAACGCAGCCGCATCGAGCGCGTCGTCAAACGTCAAGAGGGTTTCGAGTCGGCTGTGGGCGACGCCGAAGTGCTCTTTGAATTCGCGGCGGAAGACGAAGCGAGCGCGAGCGAGTTGCGCCAACTCGTCGCGCGACTCGAACACGAAGTTTCGGAAGCGGAGACCGAGATGCTTCTGTCGGGCGAGTCGGACGCGCGCAATGCTATCTGCTCGATTCAAGCGGGCGCGGGCGGCACTGACGCGCAGGACTGGGCCGAGATGCTTCTCAGGATGTATCTCAAGTGGGCCGAGAAGCGCGGCTTCAAGGCCGAAGTCTTAGACTTCCAGCCCGGTCAAGAGGCCGGAATAAAGAGCGCGACGTTTCGCGTCGAGGGCGAGTACGGATACGGTCTGCTGTCGGCTGAAGCGGGCGTGCATCGCTTGGTTCGCATCTCGCCGTTCGGGACGGGGACGCGCGAGACCAGTTTCGCTTCGCTCTTCGTCTCGCCGGAGATTGACGAGAACATCGAGGTCGAGGTTAACGACAAGGACTTGCGCGTTGACACTTTCCGCGCGACCGGCGCGGGCGGACAGCACATCAACACGACCGACTCGGCTGTTCGCATCACGCATCTTCCGACCGGGATAGTCGTCGCGTGTCAGAACCAGCGCTCGCAGCATCAGAATCGCGCGGTGGCAATGCAAGTCCTTCGCTCGCGGCTTTACGAATTGGAGCTTGAGAAGCGACGCGCGGAAACCGCCGCGCTCGAAGCCAACAAGGCCGACATCTCGTTCGGCTCGCAGATAAGAAATTACGTTCTCGCGCCCTATCGAATGGTCAAGGACGCGCGCACGAAGGTCGAGCGCGGCGACGTTGACGCCGTACTCGACGGCGACATAGACGAGTTCATCAAGGCGGAGTTACTACGGCGACGCGCGGCGTGATAAGCGGAAGTTAGACGGGTTCGCGCAAGAAGTTTGCTGTAGAGTGAAACAATGAAACGTTCGAGTTTCTTCCCAATCATTACACTTCTCACGTTCTTGATGGGCGTCGCTAGCGTTTTCGGCTACGGCCTGTTGGTCAGACTAATATCTGCTGTAGAGGACGCGGTTGTCCCTCAAATTTCAACGGATGAGGTCGAGCACCTCATGCCTAATCCGATGGGGCGCGTGAGTGAAGGGTTAAGAGTTACGTTCCTCAGAACAGAAGATAGTAAAGGAGGCTTCTATGCCGTATTCCTTATAACGAACGAAAGTCCGGAGGCTGTCGGCTATTTTGGCTTTTCCATGAATGACATTGACTCTAAGAAAATCAAGCAAGGCGGAAAGATTACAAATGAAGAACGCGAGTGCGGGACTGGTGAGAGCATATACACTCTCCGACCGGGAGAGTCATCCACCTTTTCTATTAGGATACCGAACAAGGTAACAGCATTCGAGGCTGGCTTCGAGATATATGGTGAGAGAACAGGCTGGAAAACTGCTTGGAGTGAAACAATATCACCCCCCGAATAACGTTAACGTCTGACGTTTGTTTGCTGGAGAAGCTATGGCAACTGCACAGATTGAAGCGCGCATGAAGGCGACGGGCGGCCCGTCCGCGCCGCGCAACACGCGGCGCAACGAGATCGTCGCAATCGCGCTCTTTGCGTTGAGCGCGTTGATGACTTTGTGCCTCGTCTCTTACAACCCGAACGACCCGTCGTGGGTCGCCGCCGGGGCGTCGTCGGCGCGCAACTGGACGGGGAGCGTCGGGGCAAACGTCGCCGCCGCGCTCTTCCAGTCGTTCGGACTGGCCGCCGCGCTTCTGCCGCTGCTCTTAGTCGCCGCCGCTTGGCGGCGTTTTCGCACGCGACGGATTCACGCGCCTCTGTCGCGCGTCGTCGGATTAGCGACGCTCACCGTCGCCATCGCCGCGCTCCTCGCGCTCTTCGTCGCCGAACCGCTTTTCGACCGAAGCTTCAACGCGGGCGGCTTCGTCGGCGTGCTCGTCGCGCAAAGCCTCGCGGGCGTCTTGAACACAGTCGGCGCGTCAGTCTTACTGTTCGCGGCGACTGCGGTCGGACTACTTCTCGCCACCAACTTCTCCTTCGTCAACGCATACGAGCGCACGGCGGCGGCGCTCTCGAACCCGTCGGGCGCGTTCCGAAAGACTTTCGAGCGCGTCCAAGCTTGGCGCGCGGAGCGTCGCGCTCAAGCAGTTGCGCACGCACAGGCGCGACGCGAGGCGCGTGCCGCGCGCGAGTTGGAAGCGCAGCGACTCGAAGCAGAGTCGGCAAACGTCGCGGCGGCTGAAGCTTTGTCGCCGACAATCGCCGGAAAGCGCGTGACGCGAGGCGCAACTGACGCAGACGCAGACGCAGCCATTAAACGCAGTGCCGCCGCGTCCGAAGTGGATGAGAAGCGCGCGCGTGAAGACGAGATTCGCGCGCAACTCGCGCAGGCCGAGGCCGAACTCGCGTCAATCATCGTCAAGCCTTCGGGCCGCCCGGCGGTCGCCACGCCATCGAAGAGAACGGACGCGGGAAGAAGCGAAACGGTTGTCGAAGAGAAGATGAGCGCGCAGTCGAAGCGCGTCGTCGCAACGCCCGCCGAGGTTCGCGGCGCGTCGAAACAGACGCCGGACGTGTCGGAGATGTTGAGCACGGCGGCGGTCGTCCGAACAGAGTTCGACGAAGAAGTAGTGGACGAAGAGTTGCCGTTCGAGCGCACGCGCGTGAAGACCGCCGAGCGCGAGGCGACGAGGCGCGCGGAAGTCGAGTCCGTCAAGGCCATGCTCGACTACAAGTTCCCCGACCTCGAATTCCTGAACGCCGCGCCGCCGCGACGCGAGCAGGCCGACGAGGAGCTTTTGCAAATCGCGCAGCGCGTCGCCGAAAAGTGTAAGGAGTTCAACGTCACGGGACAGATAAAACACATCTGCCCCGGCCCCGTGGTAACGACCTACGAGTTCAAGCCCGACCCCGGCGTGAAGTATTCGCGCGTCACGGGCCTCGTTGACGATCTCTGCATCGCGCTCGAAGCCGAGTCAATCCGCATTGACCGTTTGCCCGGTAAGCCGCACGTCGGAATCGAAGTTCCGAACCCTGAGCGCGAGACGATTTTCCTGCGCGACGTTTTGGAGTCGCGCCCGTTCCGCGAGTCGGAGTCGAAACTGACAATCGCTCTCGGCAAAACGATTGACGGCATCAACTACGTCGCAGACCTCACGCGCATGCCGCACCTTTTGATCGCGGGCGCTACGGGAACGGGCAAGAGCGTGTGTCTTAACGCGCTCGTCGTCTCGATTCTCTACAAGGCGCGGCCCGACGAAGTGAAGTTCATAATGATTGACCCGAAGCGTCTTGAGCTTGGTCTCTACGCCGACATCCCGCATCTGGCGACACCTATAATCACAGAACCGAAAAGGGCGGCGAACGCTCTGAAGTGGGCCGTCGCGCAGATGGAGCAACGCTACAAGCAACTCGCGCAGTGGGGCGTCCGCAACATTGACGGCTACAACGCCGAAGTGGAGCGACGCAACAACGTCCTCGACTTCGACGAGGAAGGCAATCCGTGGAAGACTCTTCCCTTTGTCGTCATCATCATTGACGAGTTGGCCGACCTGATGATGACGTGCGGCTCGGACGTTGAAGAGGCAATCACGCGACTCGCGCAGATGGCGCGCGCCGTCGGCATCCACTTGGTTCTCGCAACTCAACGCCCCTCGGTTGACGTCATCACCGGACTCATCAAGGCAAACTTCCCCTCGCGCATAGCCTTCCGCGTCTCGCAGAAAGTTGACTCGCGCACGATCATTGACGCCAACGGCGCCGAGCAGCTTCTCGGTCGCGGCGACATGCTCTTCCTCCCGCCCGGCACTTCGCGCCTGCTGCGCGTTCACGGCGCGTATCTGGACGAGCAGGAAGTGGCTCGCGTCGTCGCGCACATCAAGGCGCGCGGCGGCGACCCCGTCTATGACGAGACCATCACGCAGTCAGAAGAAGAGGCCGCGGGCGGCGACGGCGCTTCGGGCGAGCGCGACGAATTGTTCGAGCAGGCGCTACGCATCTGCTGCGAGATGAAGCGCGCCTCGACTTCGGTTCTACAGAGGCGTCTGCGCATCGGCTACGGTCGCGCCGCCGCCATACTCGACGCGATGGAACGCGAAGGCTTCATCGGCCAAGCCGACGGCGCGCGCCCGCGCCCCGTACTCAGCCGCGCCTTCGAAACCGTCGGCCACTGGGACGACTTGCAAGAGGACAACGCGGAAGACTATTAAGGAAATGATGAATGATGAATGCGGAATGATGAATGAAAAGGCGGAACGCTCTTAACATTCATCATTCATCACTCCGCATTCATCATTAACTTCTGTTCTTGTTAATTTTCTTTCGCTTCCGCTATTTTTACTCGACGACCTTTCGGCAAGTTTTCCACAGAAACTGTGGAAAACCCTGTGGATTTCTCGCTTTTTAGCGTTACAAGTTCCTGAAAATTTTAGACTTCTAGCATTTTGCACACTTGCGCGGCAGACATCGCAAACTCTTTGCACAGAGCAGCTTTAACACTTGAAACGAATACTCTTCACGAAGTCCTGCGTCTGTATCATCCTGTGCTGCGCGGCAGTCGCGGCCAACTCGGCTTGCGTCAAATTGCCACGCCGCCACGCGAGCGTTTCCGAACAGTCCCAAAGTCTCCCGCCCGGCGACGCCAGCGCCCCTCGGATTTCCCTCAACACCGCGACGCGCCAACAGCTTGAGACGCTCCCCGGCATCGGGCCTGCGCTCGCCGCGCGCATCGTCGAGCAACGCGCGCGCTACGGCCCTTTCCGGCGCGCCGAGCATCTTCTCATGGTGCGCGGCATCAGCCCGCGCCGCTTCCGCCAACTCCGCCCCTTTGTCAGCGTTGAGTGAAATCCGTGTCCGAACTCTACGAACTGCGTCGCGCCGCGCGCGTGATTTTCGACGACGCACTCCGCGCCGTTGACGCGCGCCGCGCAGTCCTCGACTCAATCGAGACGGAAAGCGCGCGCCTGCGCGTGTGCGACACGGAGTTCGACCTGCGCGCGCGTCCAATGAAAATTTACTCCGTCGCCACCGGCAAGGCCGCCGCCGCGATGGCCTCCGCGCTCGACGAACGTCTCGGCGAACGTCTAGCAGGCGGCGTTCTCTCCGCGCCGCCTTCGGATTTGAAATCAGCGACGAACTTAAGGCTCGGCGCACGCTGGCGAGTCTTCGCGGGCGGACACCCTCTGCCCGACGAGTCGAGCCTCGAAGCCGCGCGCGCCGCCTTCAAGCTCCTGAGCGCGGCGAACGACGCGGGCGGCATTGCGTGCGACGCTGCAAGTGCGACGGACGACGCGGGCAGTCTCGTCATCTTCCTCGTCTCCGGCGGCGGCTCCGCGATGTTGGAGTGGCCGCGCGACGCGCGCTTGACGCTCGCCGACCTGCGCGAGACGAATCGCCTGCTCGTCTCCTGCGGCGCGGGGATAACGGAAGTGAACGCAGTCCGACGCGCGCTCTCAGCCGTGAAGGGCGGCGGCCTCGCCTCGCGCGCGCCGCGCGCAGCGCAACTCACGCTCATCGTCTCCGACGTTGGCGCGGGCCGCGAACGCGACGTCGCATCCGGCCCGACGCTCACGCCCCCGCCCGGCACGCCCGCCGTCAAAGAGATAATCACGCGCTACAAACTCGCCGCGCGCCTTCCAGCAAACGTCCTCCGCGCGCTCGAAGAACACGACGCGCGAACGTCGAACGCCGGTTCGTCAAACGTCGAAACGTCGGAGACCGAAAGGGCTGGAAGCTTGCGCAGGCATTACGTCGTTCTCGACAACGCGCGCGCGTGCGAGGCGGCGGTCGAGTCGGCGCGCGCGCGCGGCTTCGCTGTCGAGTTCGCGCGCGACTTGGACGAACAGCCCGTGGACGAAGGCGCGGCCTCTTTGGTCGCGCGTCTCGAAGGGCTTCAGAGGCGTGCGGGCGCGGGACGCGTGTGTTTGATTTCGGGCGGCGAGTTTGCGTGTCCCGTGCGCGGCGCTGGAATAGGCGGGCGCAACGCTGAGACCGCGCTCCGTTGCGCGTTCGAGTTTGAAAAAATCGCGCGTGCGCGTGCGAGCGAAGCGACGCGGCAAGAGATGCCGGAAGAAACGTTGCGCCCGATGGTCGCGCTCTGCGCCGGCACGGACGGCGTTGACGGCAACAGTCCCGCCGCGGGCGCTCTTGCCGACACGACGACGCTTGCGCGCGCGCGCGGAATGAATCTCGACGGTCTTAAGTTTCTTGAGGAGAGCGACGCCTACGGCCTCTTCCGAAGACTCGGAGACGCGCTCATCACAGGCCCCACGGGGACGAACGTGCGCGACTTGCGTATCTTATTAAGAGGTTAGAGGCTAGAGGTTAGTTAACTGCTGACTTCAGTAACCTCTAGCCTCTAGCCTCTAGCCTCTAGCCTCTCACTTCCGACCGAAGTCGTCGTCGAGGCGCGTGATGTCGTCTTCGCCGAGGTAGTCGCCGCGCATGATTTCGATGAAGACTAGGCGCTCGGCCCCGGCGTTTTCGATTCGGTGCGCCGCGCCGACCGCGATGTCAACGGTCTCTCCGCAGCCGAGCGCGATCTCCTCGCCGTCGAGCGTGACGCGCGCCGCGCCCGCCACAATCATCCAATGCTCCGCGCGACGCGCGTGGCGCTGGTAGCTCAGACGCTTGCCCGCGAGCACCTCAATGCGCTTGACCTTGTACCCTCGCCCCTCGTCGAGCACCGTAAACGAACCCCAAGGCCGCTCGTCGAACAGCGGCGAGCCGTCCGAACTCGTCTTCTCACTCATAACTGAATAATAAAAGTGAAGAGTGACGAGTGACAAGTGACGAGAAAGTCTGAAGTCTGGAGTCTGGAGTCTGGAGTCAAAACAGAAAGAGCAGTTCTTGTCTTGACTCCAGACTCCAGACTCCAGACTTCAGACTTCAGACTTATTTAACAAACGTTTCCAACTTCATGTCGTCGCCGTCCGTGCTGATGGTGATTGTGCCGCGCTGTCCGGTCGTGACGACTTGCGCGCCCGCCGCGCGCCAACGTTCGAGCACTTCCGCGTGCGGGTGTCCGTAGGGCGAGACTTGGCCGACGGAGACGATTGCGAGCGCGGGGCGCGCGGCGCGTACGAACGCTTCGGTCGAGGAGGTTCGGCTGCCGTGGTGCGCGACCTTGACGGCGTCGCAATCGAGCGGGTCGCCCGCTTTCACGAGCGCGCGCTCGGCGTCGGCCTCCGCGTCGCCCGTGAGCAGAAACGTCCTCTGTCCGAATCGCACGCGCATGACGAGCGAATCGTTGTTGCCCGGAGGCAGGCCGGCGTCGGGCGCGGCGGCGGGCGGCCAGAGGACTTCGACCTCGACCGCGCCGACGCGCAACTCGTCGCCGCGCCCGACGAGATAGACGGGCACGCCCGACGCGTTCGCCGTCGTCGAGAAGCGCGCGAACTCCGCGTCAGACGCGGGCGCGCGCGAGACGAGCGCGGCGCGGACGCGGAAGTTTTTGACGACGGCGTTCAAGCCTTCGATGTGGTCTGCGTCGGCGTGTGTGGCGAGAACGTAGTCAACGCGTTCGAGGCCGCGCCACCAGAGATACTCAGAGACGACCGCGTCGCCTATGCCGCGCGCGTCAGGCTCGAACTCGTCCGTCGCGTCGCCGGCGTCGAGCGCGGAACGCGAATCGGGGCGAGCGCCGTCGTCAACGAAGTTCGGGCGACCGCCGCCGTCAACGAGGAGCGTCGTGCCGTCGGGCGTCGTGATGAGCGCGGCGTCGCCCTGCCCAACGTCTAGGAAGTCAATGCGCAGACGCCCGCCGGCGCGCCCCGCGCTAAAGGGGTGCGCGACGATGATGAAGGCAAGCGTGACGAAAGCGAACGCCGCGAACTTCAAAACGCGCCGTTGCGTCAGAGCGTGAAAGCGAACTTGACGAGCGTCGTCAGCATGAAGGCGAGTTTGACGTGCGTCGTTGTCAGCGTCCTTGTCTTCATCGTCCGCGCTTCGCGGCGCATCGAGCGGACGCCAGCGCAGGAGCGCGCGCGTGAGTATGAGAAGCGGCGCGAAGTAGAGCGCGTAGATTGCGGAGGCTGCGCCCGTGTATTCGGGGATGCGTAGGGAGGCGAGGCGTGCGCGCGCGAAGGGGTCAACGCCGTGAATCATGAGCGCGGACGCCAGTTCGGTCAGACGCACGAAGGGCGCGGCGAGCGTCGCGCTCAACTGCGCGAGTGCGAGCGCGGCGAACGAGGCGAACGAGGCGACGACCATGAGCACGCCGACGAAGACGTTGAGCACTAGGGCTGCGAGCGAGACGCGGTGAAAGTAGATCACCAACAGCGGGAGCAGCACGACCTGAACGGAGACCGAGACGACGACCGCCGCGAAAGCGAAGCGCAGGAGCGGTTGAAGACGAAGGCGTTCGAGACGCGCGGCCCAAGGGGTTTTGAAGAGCCGGTAGTCGTGCGTCGAGCGCGCGAGGTCGCGCCGGAAACGTCGTTCGCTCCAGTAGAGAATTTCCGCGAGCGCCAGAAGAGAGCGCGGGCACGCGGGCGGGTATGGCGTCTCGCGCGTGGGTCGCCACTGGCCGACGGCTTGGAGCGTCGAGAGCAGAGGGAGCGCGACGGCGACGATTGCGGCGACGGAGAGGAACGTGAGTTGAAACGAAGGGTCGAAGAGGTTGCGCGGCTGAAAGACGAGGAGCGCGAGCGCCGCGCCGCCCGTCGCGTTGAGCGGGCTGGAGCGTCGTCCGAGCGCGGGCGCGAGCGCGGCCAGCGTGAACATGAGTGACGCGCGAACGACCGAGGCTTCCGCGCCAACGCCGACGGCGTAAGCCCAGACGCAAGCGACCGACGCGGCCCACTGAAGCGCGCGACGCTTCGTTAAGCGTCGCGCGACGAACCAGACGAGTCCGCCGATGAACGTGATGTGAAGGCCGCTGATGACGAGTACGTGAAACGTGCCGCCCTCGCGGAAACCTTCGGCCACGTCGCGCGAGAGTCCGTAGCGGTTGCCGACGACCGCCGCCTTCAACACGCCCGAAGCGTCAACGGAAAACGTTTCGTCGAACAGTTTCGTCAAACGCGCTCGCCATTCGTCGAGCAGCGCGAGCGGCAGAAAGACGCGTTCGTCGTCGAGGCGTTCGATGAGAAGCGGGCTTTTTATCGTGCCGCGCGCGTCGAGGTCGCGCCGTTCGAGAAACTCGCCGAGGCCGCTCGCGCCGGGGTTGCGGAAACGCTCGTCGCGCGTGAGCGCGGTCATAACGCGAAGGCGCGCGCCGCGTCGCAGTTCGAGAGCGTCGTAGCCGGCGCGCGTGCGACGGTCGCGCGCGGGCGCGAACAGCTCGACGCGGCCCGCGCAGTCGCGCTCGATTGTCTTGTGCCTCAAGCCTTCGACCCGAAGCGAGAGCATGAAAGCGCCGGGCGCGGATTCAGGCTCGCGCTCAATCACGCCCGTCAGTTCGACGGGTTCGCCCGGCTCGATCTCCCCGCGCTCGTAGAAACCGCGAAGCCGCGCCGGGTCGCGCGCGTCGCGTTCTTCGAGCGAGGCGAGCGTCGCGCCTGAAAGCATGAACGCGACGACGACGAGCCGCGTTGCGAGCACGTGTTTGCGTTTGAGTGTTGCGATGAGCGCGAAAGCGAAGGCGAGCGTGGCGAAGACGAAGGACGGCGTGCCGGTCGTTGCGACTAAGCGCGCGAGCAGTATGCCCGTGGCGAAAGATACGGCGAGCGCGGCGAGCGGGTAGTTGCTGAACGTTGGCTCATGAGGTTTTGAGGACATAACGAAGCGCGCGTGCGCGTTGCTGCGAAGAGAACGCGGACGAAAGAGACGCAAGCGACTTCAGAGCGTTGCGAAAGGGTTTGTCAAGAAAGGATTAACACAGAGAACACCGAGACACAGAGAACACAGACTTTAACTCGGCGTACTCTGTGTCTCGGTGTTCTCTGTGTTGAAATCTCTTTCGGTTAGCTCAATCGTAATCCGCTCTCTAATGCAAACGTCGTGATTGCAAGCGACGTGAACGCGAGCGGTGCGTGCGCGGTTATCAATGCCCGCGCACGCGCCGCTGGCGTCGAAGTCTATCGCGCGCCGCCTTGCAGGAGAGCGGTCGCGCGGTCTATCTCGGCGGCGATGTTCTCAATCGTGGCGGCGACGAGCGCGGCCTGCTCGCCGGCCTCCTTCCAGTTGTGCTGCTCGATTGCCTCGCGGACGCCGGGAAGGGTCTTCACGCCGTAGCCTGTGTAGAAGCCGGGCGCGTAAATCTGGTGCTTGAACCAAGGACGACGCGGGAGTCCGGCGTCGCGCGTCATCGTGTGCTCGAAGCGCATGAGCAACTGATCTAACTGCGCCTGCGTGTCGCGCGAGCGCAGTCGCTCCTGCGCGGACGGAGTGGAGAGAGCCGACTGATACCTGCGCGTGCTCTCCTGCAAGCGCGCGAGCGCGTTCTGGAGCGGCGCAAAGTTGAGGAAGGGCGCGGGCGTTTCGCGTTCGGGCGCGACGTATGTCTCGGTCGGATCGAAGACCGCGCGGAAAGTTCCGTCCGCGATGCGCCGGTTCTTCTCATTGATGTCGTCGCGCGCCTCGTCGGCGAGCTTCGTAACCTCTTTGACGTACTCGCCGACGGTGTCGGTGAAATTCGTGAACGAGAGCGGCAGCGTGCCGGCGTCGGCTGTGCGCAGGACTATGCGGCCCGCGGTCTGCGCGAGCGCGATGCCGTAGTCGAAGCCGGGGTCGCCGAAGCGCGTGTAGTGGTCGAAGGAATCGTAGATGGAATGATAAGAGCCGCCGCCGTCTTCGCCGCCGTAGCCGAGGTTGAGGGAGGCGATGCCGAGGTGGTCTAGGAAGGGCGTGTAGTCGGAGCCTGAGCCGAGCGCGCCGATGCGTAGGTCTGCGCGGTCGCGGGCTTCGCGTCGCGCGTCGCTGTCGCCGTCGAGTATGCGCTGCGCGCGCGCGCGTTCCTGCACCGGAATCTTCTTCTCCGGGTCTGTGACGTCGCGCGCGACTTCGTTGACAAACTTTTCGAGCGTGTGCGAGCCGGAGACGCCGAGGAAGCCCCGACCGTTGGAGTCGGTGTTGACGTAGAGCGCGGCGTGCTGGCGAAGTTCGTCGGCGTGCGTCTCGACCCACTCGGTCGAGCCGAGCAGGCCCGGTTCTTCGCCATCCCAAGCGCAGTAGATAATCGTGCGCTTCGGTTTCCAGCCCGTTCGAGCGAGTTCGCCGACGGCGCGCGCTTCTTCGAGCAGGGCGACCAAACCGCTCAAGGGGTCGTCCGCGCCGTTCACCCAAGCGTCGTGGTGGTTGCCGCGTATGACCCACTCGTCTGGACGCTCGCCGCCGCGAAGTCGCGCGATAACGTCGTAGATGGGTTTCACGTCCCAGTTGAATTCGAGCTTGAGGTGGACGGCGGCAGGGCCGGGGCCGAGGTGATATGTAACTGGAAGCGCGCCGCGCCAAGCTTGCGGGGCTACGGGGCCGCCGAGCGCGCGCAGGAGCGGTTCGGCGTCGCCGTAGGAGATGGGGAGGACTGGGATGCGCGTGAGCGTCGGCGCGCTCTTCACGTCGAGACGCTTTGCGCCTTTGGTCGCGCCGACGTTGGGCGTCAACGGGTCGCCCGGATAGAGCGGCATGTCGGCGACCGAGCCGCGCTGCGCGCCCCATTGGTTTCGGTAAGCGCCCTGCGGGTAAACGTCGCCTTGGAAGTAGCCGTCGTCGCGCGGGTCGGAGTAGATAAGACAACCGATTGCGCCGTGCTCGGCGGCGACCTTCGGCTTGATGCCGCGCCAAGAGCCTCCGTAGCGCGCGATGACGATTTTGCCTTTCACGTCAATGCCGCGTCGCGCGAGTTCGTCGTAGTCGCGCGGGATGCCGTAGTTGACATAGACGAGTTGACCCGTCACGTCGCCGTCAATCGAGTATGCGTTATAGACGGGAAGTTGCTCGGCGCTCTGGCCGGAGGTCGCGTCCTCTTTAAGCTCAGGCTCTGCGAGGCGCGCTGTATATTTTCCGGGCGCGGTGAGTTCGAGCAGACGCGTCTTTGGCGTTGGAAAGAGCACGTCGAACTGCTCTATCCGAGCGTCGTAGCCCCAAGAGCGAAAGAGCGAGAGGATGAACTCGGCGTTCTCCTTGCCGTAGGGCGAGCCGACGTGGTGCGGGCGCGCCGAAAGGCGCTTCAACCAATCGCGCAGGTTCTCTTTTTTAAGAAGCGCGTCGAAACGCGCTTCGAGCGCGCGCTCGGCGTTTGAACCTTCGCGGTCGAAGCCGAGCAGGGGTTTGTCGTCGGCGGGCGCGGCGTAGGCCGACATGATTGCGAAGAAGAGTATGAGAGCCGCGAAAGGACGTAGAGAGCGAAGACGCATTGAGACCTCCGTAAGTTTCCTCTGACTGCGATTGCCGGGCGTGAACTTGACTTGACTAGGCGGACTTTATTACAGAGCGGCTCTCTTCATCAAGGACGTTTTTCTTGCAGGCAACGCCGCTTCACCAACGCGTCCGGCAATCTTTCCGCAGCCAAAAATTCAGACACCGTCCATTTTTTAGTTGCATCCGTCTGAATCTTCTTCTAAACTCTTGCTGCTTCCACGGGTTTGGTCTCCTTCCCTGTTAACTGGACTTTTATTAAGTATTCGTCGAGCAGGGGGCGGGCGCAAAGTCTCCTCTTAGTCGTCGAGAAACCTCGAAAACTGAATGGAATCCGGGCTGAGTCTGTGGAATTTCAGGCCGGGCTGTAATTGTTTGCCGAGACGAAAATTTCCGATACCTTCAAACGCCTCGCAAAGTTTTCGCGGTGTCGCCGCCTTTGCCTCTCGACGTTTCAAGCATTCGAGCTTATGTGCGTCTTCAAACAAGTTTGCCCGGTGACCGAAGCATTCGGACGAGCAAGGCGGTTCGCAAGTTTCAATCAGGGTGGCGTAAAGCTTTCCCCTACCAAGCGGCGATTTTGACGCGCGTCGCGCTTGACGCGCGAGTTTTTCGGAGGAGCGCAGATGAGAGACCCAAACCGGTTTAGCCCCAAACTATTTCTAACCACCTTCCTTCTAATCCTCGTCGGTTGCGCGGCGGCGCTCGCGCAGACGAGCCGCGGCACTATCACGGGCGTCGTGACAGACCCTGCGGGCGCGGTCGTTACAGGCGCGACCGTCGAGATTGTCAACAAGGCGACGAACCAGAAGCGCAGCGTCACGACGAACGAGTCGGGCATCTACCGCTTCGACGCGGTTGACCTCGGCACTTACGACTTGACGATTACAGCCCAAGGCTTCAAGACCCTCACGAACACGGGCGTCGGCGTCACGGCCAACCAGACGCAGACGCTCGACGCGCAGCTTGAGATAGGCTCGGAGAACGTCGTGATTGACGTGGCCGCGGGGCCTTCCGAGCTTCTGCAAAGAAGCGAACCCGTGCGCGGCGGTAACTTCACGCAGACGCAGTTGCAGGCGCTGCCGACCTCTAACCTCGACCCTTACAACTTGGGCCGCTTGCTCCCCGGCGTTGTCACCGCCACGGGCGGCGCGCAGTTCGGCAACGACGCGCAGTTCTCCGTCAACGGTCAGCGTCCGCGCGGCAACAACTTCCTGATTGACGGCACGGAGAACAACGACATCTCCGTCACAGGCCCGGCCAACCAGATAAACAACGAGGACGCGATACAGGAAGTCTCCGTCCAGACCGGACTGTTCAGCGCCGAGTTCGGACGCGCCGGCGGCGGCGTCTTCAACATCATCACAAAGGGCGGCACGAACGACTTCCACGGCACCGGGCGCTGGCTCTTCCTTTCCGAGCGCTTCAACGCGCTCACCAACAGCGACCGCCTGAGCGGCCTGACCAAGCCCGCGGTCTTCACCGAAAACGTCTTCGGCGGCACTATCGGCGGCCCGCTTCCGCTGCCACACTTCGGCGAAGGCGGCCCCGTCGTCGAGTCGGGCAAGAACAGAACCTTCTTCTTCTTCGCCCTACAGTTCGACCGCTTCCGTTCGACCACGAACTTCGGCGCGTTCCGCGTCCCGACGGCAAACGGCGTCGCGCAACTGCGCGCTCTCTTCCCGCAAGGGACGAACCCGCGCGTTGACCTTTATCTACAAGCCATCGGCAGCGCGCGCGGTGTGACGAGTCTTAACAACATCGCGCTCGGCACGGGGCCTAACGGCGCGGGCGCAAACGTCGCGCGCGGCTCAATCGAGACGGGTCTCGTCGGCATCGGCGCGCCTTCGCTCTCGAACGACCGCCAGTGGGTGATGCGCGTTGACCACAAGGTCAACAACAACCACCAACTTGCCTTCCGCTACACCGACGACGATAACATCGCCCCGGCTGTTGCCATGAACTCGCCCTTCTTCACACGCGATTTCGCGGGCAAGTCGCGCAACTTCCTCGTCACGCACACGTGGGTCATGTCGTCTTCGCTGACGAACGAACTGCGCGTCAGCCCTTACGGGTTGATTGATTTCCACTTCCCAATCTCGCCCAACGACCCGCCGCTCGCCTTTACCATGCCAAACATCGGCATCAGCGGCCTTTCGTCAATCGGGATTGCCACAAACATCCCGCAGTTCCGCGTCGCCAAAAACTACCTCGTCCAAGATACGATGACGAAGCTCTGGAACTCGCACACGTTCCGCTTCGGCGCGGAGTTCTTGAAGCAGAACGCGCAGCAGCGTCCGCCCTTTAACGAGCGCGGCTCGTTCGCCTTCGCTTCGGGCGGCGGCTTCACGGCCCTCGCAAACTTCATTGACAACTTCAGCGGCTCGGGCGGCACGGCCAACATAAACTTCGGCCAGCCCGTCTATGACCCGAGTCTCTTCCGCCAGAGCTACTTCGTCCAAGACACTTGGAAGACCACTCCGAACGTGACGCTCACGCTCGGCCTACGCTACGAGAACTTCGGCCAGCCGGCCAACCGCGCCTTCCGCTTCCCAGCCTTCGCGGGCTTCAACCCGGCGGATTTCTTGATCCCCAACAAGGTAGAGCGGGACAACAACAACTTCGGCCCGATTGTCGGCATAGCCTACACGCCGACCTTCGGGTCAGGCCCGTTCGGCATGCTCTTCGGCAACAACAAGAGCGTCATCCGCGCGGGCTTTCAGGTGAGCTACGACACCTTCTTCAACAACCTTCTCTCCAACATCGCAGCCGACTCGCCGAACAACACTGCGACCTCGACGGTTGCTCCCACGTCCGGGCGCGGCTCGGCCAACTTCTTCCCCAACGCACTGCCCTCGACGCCGCGCGCGCCGACGCCGCTCGACTCGCAAACCTCGGTCTTCAACCCGCACATACGCAACCCCTACACCCAGCGTTGGTCGCTCGGAATTCAGCGCGAACTTCCCTACCGTCTCTTCGTTGACGCGTCTTACGTCGGCTCAGCGGGCCGGAAGCTCTTCGTCACCGAAGACCTGAACCCCATCAACATCGCCACGGGCGCGCGCTTTTTCCCCGCGCTCGGCATCCGTCGTTATCGCACGAGCGGCGCAAACTCCGACTATCATTCGGCGCAACTCCGCGTTGACGAGCGCTTCGCGCACGGCCTTCTCTTGACGGCCTCCTACACTTGGTCGAAGCTGACCGACCAAATCAGCGAGGTCTTCGCGACAGACCAAACGAACTCCTCGCTCGCCTCCGTCCCGGCCTTCCTAGGCGGCCTGCGCCTCGACCACGCGCTCTCCGACTACGACCGTCGCCACCGTCTAGCCATCAGCTACGTCTGGAACATTCGGGGGCCGAAGCACGGCTGGGCCTCTCAAGTAGCGGGCGGCTGGCAGATTGCCGGCGTCACGGTCTTCCAGTCGGGCGCGCCCTTCACGCTTCTGAACGGACTCGACCGCAACGGCGACGGCATCTCGACGCCCGACCGCCCAGACCTCGGCAACCCCAACGCACCGCACAACACGCGCGCCGTCATCGTCCCGACGACCGGGACGGCGGCAAATGTATGCTCTACGGGTCTGCGCAACATTGACATTGCCGCGACCGGCCCGGCTGGGTGCGTGACCCGCAACGACGTTTACGTCGTGCAGGCCGCAGCAGGCTCCGGCTTCCCCGGCCCTTCGACCATCGGTCGCAACACCGAACACTCGAACCCCATTCAAAACTTCGACATGAGCTTCTTCAAGACTTTCCACGTCGGTGAGAGCGTCAAGCTCGAATACCGGCTCGAAGCCTTCAACATCTTCAACCACCCGCAGTTTGCGGGCATCCCCGGTCGTGACGTGACCAACACGCTCGCCGGAAACTTCCTTAACTACAACCTCATCAACGGCGGTGGCCGCAACATGAGGATGGGTCTGAAGTTCATCTTCTAACTCCAACCGCCGGAGGCCCGGCAACCTCCGACGCGAAAAGAGAGTCCCGGTCGCCGCACGTCAACGTACGGCGACCGGGACTCTCTTTATATAAACCAACGGCGCGAAGATTTGCCGGCGCGGCACGCCGCAAGCGTACGGGCCGAAGACTTTTAACTTTCAGATTGCCGTCGTAAAAACAGCGTGCCGCTCATCAACAGTCAATCCAAAATCCAAAATCTAAAATCCAAAATCAGTTTCAGCCGAGCGACTTCAGTATGTCTTCGATCTGTTTGTTCATCTGGTCGAAGACTTTCGTGCGCTCCTTTTCGGTCTCCTTAACTCTCTTGAGTTGCGCCTTCGCGTCGCCCGTAATCTCACCGATGCGCTTTTTAGCTTCGGGGTTCTTCCTCGCCACGGCTTTAATCTCCTTCGACTTGACGAGTTCGAGCGTTTTGTTCGCGTCCTCGGTTTGGCGCGCGAGCGAGTTGTCGAAGGCGAGTCGAATCCCTTTGACGGCCTTCCCGATGTGCTTCGCAAGTTCAGGCGCGGCGAACGGCTTCGACCCCCTCGCGAACGAAAGGTTCTCCACCTCAGGCACGATGATGAACGTGCCCGCGGGCAGCGTCTTCAAGTCGCGCAACTGCGGGTTGGCTTCGACGAGCGCGTCGGCGGCTGCCTTCGCGTGGTCTTCCGCGCCCTCGCCCTCGAATTTGAACAGGCGCTCGACGAGTTGGGAGACGTTCTTCTCGTCCCCAAGTTTCGCAACTCTGAACATAAAAACTTTTCCTCCTCCAAGAAAGTTTGGCGCGGCCTTAGAACTTCACGTTGAGCGGCGACCAAGGCGTCGTGAGCGGACTGTTGTTCACGTGTATGCCGCCCGCGCTCACGATGTTGCCGAGCACCGTGAACGGGCCGGGCGCGCCCGCCTGCGTCAGGGGCAGGATGAGACGCACGGCGACGAACCTTTCGTCCGCGGGGCCTTCGACGTAGTTGCTGCTGACGATTGCCGCGCCCGCGTTGATGTGCACGACGGGCGGCGCGAGTTGATTCCCCGCCGAGGGGAGCGCGTCAACCACGATGCAGCGGTTGTCGCTGAAGACGCTGACGCCGTTGCTTCCGAGCGCAACGAGCGACGAGACGCTCAGGTACGACTCGAGCATGTTGCCGCGCGCGCTGATTATCTCCTGCCCGCGCGGCAGCGAGAAGATGCCGTTCTGCGCTATGACGATAACCATGTCGGTCGTCGCCACGAACGTCGCGCTCGGAAAAGCGCCGCCCGCTCCTTGAAGCTCGCGCACGCGCAGCGCCGTCCAGTCGGCGCGCTGGCCTGTAAGTGGGCCGGTTAAGACCTGCGGCCAGCGACGCACCACGTTGTCCACAACGTCAACGCGCGCGAACGGCGACATCACGTCAATGCCGACGCCCTCGCCGATGAACTGCTGGAACTGCGGGCCGACTTTCACCACCTCGTTGCCCGCTACGCGCACGGAGTCGGAGCCGGCGACCGCTATTCCGGCGCGCAGTGGATTCTGCACTGCGCCCATGCCGACGCCGCCTATGCTGTTGCCCGCCACCTCGACCGACCGCACCGCCATGACGCCGATGCCGAGCAGCGGGCGGCCCGTCTCTACTTCGTTCTTCGACGCGATGTCTAAGAGTTGATTGTTCTCTATGCTGATGACATTGCCGCTGGCTCCGTCCTCCATGATGATGCCGCTGCCGCCCGTGCCGGAGACGAAGTTCTGCTTGATCATGCAGGACGCGACGAAGCCGTCGAGGTAGATGCCGTGGCCCGCCACGTCGCGGACGCGGTTGCCGGTGATGTGGCAGCGCGCCGCGCGGCTGTCAACGCCCGCCAAAGCGATGCCGACGCCGGGCCGCCCGCCGAAGATTCTGCCGAAGCGTCCGAGACTGAGCGTGCCAACGTCGTTGTCGCAGACGCGCGTCTCGTCGGTCGCGACGACGATTCCGTGCCTGACGGCCTGCACGAGATTACTCTTAACGTCAACGCGCGAGGCGAGCGTCACGAGTTCGCCCGCGTCCGTTATGACGTGCCCGTGGACGAATATGCCCGCCTCGACGCAGCCGTAGATGGAATTTTCGGCGACGCGCGTTTCGCCGACGTAGAAGGCGAACGTGCCCGTCAGGCTGATGCCGTCGTTGAGGCAGACCATCAGGTTGCGCTCAGCGATGAAGTCGTAGAGCACTAGGAAAGGGATGTCGCTGCGGCGCGTGTCGTCGGGCCGCGTCAACTCCGAGATGATGCCTGTCTTGTTGCCCTCGCCCCTCAAAGACGCGGAGGCGAGACTGCCGACGCCCGTCGTCCCCATCAGAAGGTTGTTGCGAATCTCCGTCATCAGAAGGAAGCCGCCGACGCCTATCGCGGGCTGGTCGAAGAAGCGCGGAAACTTCGTGTTCCCGACGAAGGCGAAGCTGTTGCTTTTAATCGCGCCCTGCGCTTGCGCCTGCGCCGCTAAGAGCGCGGCGAAGTGCAGGACGTTGCAGCGCTCAATCGTCAAGTAGAGCGAGTTGACGACGCTTATCGCAGGCCCCATCGCCCGCACGGCCTCCTCGCTCAACTTAGTTAACATCGTCTGGAGCGTGAAGTTCTCTAAAGTCACTTGGAGCGAGTTGACTATTTCGATGGCCGAACCCGGCCCGCGGTAGAGCAACTGCGTGCGCCAGCCGTGGCCCTTCAAGTGAACTGACTTCGCGCCGTCGAGCCGGAGCGGGTTTGTCAGACGATACTTGCCCGGCTCTAGGCAGACCTTCCCTCCGTCGTTCTTCACGCGGTCAATCGCCATCTGAATCGTGAGCGTGCCGTTGTTGTGCTCTTCGGGCTTGACGCAGACCGTGCAGTCGCAGCCCGCGCCGCCGAACTCCGGCGGCCAGAGCGTGCGGCAGTCGGTGACGGTGTTCGGGAAACTGACGACGGCGAGGCGGCAGTAGTGATGATGTATGCCGCGCGGCGGGGCGGCGTTGAGTGGCTCGACCGATGCGTCGGCGACGCGCGCGGCAAAGGCCCAGTAGTCGGCGACGCGGAAGCGACCGCCCACGGGGTTGCTCGAAAAAGTTATTTGCACGCCGTCTTCGAGGAGGAAGGGCGACCCCGCCGCGGGCACGAGGAGGACGCCGTTGTTCGAGTCAACGTCCGGGCCTTTCTGATCCCAACGCGTGACTCTCATGTGGCGCGAGCCGGGGTTCGCGTTGTCGAAGAGGTTGTTGGGAAGCGCGGCGGTGAGCGTTATCGTGCGCGCAACGTCGTCAACGCTCGCAACCTTTCGCATCACGCCGGGGTTGCCCTCGAACTCAAGCCAATCGTCCGTGACCTCGACCCAGTCGTCCTTCTGAAAGCGGAGGACGGCGTCGCGGCCCGTGCGGACGACCGTGAGTTGCGTGCGCGCGTTGTTGAGCGCGGTGACGTTGGCGGCAACCGAGGCGTTATCGTGCGACCACTTGAAGGTCGCGCCTCCGGGCGCGCCCGTCTGCTGTCCGGCGTCGTGAATCTCGACGCGGTAGAGGCGATTTTCTTTGCCGCGATAGCCGCCCGTGGGCGGCAGGATGCACGGGTCGCTGCTCGCGGGCGCGCCCACGGCGGCGGTCGTAAGCCGCGCGGCTGACGGTCTTATCACGTCGGAGAAGCCCGGTATCTGCGCGTCGGGCGTCGAGCAAGTGATAGACGCGCCCGCGTTGTTCTGGTGAACACGCACCTGCCAGACGGTCTGCTGCCTCGTCGCCGTGTCAACGCCGACGGCCTTCTCCACGAGGTCAGGCTCTTCGAGCGCGGTCACTTCGCGCTCCCACACGTCGAGATAGACGAGGTGCGGGCCGCCCGCGGGGAGCGCGGGCAGGCGCGGCGGGCGCGTGAAGTAGGGCTGCTCCTGATAGGTTATATCTTGCGAGCCGCGCGACTCGCCAAGCACCGCGTCAAACTCGGCGGGCGCTTTGCCGTGGTTCTCGGCCAGAAGGCCGTGCGCGTAGAGACGCCCGCGCCCGATTGTGAGCGTGCCGCCGCTGATGCCTATACGGAAGCCGTCGGGCGTCTCTTTAGGGACGACGCAGCGACCGATGATGTCAACGGTCTCGGCGCGCAAGCGACGATCAATGAGTTCGACGAGTTCGTTGAAGTCTGCGTCGAGGAGGACTCGGCCCTGCTGCATAAAGACGCCGGCGTGGTCTTCCAGCGGATTGAACGTGAATCGGGTGTAGTCGCCCGCCATAGCTGTCCTCTTTTTCTATGTTGTGTAAACGATGCCCGCCTGCAAACCGAAGGGCAGGTACTCTTCTAAACGTATCCTCAAGTTGCTCTCGCGCTGCGGCTGTTTGAGATGACAGAACGCCCCCATCTCCGAGCCGTCCTCCGCGCCCGTGCGAATCTCAACGGGGCACGCGAGGTGGAGTTGCGCGTAGGCCGGCTGTCCGTAGAGCCGCGCGGTGAAGGAAGGCACGAGCCAACCTTCGGTGAAGTTGCGAATCTGCGTCTTCTCAGCCGCGGTCAAACTGGGTTTGAGCTTCAAAGCCTCGGCGATTGCCTTTTCGACGGCGAGGTCGGGCTGGCATCGGTAGCGTCGCGGCGTGCGTGAACCGGGCGCGACGTAGCTGAAACGCACGCAGCCCTCCTGCGTGCGGACGGTTTCGACTAGCTGCGTGAATATCGCTTCGCTCGCGTTCAAGGTCTTCGCGCGGAGTTTTCCGATGACGGTCGAACGCTCGATTTCGACGGGCGGGCCGAAGCCGCCGACTGCGGAAGAGACAGCCATCCCGCCGACGCCTTCGATGATGCTGTCGAGTATGCGAACGCCGTCTATGTTTTCGGGGACGAGGAGTTGGCCCGTGATGCTGAAGGCGATTTCGATGCGAAGCTGCGTGTTGAGCGGATTGTTCACCGTGCCGCCGTCGGCTTGGACGCTCGGATTCGTCGTCCGCGGCGTGCCGTCCTCGTCGAGCGCGCGGCCCGGAACGAGCGTCGAATGAAGCAGACGCAAACGCCCAAGGTCGCCCGTGATGTTGACGAAGCCTTCGACGACGACGCCGCTCAAAGTGAACTCCGCGTTGCGTTCGGGGTCGTTCGCAACGACCGGCGGCTTGACTTTGATTTCCAACCCCGGCCCTTGAGTCTGCAACAGCGGTCGCTCGCCGTTCGCGGCTTCGACGACGAGCCAGTTCTCGTTGTTCAACTCTACGTTGGCGGGGAGCGCGTAAGTGCGGCTGTCGAGAATCGTGATGACCGTGTTCGGTCGTCCAGCCGCTTGCCATGCCGTGAGCGCCGACGTGAGCGAAGGATGAACGGGCGCGACACCGCCCTCCCTCACCTTCAAACTCAGCGCGGGGAGTTCGGGACGAACGAGCCACTTCTGACGCTCGTAAGGGCCGCCGCCCATATCGGCGCTGAAGCCGTAGTGGTAGTAAACGTCGAGCGCGGTCGCGCCGAGCGCGAGGCCCGAACCGATTGCGAGCCGTCCCGATTCGACGTCAATGGCTATGCCCGCGAAGGTCGGCTGCGACGCGGGCCAAGGGTCTAGGCGTCGGCAGAAAATCTGGCCGGGCGGGACGGCGCTTCCACTGAAGAAGATGAAGACACTGCAATCGGGACACGGCTTTAGCGTGACGCCCGCGACCGGGTCGAACAGACCGTAGAGGTCTGTCGAGTCGGGGCGTTCGGGCAATGGAATGTTGTTGAAGCGAACGAGGTCTTCGTAGAAGAAGGCGCTGCGGATTGGGCCGGGGACGTGTAGTTCGGTGGCGAGTCCGGCTTCGTCGCCTTCGCGCCGGAGGCGCGAGAAGAGCGGCGCGCGGTTGCCAAGCGGGCTGAAGTGGTAACGCCAGTTTGCGCCCGCGGCCTTGCGCGCGGGAACGCGCTTCAAGGGATAACTTCGCAGACGCCAGAGGAAGAAGCCTATGTTGTGTATGTTGTGCCAGCCGTCGAGTTGATTGATTTGACGAACGTCAACCGTGTGGCTCGCTTCATCGAACGGGCCTTCGATTCTGTCCATTCGCTCGAAGGAACGAACGTCAGTCCAGCGACTCTGAAAACGCAAGTGTTCGAGGTGTTGATGCCAGCCGAGCAACTCGAAGAATTCGACGGCGTGCGCGGGCCAGCCCGTCACGTCGCGCGCGAGTTCTTCGAGCATAGGGAGCGTGCCCTTGCGGCGTCGGTAGTAAATCGTCTTGGCAACGTCGGCGCGCAGGCGCGCGGCTACGGCTGGGCGCAGGTCTTTGCCCCGAAGGTCTGGGAAGAGAGAGGCTGCGGTGTCGGGCGCGAGGTTGCGCGAGAAGTCGTAGAGCGGGTTGTTGCTCACGAGGTCGCCGATGTATGGGATGACCCAAGAATCGCACGTCTCCACGAAGAGGTTGTTATAAAGCTGCTCGATGTCGGCCTCGACGAGCGCGGCTTGGCCCGCGATGATTCCGAGCAGAGCGCGCAGGGGATAGCCCTCAGCCGCGTCGCGCTCTCGATAGACCGAAGGGAGAAGTTCGTAAAGGTGTTCGGGGGAGGTCGCCATTTAGCTTTCCAAACCTCCTGTCGCATTGACTTGAACGTCCTGCGCCGCAGACTCGATGAAGGCCAACTCGGCGGGCAAAATTTTTCCGAAGTTCGCGGGGTCTGTGCGCGCCGGGAAGATTCGCAGGTGCGGCTGCACGGGTCGCGCGTTGCTGCCGCCGGGCAGGAACTCGACGCCGCGCCCGACGAGATAGTCGTGAAAGTCCGCGTTGGTGATGTCGCCGATGCGTTTGAACATCAAGAGGTCAACGTCAACGAAGACGACTCCAACGTTCTCTTGGAGGACGCGGAAGATGTCGCTGAGGTGTACGGGCTGGCCGAGGCCGCGCGTGTCGAACGAAAGCTCTTTGAGGACTGCGGCGCGCGCGCGTGCGAGCACGTCTTTGCGAACGTAGTTCGGGTCAACGTTGATTGTGGCCTGAAGACGGATGGGGACGCTCGTGTAGTTTGCGATGATGAGGCGGTGGTTCGGGTCGCGCGCAGCCGTCAGGCCGTCGCCGAGGAGACGAAGCGCCGGCTCGCTGAAGGGCACGCCGCCTTGCGCGGCGACTGTCAAGTGAACGGCTTGCGCCAGCCCGTCCCAAACCCACGTCGCCTGCGCTTTGGCGACTTCGCCCGAAGCCGTCACGAGGTCTTCAAAGTCGCGCAAAGAGACGGCGCGTCCGAACGTGCGAACGGTTTGCGGCGCGTTGCGTCGCGCGTCTTCGATTGCTTCGGGGTCTGCGCCGCCTTCCGAGGGAAGCGGATTCGTCGTCGCCGAAAGACCTTTGACGCGGTCGAGCATCGTCGTCAACCGCGCACTGCCGACGCGCCCGACAAGTCCTGAGCCAGCGCGGTAGGTTGCGACGACGTTGCCCGCGCCCGTCGGAAGCCGCGCGCCGTTCGCGCCGTCGCCGAACTGCACGACGGTTGTTCCGTCGTCCGATTGGCGCGTCGAATAGACGGTCGCGTCCGCCGCCTGCCTGTAGAGACTTGCGACCTCGTTCCAACGCACGCCGTTGACGAGCACTTGAAGGCTACTCGACGTGCCGCCCGCGGTCGCGCTCGGAACGTACGTGAGCGGCGTCTTCTTGAGCGGGAAGCGTTGATACTTCGCGGCGGCGTTGCCGTTGCCGATCACTTCGTTGCGGACGGTTTCGCCGTGGCTCGCAAGGGCGACGTTTCCGAGGAGAACCGCGGACGACGCGTCGAGGCTGAGAGGCTCGTCCGAGTTGAGAGGGATGACGAGATGACAGAAGCCGTTCGAGTCTTGCGCCGTGATGGTCGGCGTGTCGAGGACGGTGGCCGTGATGATTTTCCCGCTCGCGTCCGTCAACAACACTTCGCGCCCCGCCGCGATGTCGGAAGGATGTAGGCGCACGCCCGCCTTGAACGCGTTTCTTTCAATCACGCGGTTGACTTCGACGCCCGCGCCGCGCTCGTCCGTGAAACGCTTCCCCGGCAGATAGACATCGCTCCCCGTCAAAGCGCTTCCGTAGCGGCTCGGCCAGAACGTGATGGCGGGCGAAGTGAGTTCGTAGATGACGACCTTGCGGCGGTCGTTGAGCGGCGTGACGGCGAGATTGGGCGACGTGTCGTTGACGACCCAGACGCGCGTCACCGTGTCGGCGAGCGCGCCGAAGCTGTCTTGCACTTGGTCAATCTGTCGAATCGTGACGAGCCACTTGAAGCCTTCGGCGTTTGCGACGAGGAGTTTCTGTCCGACGCTCAAGCCTTCGTAGCGCGCGTCGAGGCAGAGACGGCTCGCGCCCGTGTTGTTCTGCTCCGGCTCTAGGCTCGGATAGGCGTAATTCGTGAGCGTCGTGAAGTTCCAGCGTATGCGCGTGGCGCTTCCGCCGATGCTTTCGGGCTTTAAGACTTGCGCGGGCGCGTTGTGGCCGAAGAGCCGGAAGGTTCGACCGAACTTGAAGACCTTCGTGGAAGAAGTCCACGCGCTTCCCTTCACGGGCGTCTTCCAAGTGACGACGACGCGGTCGTTCTGCGCGACCACGGATGAAACTTCCTTCTCTTCTTGGACGGTCTGCGCCTCGTCGTTGAAGAGTACGACGTGTTGGCCGGGCGCGAGCGACGAAGCAAGCGCCGGCCCCAGCGTGCGTTCGAGTATGGCAGTCGTTTGTCCGGCGGCGAGCGGGCCTGTGGCCGAAGTGGGCTGCGGGAAGACGCGAAGGCTGTTGAGGCGCGCGTCGGCTGTGAGCGGCTCGATTGTCTCGAAGGTCTGCGGCAACTCGTCTTGGCCGGGGACGCTCTGGACGCGTAGGCCGACGGGGACGTTGACGGTCGCGCCCGCGTCAACCGTAAGCGCGACGCGCGCGAGCGCGGCGACGCCGGGGCGGAGACTGTAGCCGATGAGACGCGCGAGTCGCCCGACCGACTCGCGCAAGCGTGCCGTGCGCAGGAAGAATTCGTTGGCGTAGCGTTCTTGATAAAAAGTCAGGATGTCGCAGACGGCGGCCCAGAGTTCGAGGAGCGTGATCGAATAGTCGTCGCTGCGTCGCGTTGTGAGCGAGGCGAGTTCGGGGGTGCGCGCGATTGCTTGGAGCATCGTCTCGCGGAAGCTCGCGTAAGTTCCGATTCTGTAGGCCACCATCGAGAGGCCGGGGCGATTTTCGACACCGAGCGGCGTCAATTCAGCCTCGGGTTCGCAGCAGCCGCATTCTTCCTTCATGCCTTGCCTCCAAGCGCGCTGACTCTAAGGACGCCGTGCTCCATGAAGTTTGGATCGTTGTCCAACTGCGCGACCTCCCACGGGCCGATTGCCAGAACGCCCGTCTCAAGCTCGCCGTGCGCGAGTTCGGTGTAGCGCTTGAAGACGCGCACGACCGCCGACTCGACGCCCTCGACGTGTTCGACCGCCGCGTAAATCCGGCTGAGATAGACCGCCTGCCCGAACGTGAAATTGTCTGGATGGAAGAAGCCGCGCGTGCCGTCGGGCAGCGTGCGATTGCTCAGAGCTTGCGAGACGGCGCGCTTCACGTCGCCGCGGAAGTAGCCCGGCGCGATGCAGACTTCGATTTCGAGTTCGAGGGGAACGAACTCCGGCGGACGTATCTCAAGGTCGTAACCGGCGAGTCGGTAGCGCGTCAGAAACGCGCGCACGCGACGCTCGAAGCGGTCGGCGAGACGCACGCGCCCGTTGGTGTCCGTCACGAGGTCGAGCGTGTCGAGCGGGTCAACGCCGACGAAGACCGTGTACCAGCTTCCAGTCCAACGGAAACTGGCGACCGCGCCGTTAACGCCCGGCATCTTGCGGGCGGCGGCAACGTAGTCGGCCTCGGTCACGGCCCTAAACTGTTCCGCGCGAAAGGCCTCGGGCGCGAGGCGTCGAACGTCTTCGATGGGTTCGGCGTCAACGCCGCCCACGGCGGCCAGAGGGTTGCGGACGGCGTCAATCCAGTTGGCGGCGGCGGCGAGCGCGACGTGCGCGACCGCGTCGGCGCCGACGTTTCCCGAAGCGCCGTTGCCGATTCGATAGACGGCTTTGAACACGTCCGCGCCCGCGACCTCGCGCCCGTACTCGCCGTCGCCGAAGCGCAGGAAGGCGCGACCGTCGTTGTCAACTTCGGCGACGAAGTGTTGGTCGAAGGACGCGCTTTCGAGAAGGTCTGGAACGACAGTCCAGAGTTCGGGCTGCGTGCTCGCCGGCGTGCTAACGAGGAGAGAGACTGCGGGCGTCGCCGCGCGAACGTCGCAGTCGAGGCGGCGGCGTTCGGTCGCGGGGCGTCCGGTCGTCGCGTCGTAAGCGACTTCGGAAGAGACGCAGTTCATGGTGAGCGGGCCGTGCGGAAGATGAAGGCTGAAGAGTTCGTCGGCGGCGACGGGCGATGCGAAGGTTATCGTGTCGTTGATGCTCAGGCCGTGGTCTGCGAGTACGATGTTGCCGCGCGCGACCGACGCGTTTCGTATGAATCCCGTTTCGGGGTGGCGCGCGGAGATGCAAAGGGGGAACGTGAGCGCGTCGTCGCGCAGCCAGCGTACGCGCAGGAGCGGCAGGGGATTGTCGCCCGCTTGAAAGCGTTGGAGCGCGCCGTTGGGCGTGAGCGTATCGCTGTAGAGAAGATCGGTCGTGCCAGCGACGGCTTCGTCAATGAGGACGACTTGACGGTGCGCGGGTTCGGCGTCGGCTGCCGCGCCCGTGAGCGGGCCTTTGACCTCCTCGAAGAGAATGCGGTCGCCCTTCTTCAAGTCGGGGAGTTCGGCGACGTGGGTCGTCGGGTTGACGGAGTAGAGGAAGACTTCGGTCGTGCCCGCGGGCAGGCAGCACTCTTCGTTGCCCCAAGTGTGTATGTAAATCTCGTTGTTCTTCGGGACGAGGCGTTGCGCGTGGCTCGTCTCGAAGACGACGACGTTTGCGAGCGCGGGATCGCCCGCGAGAGAGTCTGCCGTGATCTTCGACTCGTTGACGACGACGCCCGGCGGCGCGATGTCGCGCGCGAGCGGCGAAGAGATTTTCGTGAGCGCCTTCGTCCCCATCGGGAGAGTGCCGACGCCGTTGACTTTGAGGTGTAGATAAGTCCAAGCGTTGCGACCGTCGTGCATTCGGTAATCAATGAGGCGCGCGTGGCGACGCGTGGAGACGCGGTGTCGCGCTGTCTCAAGGTAAGCCTCGTTGCCGACGGCGTCTTGCGCGTAAGAAAGATGGTCGCCGTGGTATGCGAGGAGTTCGATGAGAGCGATGCCCAAGTCAGAGGGGTTGCGCTCGACGAAGTTGGGGTTGAGTTGCGGCAGGAGGTCGAGCATGAGGCGACGGAAGCTCGCGTAGTCTTTGGCGAGGTAGTCGAGGAGCGGTTCGTTGAGCGCGGGCGGCGGGCATTCGGGAATTTGCCGGCAGTCGAAATCGGTCGGGCAACTCGCCATGAAGGAGAACGACACGCGGCGCAGGAACGGGTCGAGCTTCGGAGAGTCGAGCGTGAGTAGATAGACGGAGAAGTCGCCCGGCTTGTCAACGCGCACTTCGAGATGGCCGCCCGCCGTGCGCGTCGCGCTCACGGTCTTGATGCCGACGACGCGCGTGCCGCCTTCAATCTTGACGCGCGTGGGGTCGGCGTGAAGGCCGTAGATGTCCGCCGGGTCGTTTGGGTTTCCGGCGTTGAAGGGCGGCACGGGGCGCAGGAAGAAGACGCGCAGCAGACTGTGGTCAACCGCGTCAACTTCGACGTAGTCAATCCCGTTGATGAGCGGGTCGGGGTGTGCGAGCAGGTCGGCACGCCTCTGTTGCTCGTCTTTGCAAACGGGTCGTTCGGGGTCGCTCACTGTGCCTTCACTCCTAAGCTTGCTCCTAAGCGGACGGCGGCCTGAACTGCTCGACGCGGCGCTCGCCCGTCGCCCGCCTGACGTAAACTACCGTGATGACTAGACTCGAATCCTCCGCGCTGACTTCGACCTTCTCAACCTGAATCTCCGTCTCAAGCCAACGCTGCAACGCGCCCTTGACGAGAACCTGCGTGGTGACGGCGAGCGCGTCGCTGTTCGGCATGAAGAGCAGGAGCTTGAGTCCGCAGCCGAAGTCGGGACGGTTGACGCGCTCGCCCGGATTCGTAAACAGCACTTGGTAAATCATGTCGCGGACGTGGTCGTCTTCGGCGGTGGTCGCCGTGCGGCGGCTGCCGTCGAGGTGGTACGGGAAATCCAAGTAAGAAGCCTCCATCAGCTTTCCAACTCCTCGGTCAGCTTCCAGTCAGCCGGTCTAAAACTTTTCACATCGCGCGCGCCGCTCGCGCCCGGAGCGACGACGTTCACTCAACTCGCCGTCGTTCGGTCATTCCGAGTTGATGACGATGTCCGGCATGTCCGTAATCTTGATGACTACCTGCACGTCGGTCACTCTGCCGCTTCCGTCTCTTGAGAGCTTGAGGTGGACGGCGGCTTTGTTGTCGGCGATGTGTTTGACTATGCCTTGCGCTATCGCCACGAAGAGCATCCGCCGGTCGCGCGCCTCCGTTGAGTTGACGCCCGTTTCAAACGCGTCGTAGCCCTCGACGGGCAGAATCAAGTTGAGTTCGCTCTCGATGCGCGCGGCCATGCTGTCGGAGAAGGCCGAAGGCATTCCGCCTCCGCCGATCAAGCCCATCGCGCCCGGCTTTATCTTGTCTCCCACGTTCGCAACTCCTACTCGACCATGTTCTTCGTAGAGATGAGCGACGGCGTCGCCGGCGGAAAAGGCGGCACGGGCGGCGCTGGCGTAACGGGTATCGCGCCTCCGGCCATCTCGCCGGGGTGCATGTGCGCGTTGAACATCGAGACGAGTTGATTCAAGTAGCTCAACAGTTGATCGCCGAAGACCGCAGGGTGCGCCGCGCCCTCGCCGTGCTTGATGAGCGGCGCTTCCAAAACGACTTGCACCATGCTCTTAATCTGAATCGTCCCTTCCAGAACCTTGACGACCATCAGGTTCGTGCCCGCGGAATCGGAGATAGTGATTGTCTGCGCGAGGTCGTTCAAGGCGATGATGAGTCCGAAGTCGCTTCTGAGAATCTTCGTCGTCGGCTTGACTTGCGCGCCCGTCTCGTCCATCGGAACATCCGTTGGCGTCCACCAAGTCCCGGCCCAGATGGGACGCGAAACGTCGCCCGCCTCAAACTCGACCCAGACGCCCGTCCCGATGGGAGGAATGGCGAACAGCCCCGCGCCCGTCCCCGCGTAGGGCGCGCTCGGCAAGGCCCAGCCGCACGGCAACTCTCCAAGAACTTCCGGCACCAACGCCTGAAGCCGCCCCTGATTGTTGGGGTCGAGGTTGTTCATCACGACGCCGCGATACTTCCCGTAGAAGCGGTCTGTCTTGTGCTCCAACTCGCTCGCTTCCAGCATGTCGAACGTGCTCATCTTTTTTTGACCTCAGAACGGGCTTGACGCATAGACTTCCGCGCCCGTCATGCCGACGGCGTTGCGTCGCGCCTGAAACTGCTGCGTGTAGTTGTCCTTCGTGATGTGATGACGCACGCGCGTCACGTAGTAAGAGCCGTTATAGACGCGGCCCGCGCCGCGCACGTTGACGATCTTTCCGGGCCGCAGGATTCCCACGTCCGGCCTGACCTCGCCTTCGGCTACGACGCACCAAGTCGAACGGTCAACGATGCTCTGCGCCGCCGATTGAAGCTCCGGGCTTTTCATCTGCCCCGTCTCGGCGGGCCGAACGATGGGCGGCGGGACGATCCGCAGAAGCGTCCCTTCCAAACCGAGCGGCACTTGAAGCGACGCGGGCGCGACCGCGGCTTGCGGCGACTTGTTGCTCGTGTCAAGGCTTGAGCCGGCGGCGGTCGTCGGGCGAAGCATGTCGTACTGCACGCGGAAGCCCGTGACGTTCGTCAGTTCGCCCATGTTGACTGAGAGGATTGCTTGCGGCGTCCCAACGAGCGTCGGCGGCTGGAAGTAACCCGTGTCGAGGCCCGTTGTGGGTTCGGGCTGGACGTAGCAGTCGAAGCCGTTGCGCGCGGCGAGGCGTCGGAGAAAACGTATGTCAGTTCCTCTCTGCGTGGTCGTGCCTTCGGGTTCGGTCAGAACGGGCGAGGTCGCTTGCGCCTGCGGGATGACGGTGTACTGGCCGAAGATGGCGGCGGCGATTGCGCTGTCGGGCATGTTCGGCCAGAGCATGACCTTCTCTTGGAGGTTCATCAAAAACGTCGCGTCCATCCCCGTGACTTCGAGGACTGACTTGCCCGGCTCGTCCGAATACGTGACGTGCTGGTTCGTGACGTAGCCGTTGATGATCGCTTCGGGGATGCCCGTGCCCGCCTGCACGCGAATCTGTACGGGGACGAGCGGGCGGAACGGGTCGAGTTCCAAGACAGTCCAGTCGCTCGTCGCCGTCTGCGCGATGCCGAGGCGCAGGCGGAACATGCTGGCGGCTTCGGTCGTCGCCTCGATTTCTATCTCCTGCACCGCGTCCATGATGGCGTTGGGCGCGGGGGCCATCGCGATTTGAATGGTGTAAGAGAGCGGCACCGCGGTCACCTCTGAACGAGCGGAATCAACAGACGACGCCCGACCTCCAACAACTCGTCGGGCATGAAGGCGAGATTGGCGTCGCAGACGCGCCAGAACTGTTCGGGGTCGTCGTAAAACTGGAAGGCGATTGTGTCGAGACGGTCGAGCGCGCGAACGGTGTGCGTCTGAAGCGACGGCGCGTCGGCGATGACGCGCAGGAGCTTGTACGGAATCTGCCGCCCGCGCGCGTCCGTAAAGACGCCTTCGGGCACGGTCTCGTAGCGGCTTCCCTTGAAGAACATTTTTTTTTGACGGCCTCCGCTTAAAGTTGACTACTCTGTGACGGGCCTTATAACTCACGGCCACCTTTTAAGTTGACTGCCTCCGCTAGAAGGGCAGCATTCCCGCAATCTGTTCGGCTGAGTTGACGATGTTGGCGCGCGCCAACACCTCTTTGGCGATGTGGTTGACGAGGCCGAGCGTGTCGAAAGGCGTCCCCGCCTGTTGAAGTTCGGGCACCGAAAGGCTTCGCATTCCGAGTTGGACTTTGGCCTGTATGGGGTTCAAGAGTTGGTCGAAAGCCTGCTCCGTTATCGCAACCGACGTGATGCGGACGGGCAGTATGCGCGGCAATCCCCAGACGAGAAGTACGAGCGGCGCGTTCGCCGGACTTATCATCGCCGAGCCGAAGAGCGAGAGCGCCTTGTTCAAGACGAGCATCGTCGAGGGCGGGTAAAGAAGTAGTTCGAGCGCGGCCAGAGTCGGGTGAAGGCCGGTGGCGAGCGCGAGCGGGTTCGAGTTTTCGAGTTGGTCGGCGGCGTCGAGTTCGACGGACATCTGGAAGGTCTCAATGGGCGGCGCGAGCGGTTTCGTGTCGCCCGCGTTCTTCGTCGGGTCAGGCTCGGCGTTGACGACCACGAGGCCGCGCGTCATCGCCTCAGGGTTGTACTGAAAGACTATGAGGTTGGTCGGGATGGGCGCTTTCGTCTCGAAGACGACGAGCGCGCCCTTCAAAACTTTCGGACTCCTCGGAAAATCTGACGCCATAGCTGCCTCCAACCTTAAGAACGCAAGTCTCTACACGACGCGGACGTTGAACGCGTTGCTCCGAAGCCTCAATATCTCGTCGTCGCCGCGCTCCTTAATCACGAAGGTCTTGACCAGAGCTTCGACGATGTAGTCGCCGGGCATCTTGTTGATGTGTTCGTTTGCGTTCGGCCCGCCGGCGTACTCTTCGAGACTGACCTCGCCGACAATAGAGCCGCCCGCCGGAATCCGCGTCGGCGGAAGACTAAGCGGCATCCCCTCTTTGTAAAACTTTCGGAAGCCCGGCTTGTTCTTCACCTCAAACTCAATCGCGTAGAAAGATTCCCACGGCACGCCGGCGGTACGCAGTTCGACCTCCGTGTCGGTGTGGTTGAAAATCTCCACGCGGACGGGGATGCTCTCGCCGCGCGGGTTCGTTTCGTTAACGGCCTCGCACGCAACCGTGAGCTTCGTCTTGCTTCTGAAAAGCCCTTCGATAAACTCCACCGTCGTTTCCTTCTACACGCGCTCCCGCCGAACGGCGACGCGCGGCGCGTCATTAGTGTCACTAGAGCGACTAGTACCCGTCGAACTTCTTCTTGTAATCCGGCAAGTCTTTATCCTTCCTCGTCGTCATCTTGACTTGAAGCACGCTTCATAAAGTTTTCTTCAACCGGCCCGCCCACTTCCCGCGTCCCGGTTGAGCGATTGCGCCCTCCGACTACCTGCCGGGAATCAGTTCAGTTGCGCGCCCGCTCGCGGCGTCAACGATGACCGTGAAATGGTTTCCGGGCCGTTTCTCTTTTCCCTCGAAACGCACGCGGTAGATTCCCTCTTCGCGCGCGACCGAGGCGACCGTGTAGTCGTCAACATTCCTTCCCTGCTCGCGCGCAAACTCCGTCGCCGCTTTCCTCACCGCTTCCTCGTTCATTCGTCCCCCTCGCAGACGCTGCGACTTGATGAGCACCGCCGCCGCGTAAATCAGAACCGCGACCGCCACAAACGCGATGATTATTCTCAACATGAAACTCTCCGCGTCCTTTCACGCGCTCGCCTCGACATCTCTTGCCGCGCGACTTAGCAGCCGCCGGAACAGTAAGCCTGCTGCTGCTTCTTCGAGTCGTCGAGCACGCCCTTCACGTAGGTCTTGCAGTCGGCGGTGCCCGCGTTGTTGAGCGCCGACTCCTCGCAAGGGATTTCGGTCGTGTAGGCGTCGCACTCCGACTTTTTCAGGAAGTCGTCGTAGCCGGGGCCGCTGAGAGGAATTTGCGAGCCGTTAGGCTTGGGCGTGCCGTCGGCGTTCTTGCAGCCGTCCGGGTAGCGCTTCGCCCAGTCGTTTGCGTGCGACTGTTCGTGCCTCCTCACGCAGTCTTCGACGCCGCAGCGCGCGCCCGTCCAACCGCGCAAGTCCGGCCTGTAGCCGCCGCTGCCGTCGCACACAATCGTCGCGTCGTTGTTGTGCGGCTGGCGCTCGGCGCGACGCGTCGGCTGCGTCTCCTCGTCGAGTTCACACGACGACGACTCTGAGCAGCGGCCCGGAGTCGCGCCCGTCTTCTCCTCTTCTTCGTCGCGCCCCATCGAACCCGAAACGAGCGAGCACGTCCGATGCGGCCCTTCGGCGTGCGCTGCCTCCTCGCCGCCCGAACACTTCGTGCACGCCCCGCCGCAAGAGCACCCGCCCGCTGTCCGCGGGCCGAAGTCTCCCTGACTGAGCAGAGACTGGAGAGCCTGATTCCCGTAGAACGGTTGGAGGTCGCGCAGTTCGTCGCCACGCGACGGCGAGAAACTTTCGTCGAACCGTAGGCCGCCGAGCATCGCGCGTCGCGCGAGCGCGGCGACTTCGTGCGAGACGCTCCCGCCTTCCTTCACGCGCACGTCGCGCGTGCGGCCCGACGCGCGGAAGGCGTTTTGCAACAACTTGACTCCCGCCTCGCTAGTCATAGAAGTTCGATTCGACATACGACTCACCTCACTTCCTAATCGCCTAACATCACGCGCTCAAGAGTCGCCCGTCTTCAGGCTCGGCCCGCCGAAGAACGCGAACGCGACAAGAGCCGCCGCCAAAGACAACAGAAGCTGCCACCACAAACTATTAGTCTCGACTCCCACAGCCGACGCGCTCGCGCCGCCCGCCAAATTCACGAACGCCTTGCTCAAGAGCAGCGCGCCCAAAGCGACTAAGAGCGTGTTGACGAAATCCGAGAGCAAGGAGGCCGCGCGCTCGTCGCGCCGGCGATAGCGGAATCTGAGCAGAAACATTCGCGCCAAGCCGAGCGCGAGAAGCAGCGCACCCATCACCTGCCCCGTTCCGTAAGCGCGCTTCGGCAAGAGGCTTAGCCCGACGAAGAGCGCGAGGCCGAGCGTCGTCTCGTAAGCTTGAACCGGAAGAAGCCGCACGCCCTTCAGGTCGTAGAAGCCGGCGGCCTTCGTCTCCTCCGAGCGATAGACGACGGAGAGCCGTGCCTGCGTCGGTCGCCCGACGCAGCATCCGTGCGCGAGACATCCGAGCTTGCCAATGGCGTAGCCGAGCGCGACGGCGGGCGCGGCGCAGTCGGCGTAGAACAGAAGCGTCGAAGTCTCGGCGCGATAGATGTAGGCGTAGTAAACGAGCGCGCCCAAGAGTCCTCCGTAGAGCGACTGGCCGCGCTGCGCGACCGGCGACTGCTTCATCCAAACCGACAGCCTGCGCTCCAACTCGAACAGGAGACGCGAACCCGCGTAAGCCGCCACGACAGTTCCAACTAAGACCCAAGCGGAGGGCGCGTCGCGCCGGAAGCGTAAGGCGACGAGGAGAAGCATGTAGAACGTTGCGATGCCGAGACCCGCGCTCAGGTAGAGGCTGTAGCCCGAAACGCGCAGGCCGCGGAAGCGAAACATGACCGGGCGCGACGCGACGCGCTGCAAGACGCGCGCGACGAACGCGGCGAAACGGCTGCCATCATTGCTTGACGGAGACTGCGCCGTGGCCCGCTGTTCGCCTATCTGTTCGAGATGTGTGTCTGACTGTTCGTCGTCGTCGTTCGGATTCACGCCCTGTTGTTTGATGGTGCGCGGCCAGTCGGGGTCGTTGATGCGCGGGTTGACTATCATGCGCTCGAAGTCGAGCCAGATGCGCGTGTCTTCGCGGCAGTCGTAGCCGCGGCACGTTATGGGGCGACACGCGTGCGCCGTACAATTCAAGCTCTTGCGGTCGAGGTGCTGGCAGTAGTTGTCCGCGCCCTGTGCGATGACGTAAGGGTTCGCCAAGTCCCAGCGTATGAGTCCTTCTTCAACGTCCTGCGCCGAGAGCGAGAATCGCAACTTGCAGCACGAAGCTTTGCAGAGGTGTACGCGGTTCTCGCAATCAATCTCGACGGTCGCCTCAAACTTGTACTTGTCTTGCTCCGACGCGTCGTACGTGACGCCCATCGCGCGCCGCGAGTATTCTTCGCGCAGGCGCGCGGCCTCCCTTTCGCGGCGTCGCTCCAACTCCTCCGCGCCGATGAGTCCCTTCTCGTAGAGCATCTCAAGCGTCGCGTTGATGGCGGAGGCGACTTTGAGAAGTTCAGACGTGTTCGCGTTCGCGCGGAAGTGTGCGTAGCGGAAGCCGCGCGCAATCTCGCGGCGCGGGTAGCCCGTCTCGACCGGCGCGCCCGACCGCCCCGGCGCGCCCGTCTGAACGCCCGCGCCCGTTTGATTCGTCGCTCTCATCTTATCCGTCGCGCCCTCGGCCTCAAGCGTCCGCGACTCGTCGGAGACCGGAAGCGCGCACGCGTCCTCAAACTCGTCGCGGCGGCGCGGCATCGCGAGCGTCGCTACTCCCGCGCGCGCCGTGTGACGCTGCGGCAGAATCATGTGCGAGAGGTCGCGGCCCGCGTGCGCGCGGTCGGGCCGCGCGGGACGCACGCGGTAGCCGCCTCCATTGCTCTCCTTCGTATGTTCGACCTCAGACACGTTCCAAACCCTTTCTCGCCCGCGCGAACTAACGTCGCCCGCCGTCGTCGAGCACGCTCGCAACGACGCGCGCAAGTTCTCGGGCGGCCTGCGCTTCAGCCCCGCGCGCGTCGCGCTCAACCGGCGGCGCGGAGACCTCCGCGACTTCAAACGACGAGCGCGGCCCGGCCCACCCGCGCCGCCGCTCGAAGTGTTGAACGAGCGCCCGTTCGGTCAGCCGCGCCAGTTGCTCGCCGTCGAGCGACGCGCCCGCGGGCACGTCAACCACGAGCCGCTCGATGTCAATGAAGATGTCCTTCATAACTTCACACGCGAACGTAGTCTCAACACTTCACATGAGAGCGTTCGTCCATCACTTCACTTGCGCGTAGTAGTCTCCGAACTCCGACGCGAGAATCAGCTTGTCAATCTTGTTGTACTCTTGGCGCGTCGCGCGCAGGATGTGGTGCATTTGTATCGGCTCGCCTTCGGAGGCGGCGAGGAAGGCTGCGTTGACGGCGATGTTTCGTATGTTGCCGCCCGTGATTTCGAGACGCGCCAGAAAATCGTAGTCGAGTTTCGACACGTCGGCCTGCTTGGGGAAGACCTTTTGCCAGATGCTTCGACGGTGCGAGGCGTCGGGGATGGGGAAGTCAACGTTGAAGCGCAGCCGGCGCATGAACGCCTGATCCATCTGCGACTTCATGTTCGTGGCGAGTATAGCCATGCCGCGATACTCTTCCATGCGTTGAAGCAAGTAGTTGATCTCTATGTTGGCGTAGCGGTCGTGGCTGTCTTTAACTTCGGAGCGTTTGCCGAAGAGCGCGTCGGCCTCGTCGAAGAAGAGAATCGCGCCGCTCTGCTCCGCCGCGTCGAACACTCTGCGAAGGTTCTTCTCGGTCTCGCCGATGTACTTGCTCACGACGCTTGAAAGGTCAATGCGGTAGAGGTCTAGGTCGAGGTGATTGGCGAGGACTTCTGCGGCCATCGTCTTCCCCGTCCCCGACGAACCCGCGAACAAGGCGCTGATGCCGCGCCCACGGTTGAGCTTCGCGCCGAAGCCCCAACTCTCATAGACCTTCGGGCGGTTCGAGACCTGCGCGGCTATCTCGCGCAGAAGGCTGTGGAGTTCGGCGGGGAGAACGATGTCGTCCCACGTGTAGCAGGGCTGGATTCGTTGCGCGAGTTCGCTCAACTGCCCGCCCGCCTGCTCGCGGCAAGCCCGCCAGAGGTCGGCGGCGGTCAATTTCGCTTCGTCGCCTTCGCCAGCACGCAGTCGCGCGCGCGCGCGCGCCGACTCGACCGCGCGCCTGATGTTTGAAGGGCCGAAGTCGAACTGCTGAATCAAGTCTTCGACTTCGCCGTCCAACGTCTCGGACGCCGTCTCAAGCGACTCAAGCCACATCGCGCGTCGCGCACCGGTGTCGGGCTTCGGAATCTGCATCGAGAGCATCTCGCGCTCCGCCGTCCAACGCTCGCGGCTGCCGACGACGACAAGCGCGTCGAGCCGCGCGAGCGCGTCGTCAACAAACGCCTTCCGCGCCGCTTCGACGCCCGCGTCCGCCTCCGTCGCGTCGAGGTAGATGCCGAACTGCAACATGACGGCCTCGCGTCTCAAGACTTGAAACGCCTCCTGCAACTCCGCGCCCGCCGCCGGCACGCGCGCGAAGTTGACGCTGTAAAGCTGCAAACCCAGACGCTCGCACAGCGAGCGCGCCGCCGCGCTTTTGCCGACGCCGCGCTCGCCCGTGATGTTCAAAGCGGGCCACACGCCGTCCGTAACGCCGGCGCGCAGGCGCTCCGCAACTCGTCCTATCAACTCAACCTGCGACGGCGCGACGGGCGCTCGCGCGACCGGGCGCAGCGTATCCGCTAGACGTTCGTCGAGTTGGTTGACGCCGGAAAGGTAGTCGGCGATTCGCTCTTCGAGGCGGAGCGGGCGCGCGCTCAAGGTCGCGGCATGCTGCGCGCCCTGTCCGAGCGTGACGAGGCGGAAGCCGCGTAGCGGCGCGGTCGGCAGAAAACTGTCGCGCGCGTTGAGCGCGGCGTCGCCCTCGCCGCCGAAGAGCGCGAGCGCGAGTCGCGGCGTCGCGTAGTTCTGCGTCAGGTCGTCTTGGACGTACGCGTAGAGACGCTCGCAGTTTGGGTCGAGTTCGGTTGCGAAGCAGAGCAACAGAACGCTTCGCTCAAACTGCGTCAGGCTGAACAACTCGACGAGCGCGTCTATCGAAGGCGGCTCGCCCGCTTCGGCAAACGCGCGTGCCTGACGCGCCAAGTCTTCCTCGGTCTCTGCAATCGCGCGGCTGACGGCGACCGCTTCGGCGTCCTCCGCGTAGAAACGCGCCTCGGCCTGTCGCTCCTCGCCGCGTAGCAGAAGGTCTGCGCGCGCGTCGCTGATGACGAGGCTCTGGTAGTTCTGCAACTGGTCGCGCCGCCACTGCCGTCGAAGCCACAACACGCGCCGCTGAAGGATGAGACGCAGTCGTCTCAACTCGCCGTTCAGATAACGCTGGTTGGCGAGCGACCACTGCTCTCTCTCGATTGGCAGGGGCGATTCGTTCATCAAGTGACGTTGTAGGTCGGCCCGTCGTAAAGCCCGGTTACGGGGTCGAATGTCAGGCGGCTCTCCGCGCCGTCAACGCGCACGCGCCGCAAGTAAGTGCCCGCCGGGATTGCCGCCGGGGCGGTCGGCAGTTTGAAGTCAACGTTCGTGCGCGGCGGCGTGTTCGGCGCGACTGGAACGGCGGGGACTGCGAAGTCGCCCAAGAGAAGGAAGACTTCCTGCGTCGCGCGCACGGGCGGCGTGACTGTTACGGTGACGGTCGCTCCGGCGGCAGCCGTCACGGGCGGGTTGATTGCCGTCATCGCCGGGATGAGAAGGAAGACCGCCGTGTTCGAGAAGTAGCCGCGATGCGCGACGGGCGGCTGGCCGTCAACCACTTCGAGCATCACGTCATGCACGACTTGGACTGGGTGCGCGCCCGTCTGAAGCGTCGCGGGAACGGTGACTGTTAGCTCCTTATCTTCAAGCGTGCCTATGGTCGCGCTCTGGTCGCGGAGCATGACGCGCGTCGCGGTCGAGTAAAGGTTTTGGCCGCGAATCCTGAGCGTCTCGCCGGGCGCGGCAATCGCGCTGCGTATGTTGTTAAGCGGCGGGTCGCGGAAGACTTCCGTGATTTGCGGGCCGCGGAACGGAAGCGCATAGACGCGTCGCTCGCGCACGGGCAGAGTCGGCGGGCGAAGGCGCCGGCTCTCAATCTGCACGACCGAAACTTGATAGGCGACCGAGCAGCGATAACTCGTGTTCGGAAACGTCGTCCAAATCTTCGAGAGATCGTCAACCGAAGCGGTGTCGAGCGTTATCTTGACGTGCTCAAACTCGCCTATGAGGCTCGTGTCGAGTATGGGTATGCCGCCGCCGACGCGCTCTTTGACGAGACTGTCGGTGACGAGCGGGAAGTCGTGCATCACGCGCATCGCGTCGCCGAGAACCTGTTGCGCTGGCACGTCGTCTATCTCGGCGCGACCGTAGGCCGTGAGCAGGTAGAAGAGGACGAGCGAAAGCGGCGGGTGGCCGTAGTCGCCGGGGTGGCCTTGGCCGGGAATCTCTTGGTTCTTGAGGAAGATGTTTTCGGCGATGTGGTAGAGGAAGATATTCAGGCGCGGGCCTGTGATGCCGCCGTGCGTCACGTCGGGCGCGCTTATGGTTATCGTCGCCTTCTGGGTCGTCATCAGGCTCGGAAGCGTGAAGTCCATGCGGTCTTCGAGAAGCGCCTTCAGAGTCAGGCTGACCCCGCCGATTGCAAGATGGTCGCTCATCGCGTCTTAAGTAAAAACTCCGACCGAATAATTTCTTGACCGACTGCTCAGTACCACTTCCTGTCCGTGTATGTGCGCGCGCGCGAAAACTTCTCGAAGCCGCGCTCTCTTTGCGTCGCTCTCGGCGCGCGGGGCGCGGGCGGCGCGCTCATGCGAACCTCGACCGAGCCGATGCGCACGTGTACGCGCGGCGCGGCAGACTCACTCTCCGCAGCCTCCTTCCAACCGAACGCGACGCCCGAATCATTCGTCTCCCGCGGCTGAAGCGCGACGGCGCGACTCTCTAAACTCGCGCTCGACGCCGCGTCTCGCGGCTGCGCGCCTTGCGCGAGAAGGTGCGATGCGGTCTCCGAGTTTCCGACGCGCGGCGCGACGAGCGTTTCGCCGTCGCGCTCGTTTAAGGACTTGGCGACGAGACTTAACGCTCGCGCTAAATCGTCAGCCGCTTCCTTCGACGCGAGCGCGCCCGCGTCGCGCGTTGCGTTACTTGAAGCCGGGCTGAGCCGCGCGTCGGCGTCGAGACTCGCGGAACTGTTCGAGAGAGTCGCGCGCGTCGCCGGCCCTTCGTGCGTCGGCGACGGAGCGACGGCAGACGCGGAAAACGCGCCCGGCTCAGGCGTCTCAACGCGCCTCCCGTTCACTTCATTGCGCACGGAGTCGGCGCGGTTAATGTCAGCCTGTGCGGGGCCTTGCGGGCGCTCACTCTCCGCCGTCCGGCTCGCAAAAACCGATGCTGCGTCCGAAGGGCCGACGGACGGGCGCGGAGTCTGCGGCGCTTGCGCCTTCTCGGAAAGGAGGCTGCGCGCGTCGCGCGCCGGCGTCGCGCTCGTGTCGAAGGCGTCGGCTGAAGAGTCGTGCGCGAAGTCGGTCGCGTCCGCTTCGGTCAAACTTTCCGCGACGGCGTCGGGCGCGAAGCCTTGTTGAGCGACGAAGGCGGCATTGAGCGACACGGACGCCGACTCAGCCGCCACGCCCGCGCCCCTTCGGATAATGTTTTTGAGAAAGTTGCTCACGCGCTCCCCTTGCCGGCGGCGTCGGCCAGCAAACTCAGATAAAGCCTTCGACGCCGGCGCGGCATCGCCATGATCTCCGCCTCGCCCCAATGGTAGTGGAGCGCGAGCGTGTGAACTTCTCGATAAACGTCGCCGCCCAACTCGGTCAACTCCCTGAAGAAATAGTCGGCGATGTCGAACGGCAGGACGAACGCGCCCTCGCACGCTGGACAAGTCATGCGAAGAACGACTTCGGCCTGCCCGTCGAGCTTCGACATTAACTGCTGAAGCGACCGCGCGGCTTCGGTCGGCAACTTCGCATCCGACGATAAGTTCGCAACGCGCGGCAGCCGCTCGTCGCGTTCGCCGTCCTTCTCAATCAACATCGAACTCTCGACGCAGCGTCGGAGGATCAACTCTTCGGCGGCTTCGAGTCCTTCGTCGGCGAAGACGGCGGCTGCGGCCTCTTGGTCGGCGCCGTTCGGAAGACGGAAGCGCACCCTGTACGTCCGCCCTCCGCCCTCGACCTCCGTTTCGTACACTTCGCGCGGCTCGTGGCCGTAGGGCGCGACGAGAAGGTCTGCGACGTTCAAGTCTAAGTCCATTCGCTCGCCGCACGCGGGGCACGCAAGCACGCAGGAGATTCGCTCGCCGAGCGTCAGGCGGCGAAGGTGTAGGAGGAGCGCGTCGCGGTCGCCGACGGTGAGCGTGCGTACGAGGTCGCGCGTGACGGGCGCGACCGTGCCGCAGCGTTCGAGGAGGCGCGCGAGCAGAGCGGTCGTGCGTTCGGCGGGAAGGGCGTGTCGCGCCTCTTCCGCTAGAAACGCCTCGTCGCGCCCGCACAGGGGGCGTAGCAGCGCCGTCCTGTGCCACGTCCCGCCCGACGCGAAGCCTCCGGGCATTGTGACTTCAACGGTCTTCATCAAGCCCTTAAGGGAGACGCGGCTCTGAAGGCTCGGTCACGTCTGTGTCGCGTATCCAGCCCTCGTTTTCGAGCTTGAGCGTCTGGATTGCGACGGCGTTGGCGTTGGCGTCGAGGCCGGGCAGAGCCTGATATTCCGAGACCCAGCAGCGGAAGATTTTGTAACTGATAACCTTCTGCCCCGCCTCGTTGAAGACGTCAACGATGATGTCTTTGCGAAAGTCGGCGAGCGAAGACTCCGCGCCGGGGCCGCCCTCGAAGTTCCAGACCTTGTTGGCCCAAGCCTCGAAGGCGAGGTCGTGCGTCACGCCGCGCTCCAGAGTCACGGCGTCGAACTCGGTGCGTCCGGGCGATTTGCGCGAACTGCTCGGGTCGCCGCCCTCGCGGTGTTTGACGACCTCGGTCGTGCGCTTGAGCGCGCTCATCTTGCTCAGGCCGGCCACATACTGGCCGTCCCACTTGACCCTGAACTTGAAGTTCTTGTAGGGGTCGAAACGGGTCGGGTTGACACTGAACTGCGCCATAGTCTCCTCTCCTTTAAGCCTGAATCTGACCGGCCAACTGCTGAATCTTGATGATCACGAACTCGGCGGGCTTCAGCGGCGCGAAGCCTACGAGGATGTTGACGATGCCGAGGTTGATGTCGTTCTGCGTCGTCGTCTCCTTGTCGCACTTGACGAGGTATGCGTCCTTCGGCGTCTGCCCTTGGAACGCGCCCTGCCGGAAGAGGTTCTGCATGAACGCGCCGACGTTCAAACGAATCTGCGCCCACAAAGGCTCGTCGTTCGGCTCGAAGACGACCCACTGCGTCCCTTGATACAGGCTCTCCTCTATGAAGAGCGCGATGCGCCGGACGGGGACATACTTCCACTCGGAAGCCTTCTGGTCGTTGCCGTCCAAAGTGCGCGCGCCCCAAGCGACGTTTCCGAAAACGTCGAAGCTGCGCAGGCAGTTGACCGCGAGCGGGTTCAAGACGCCGTTCTCGTTGTCGGTCATCTTGTACTGAAGCTGCTGGACGCCTCGAAGCGTCGCTTCAGTTCCGGCTGGCGCTTTCCAGACGCCGCGCGTGGCGTCGGTGCGCGCGTATATGCCGGCCATCGTGCCGCTCGCGCCGAAGTCGCGCGGGCGGAAGTCGTTCAAAGGGTCTGCGACGATGATGCGCGGGAAGTAAACGGCGAGGTTCTTGTGCCTGAGCGTCGCCTTCGATGCAATCCAGTCCTTAATCTGCGTAATGTTCACGCGGTTGCTCGGCGAGTCGAGGATGAAGAAGGCGCGACGCTTCTCGCAGTAGGTCGTCGCGGCGCTGACGACCGTGTCAACCTGTCCGGCGACGAACGCGCCCGTGCCCGTGACGCGCGCGATGCGCGGGATGCAGAGGATGTTAAAGATGTCAACCTTGTCGAGCGCGAACATTCCCGTCGGCGGGTCAACAGCCGCCGTGCCGACGAGCGCGGTCGCGTCGGGCTGTGTGCCGTCGTCGCCCGCCGTGCCCGCAGCTTGCGCGCTTTGGGTCGTGGTCGAGCCGATTTGATAGAGGCCGACGTTGGTCGCCGCGCCGGCGGCGGTCGGAAGCGCAAGCCCGGCTGCCACGTCGAAGGTTATCAAAGTGCCCGGCGCGGACGGCCCGGCGGCGATCTGCAAGACGTTGTTAGCGCCGATTTTGACGCCGCGCACCGTGGCCTGCGACCAAGCAGGGTCGCTCGGATTTGCGTTTCGTATGGCCGACTGAAGGCGCGTGGCGGCCTCTTCGAGCGAGAGTATCTGTCCCGCGCCGAGGTTGCCGGCAAACGTCGTCGCGCCGAAACTGATGTTGAAGGCGGTCGGGTTGGCCGGGAACGTGATGTTGCCCGTGACCGTGCCCGAAGGGGCTGGGCGGGCCGCGCCCCCCGTGGCTGCGACCGTTATTAACTGCGAGTTCGCGTTGACGATGGTCTCGACGAAGGCGGGGTCGGTCGAAGTCATCGAGAGGTTACGGAAGACCTCTTGGTTGACGATGACCGTGCGCCCGTCAACCGTGGCGACCTCGAAGACTTGCAGGTTGAAACGATTGGCCGGGTCGGTCGTGTCGTAGTCAACGTAGGCGCGCAGGTTGTTGCCCCAAAGGCCCTCGTTCGCCGCGGAGATGGTGAGCGAGGTTGCGCCCGCGACGTTTGCCGTGAGCAGAACGCCCGTGGCCTTGCGCGGCGTCCCCGAAGCGACGCGGACGACCCAAGCCTCAGTCCCGCCGTTCAGGTAGAACTGCTGGATCGCGTAGCCGGCCTCGCTGCGCACGTCGAGACCGCCGAACTGGCGCTCGAAGTCGGCCATGCTCAGAATCCGCACGGCCTTGTTCATCGGCCCGCGCTTGAAGAAGTCAATGAAGGCCGCGACGGAGGTTGCGACCCCGACAATCGTCCGCACCCCGCTCGGCAACTCTTCGATGTAAACCCCCGGATAAGTTGGCGCTACCGGCATAACGATCCTCCTTCGCCGCTTCTTTTGTCAGACTTTTCAGGCGACGCGCGCACGAACTCTCTTTCGCCGCGCCGCGCAACACGTTTCGCACCTCGGCCTTACGACGCGCTCCTGCCGACCAGAATCGTGACGGTCACGTCGTTTCCGACGCCGAGCGTGTTTGTGAAATCCAGATTGTTCGGGGCCGCGCCGAGCAGCCCGACCGCGCCCTCGCCGACGAGCATTTGCTGCGAGTCGAGCTTAACGCCCTTCGCGCCGCTCGCGCCGCTTGTGGGCGTAACGTTGTAGGTCACCTTGTCGCTGTAGCGGTCGGCGCTGATGAGAAGGAATTTGACCTTCGCCGCGCCGGGCTGCACGGCGGCGCTCGCCGTTCCGGGCGCCGCGCCCGGAACGACCAACACGATCTTGTCGTAGGCGTCAACGTTCAGAATGTTCGTCGCGGACGCGCTTGGGCCTCCGTCAATTTGAACATCAAGCTTGCAGTTGATTGCTTGAGCCATCTTCTACGCTCCTTTCAATTTGCGAGTGTCACGATTGCCTTCCTCGGTTCGGGTCGAAGTTCGGGAAATGGAAATTTTCGCCGGCTCGCGTGCTCTTCGCGGGCGTCGTGCGAGGGTGCGGGTTTGCGCCGCTCGGCGGTTTCGAGTCGGTAACGGCGGAGGGTGTCGGCCCGTCCGCGCCGAAAGGCGCGTCGCGCGAGCATGACGCCGAAAAGCGGACGCGCGCTTGCGGGCCGAACCGTCGAGCCGTTAAGTCAATCAGCAGGTAAGGTAAAGAGGTGCTTGCGCCGACGAGGGTTTCTCCGGCGCGAAAAAGGTTAATGAGAGGTTTAGGCTATACTAAAGCAGCCGACAAAGCGCTCTGCCGACAAGAATAGCCGGGACAAGATAACGGGTTCTCCCGCCCTAGCTCGTTTTCTCAAACTCGTTGACCGAAAAAACGCCCCTCGGAGCGAAGGGGAAACTGTCAGAAACGTTGACGGGTTAAGGACTACATCCTCGCCCCACTGGCAAGAACGGAATTGAAGGCCCACAAAGTAAACTCTTTCCACTTTTCTGTCAACATTTTCTTTCCACTTTTCTGTCAACGCTTCCTCAACACACTTACACCACCAGCGCGACAATCCGACGCAAACGCCCGAAATATTGCGGAGATTTGTGAACGCGGCGAGACCCTTAACAGAAAACTTTCAACTACCGGTAATTGAAAATTTTCAACTAATCGAAAACTTTCAACTAACTGAAAACTTTCAACCGTCGCCCCAGCGCACCGAGCCAGCGTTCGACGTTCGTGCTCAGACGCGGCGCAGGTGGACGACCGTCTCGACGTGGTGCGTCTGGGGAAACATGTCGAAGGCGCGGACTGTTTCGACGGCGTAGCCATCGGAGGTGAAGGCGCGCAGGTCGCGCGCGAGCGTGGCGGGGTCGCAGGAGACGTAGGAGATTCTGTCGGGGCGGAGCGCGAGGAGACTGAGGACGGTTTCCGTATCCGCGCCCGCGCGCGGCGGGTCGAGGAGCACGAAGTTGACTTGGCCTAGACGTCCGCGCGCGCGCGCGAGCCATTCGCCGACCGGAGCGGTTTCGACGCGCGCGTTCGTGAGCGAGGCTTCGGCCAAGTTTCGGCGCGCGAACGCGGTGGCTGTGGCGTTTCCTTCGACTGCCGTGACGCGCTCGAAGCGGCGCGCGAGCGGAAGCGTGAAGAGGCCGACGCCGCTGTAGAGGTCGAGCGCCGAGTCGCCCGCGGCGTCTTGCAAGCCCTCTCGGACGAGCGTCGAGAGGAGAGCGTGGTTTATCTGAAAGAAGCAGTCGGCGTCGAAGCGGTAATGCTCGCCGCCAATCGTGCGTGCGAGTTCGCGCGGCGCGTCCGTCCAAACGGGCGGACTCAGAGAGACCTCCGCGTCGTCGCCCGCTACGGCCTCAAACTCGCGCGCCTCTTCCGGCAGCATATAAACAGGGACTTCGACGCGCAGGTCTTCGAGAAGCTGCTGTAGTTCGGGAACGACGACGGGGCAGACCGCAACGTCGCAGACACGATGCGTGCCGCGCTCGAAATAGCCGAGGCGTTCGCCGTCGCGGTCATACTGCCAGCGCGCGCGCGAGCGGTAACGCCAAGGGTCTGGCGAGGGCGTTATCGGGATTTCATCGGGGGGCGCAAGCTGCGCGATGCGGCGCAGGCAGTCGCGTATGATTTCGACTTTGGCGTCGAGTTGCGCTTGGTAGGTCAACTGCTGGAAGTCGCAGCCGCCGCAGCGACCGAAGTATGGACACGGCGGCTCTACGCGCGCGGGCGAGGGCTGCAAGATTTCTTCAATCGAGGCAAAGGCGAGTTTGCCGCGCGTCTCCGCGACGCGGACGCGCACGCGATCGCCCGCTGCCGCGAGCGCGACGAAAACGGTCTGCCCGGCGGCGTGAGCAAGCCCAAAGCCGCCGGGCAGAATGCGCTCGATTGTCACTTCCAGCGCGTCGCCCGCTTCGACGCGCGCGCGCCGCGACGACTCTCTCCGGCTCTTCATAAACCGTAAGTAAGTCTGGAGTCTGGAGTCTGAAGTCTGAAGTCAAAACAGCAAGAGCAGTTCTTGTCTTGACTTCAGACTCCAGACTCCAGACTCCAGACTCCTTCTAGTACGGGTAATGTTGCTGCTGTCCGGGCTGGCCCGTGCTCGCGCCCCAAGAGGGCGGCGGCGGCGCGGAGTAGCCCGTGTCTGCGTTCTCCAGTTCCATCTCGACGCCGCCGATGACGCCCGAAGCGACGTTGTAGATGAGCGCGCCGATTGCGCCGAAGATGAAGCCGATGACGCCGTAGATTATCGGCAGGCCGATCATGTAGAAGATGCCGATGCCGATGCCGACGCCGCCGCCCGTAGCCGCGTCGCGCCCCGACGAAGACATCATCGCCGCGCCGAAAATTATCATCAGTAGTCCGAGGGGGATGCCGACGACGAGGCCGACGCCCGCCATCACGACCGAATAAATCTTCGCGACCGAGAAGACTCCGAGTCGCTTGATAACCATTTTCGCCATTGGCTTGTGCTCCTTTTCCGAGGGGGTTCAGAGATAAAACAGACTCAGGCGCGGCAACCGCGCCTCTTCGCGCAAAGCCTTAGCCAGAAGATTTTCGAGCGTCTGCTCGTAGGTCGCGCGCTCCATGCGCGTCTTGTACGGGCGCAACTGTTCTTCCGCCGCCGCGCGCTTCTCCTCAAATGCTTCCGCCGAAACTGAAGCGCGCAGCGCGCGGTCAATCAACGATTCGAGGTCTGCGAGCGACTCTTCGAGACGTTCCGCGTCGGGGCGCGCAGCGCGCTCGAAGTCGGCTGCCAACTCTTCGAGACGCGACGAGGCGCGCGCGAGCGCGTCGCAAAGTTCGACTTCGTTCGTCTTCCCGCACCTCTCTTCCAACGCGCGCCTCAAAGACTCACGACTCTCCGAGAGGTGCGCGATGATGACTGTGCGCGGGAAAGGCAGTCCGAGACTTTCGTCTCCTTCAGCGTCGCCTTCGTCAACAACCGCGCCCGCCGTGCCAGTCTTTGCGTCAGACTTGGTCACGTTCGCGCCGCGCTGCGATTCCAACCACTCGGCGAACTGCGCCTCGACCTCCTCCTGACAATAAAAGAGCGACTTGACGCTTCGGTTGCGCGGGCGCGACTCGTAGGAGTCGAACGCCTTCTCTATGCCGCGCAGGACGACGTGGAGCGGGACGCCCATCTCCTTCCAGCTTTCCATCAAAGACCAGTCGAGCGGGCTTACCAAGAGGTGTTTGCCGCGGCGGCGTATGAAAGCGTCCTCGATTTCCGTGAAGTAGTTAAAGTAGTTCAGGCGCGCCCGCCCGCCCTGTTCCCCGGCGGAGCGCGCCGCTTCCGTGTCACCCATCACTTATTCTTGAACTGAAGGAACGACTGAAGGATTCTGAAGCTAAAAAAGACACGTGTTCGGCTCGACGCAAGAATGAACAGTCCGCGCGGTTTAGTCAAGGCTTTTGGGGCGGCGGTTTCTCTCGTAAACGAGACGCAGGCCGTCGAGCGTGAGCGTCTCGTCAACCACTTCGATGAACTCGGAGGCTGTGGCAATCAGCGGCGCGAGTCCGCCCGTGGCTACAACGCGCGGGCGCTCGCCTAATTCTTCAATCATGCGGCGCAGTATGCCGTCAACGAGTCCGGCGTAGCCGTAGTAAAGGCCGGACTGAATGGCCTCGACGGTCGAAGCGCCGATAACGCGCTGCGGTCGCTCTATCCTGACGCGCGGCAGGCGCGCGGCGCGCGCAAACAGCGCGTCGGTCGAGATAGAAATTCCGGGCGTGATGACGCCGCCGAGGTATCGCCCGTCTCTTTGGATGACCTCGAAGTTGGTGGCCGTGCCGAAGTCAACGACGATGCACGGCGCGCCGTGCTTGTGCGTGGCGGCGACGGCGTCAACAATCCTGTCGGCGCCAACGTCCGACGGCGGGTCGTAGAGTATGGTCAGCCCCGTGTCGGTCGTGTGGTCTATGAAGAGCGGCGTGAGGTGGAAGTAAATCTCCGACATGCGCTTCAGCGTGTAGTCCATCTGCGGCACGACCGACGCGATTGCCACGGCGTCTATTGACTTGAAGTCGAGTCCGGCGAACTCGAAGAGGTTGCGCGCGTGGACGCCGTACTCGTCAACCGTGCGCGCCCTCTCCGTCGTCAGACGCCAGTGCCAAGCGAGCCGCTCGCCCTCAAACACGCCGAGCGACGTGTTCGTGTTCCCGACATCCATAACTAACAGCATGGCGCTTCTTAGAAACCTCCGGGATTTTCTTGGACTGCGGCGAGCTGCGCGGGCGGGTCAGTACCGGGAGCGGTAGCGACCGGGTAAGTCCTGCAAGACACGCAGGTTGAGATATTACGCGCGGTCGCACCCCTCGCTACCGCTCCGGGTACTGACCTGCTCTAACGCTCTCGGTACTAATCCTCGCCAGCACTTCTTCTATCGCGTCGGCGGCAGCCGCCGCGCCGTCTTCGGCGCGCACGCGTCGCGCGACCTCCGACGCTTTAACAGCATAACTCTCATCGTCCAACAGCGCGCGCAATTCTTTCGTCGCGCGCGCGGCGTTGTACTTCGGGCGCGGAAGGACGCGGGCCGAGCCGGTGCGCGCGGCGCGCGCGGCGTTGTCATACTGGTCGAAGGCGTGCGGGACGATGAGCGCGGGGCGGCCCGAACGAAGCGTCTCGCCGGTCGTCCCGACGCCCGCTTGGTGTACGACGGCGCGCGCGCGCGGGAGCAGATTGCCGAAGGGCGCATACTCGAAGGCCGCAATCCCTTCCGGCAGAGGTTCGGCAGGGCGGTTGCGCTCGTCGCCGATGAGCAGGAGCGCGCGCACGCCGAGTTCGCGCGCCGCGCGTGCGGAGTCGCGGTAGAAGTCCTTCGCAACCCAGAAGGCCGACGAGCCGAGTGTGAAGACGACGGGCGGCTCGCCCGCTTCGAGAAACTCCTCCAACTCCGACTGTAGGCCGGCTGGGTCGCCCGCGCGGTCGCGCCGGTCGAAGAAGCAGAAGCCCGTGATGACGGTGTTTGGCGGCCAGTCGGGTTGCGGTTCGCCGAGGACGCGCGAGTAGAGCGCGAGCACGCGCGTCGGCGAGTGTTGCCCTTCGATGATTGGATTTCCGCCGCGCGGCAGCCCCAGTTCGGCGCGCAAGTTATAGACAGGCTTCAGGAGCGAGTCGAGCTTTTTGCGCGCGAGCCACATCAGCGAGCGGCTGAAGGCGGGGCTGCGCGCGGTGAGTTTGTGGAGCGGAGGAAATTGCGGCGGGACGGGCGGGTCGTAGTTTGAAAGGAAGGAGGCGGGCGCGAGCACGCTCGACACCCAAGGGATGCCCGTCGCTTGCGCGACGATTGGGCCGACGAACGGCAGAGGGTGCGTGAGCAGAAGACCAGCGCCCTCGACCGCGGCCAGAAGGTCTTCATACATCTCGCGCACGTACGGCAAGATCAACGTCTTCAGAAGCGTCTCCGGCCCCGACCTTTCGTCAACGATTGACTCGACCAACGCGCCAACCTTCTCCGGCTCGTCGTAAGAAGGCATGTCGGGACGCACGCGATGCAACTCCAATCCGAGCGGCTCAACCTTCTCGCGGTAAATCTCGGTTGTCGCAATTACCGGACGATGTCCGCGCCGCTTCAACTCAAGCGCGACGGCGATGTACGGATGCACGTCGCCGAACGAGCCGAACGTCGAGATGACGATTTTTTTCATAGTTACGCAGCAAGCGATGTCGAAAAGCAGCGGCAATCAGCCTGCGGAGCAGGCGGCATAGTAAAGCCCCGTGTGGAGCGCAGCGGAACGTGGGGTCACTGCGATTATCAAAGTCGTTGAGTCCGCGTAAGCGGACGGCAGAGGTACGACCGGGCATGACCGCATCTGTCGCCCGCTGACGCGGGCTATGAATTACTTCCTCATCTGTCCCCTGCACTCCGCTGCGCTACGTGCGGGGCTTTACTCTTCCGTCCGCTTCGCGGACTCATCATCACCTTTTACGCTTCTTACCACCACAACGTCTCCCGCGCGGACGATTCTGATTTCGCGCGCGTCGGTTTCTACACGGAGCGCGCCGTCAGGCTCAAGGCCGCGCGTCGTGCCCTCGAAAGTCTCGCCTTCGAGCGAGACGCGCACGCGGCGCGCGCGCGCGAAAGTTGAGCGCGACTCCCATTCGTTAATAATGCGCGACGCGCCGTCCGCCGTGTCGAGCGTTTCGTATCGGCGAGCGAGTGAGCGCGTGAGCGCGGCAAGAAGTTTCTCGGCGTCCGTCTCGCAGCCCGTCTGTTCGGCGACGGAGGTCGCGGTGTCGAGAATTTCCGGCGGGAAGGCGCGGTTCGAGAGGTTGATTCCGATGCCGAGGACGACGGCGCGTCCCGCCATCGTCTCGCACGTCTCGGCGAGTATGCCGCAGAGTTTCCGACCGCCGGCGAGCAAGTCGTTCGGCCACTTGATGTCTGTCTCAAGCGCGCAGGCTTCACGTATCGCGTCGGAGGCGGCGAGCGCGGCGGCGAGCGTTATGAGCGGCCACGTGCGCGCGTCGAAACGCGGGCGAAGGACGACGCTGAAGTAAAGCCCCGCGTCCATGGGCGAGACCCACGCGCGCTGTTGTCGTCCGCGTCCGGCGGTCTGCTCGCGCGCGACGACGCACAAACCTTCCGGCGCGCCGAGCGCGGCCTCGCGCGCCGCCTCCGTGTTCGTCGAAGGCAGAGAGTCGAAGCGAAGGATTGTCGGAATCAGACGCCGGCTCATCTGTTCGGCGGCTCGTTGTGATTTACTTGTCTTCTAAAAGTTGCGTCGTGCTTTCGGCGACGCTGGGCGGAGCGGCCAAGTCGTTCGTGTCGGCGCGCGCGCTGGTGAAGACGCTTGCCGGGACTGCGCGCGCGTGCGAGAGTTCGCGGGCGCGCGACTTCGGGAGTTTGCGTTCGGCGCGCGACTCTCTGGGCGGCGCGAAGGCGTGTTTGGCAGACTTGCGTCGCGCTGCGTCGTCTTCGAGGAGCATCCCGTAGAGCATACGCATGAGTCCGGCGGTGAGCACAATCGCGGCTGGGAGCATGAGGACGAAAAAGTCTTCCTTAAACAAGGTCAGGAATATTGCGAGGATGCTGAAGATGACGCCGCCGACCATTATCAGCGCGCCCTTGCGCGTTCCGCGCTGGCGGGGCGTGAGCGTGCCGTGCGCTTCCGGCGCGACGCCCATGTCGTCCGCGAGCACGCCGCCGCGTTCGACGAGTTCGGCGACGGCGTCGAGCGGGAGGCCGCAGCGCGAACAGAAACGCACTTCGTCGGAAGCCTGCTGGCTGCAACGCGGACAGTACATGAAATCTCACCCCGGACGACTGAAAGTTTCGAGAAGTGCGCGCGACGGTCGCGCGGCGCGACGCAAACGGTTTACGAAGACGTTTGCGTGAAAGTTCGGCGGCGCGTGTTCGTAATAATCTTAGAGCGTGCCGTGAGGAATAATTTAACCACAGAGGGCACAGAGGATTTCACAGAGGTCACGGAGAGGCTATCTCCTTTGTCCTCTGTGAAGACCTCTGTGACCTTTGTGGTTAAATATCCCTTCGCTAAACCTCTACGCAGTTCGCGCGAATCAAGCATGTTGCGGCTGCGGCGCGCTGCCGGTGGCCGGCGGCTGTATCAGGTAGCGCAGGAGCGCGCCGCAGCCGCCAACGTCGGCGAGGAGCGCGGGGTCTTCGATGAACGTGATGCGCGCGCCCGTCTGACGCGCGCGCGCGACCAAATCAGCGGCGACTATCACGGAGTCCGCTTCGATGTTTGCGACCGCGCCGTCTTGACCCGCGACGACAGGCTCGGCGACTTCGACTTCCGCTTCGGAGAGAATCGCAACGTCCGCGCGGTCGCCTTCGATGTCTTGCTGTCGCGCGGTGATAATCAGTTCCTCTACCTGCCCCATCGCAAGCGCTTCGAGCGTCGCCTCCGAGCCGACTACGGCGAGTCCGCCCGCGCGGTAGTCGTTCATCAAACGCTCGACCTTCTCAACGTCCGAAGTCAAATCGTACTCGCGCATCGCGGCGAGCGACTCCGAGAGGATTTCGTGTTCGGGCGCGTTGATGTCGAGACTGAGCACGTCAACAATCTTGTCGGCGATTGTTTTCGGAAACTGCTCCTTCAGGAGCGGGATTATCACTTCGTCGCCCGCGAGGATGATGTGCCGCACGTCGTCTTCGCGCACCGTCTGCTCCAACTGTTCGACGACCTCTTTCGCGTGTTGCTGGTGGTAGTTTTCCAGATGGCGCTGGTAGCGCATCTGCGACCAGCCGCCGACCCGCGCGCCTTTCGTTTTGACGTTTTGCACTTCGTCCGATTTCAGAGTCTTGCCGCGACCGAAGACGAAAAGGCGCGCGCGGTTCGTATCGGCGACGAGCACGGCGTAGCGCGGGTATTGATCCATGAGGCGCGCGAGCGGGTAGAGGTGCGGCTGGTTGTAGATGTATAGGCGGTGGCTCTCGATGGGCGCGGCGAGTTGCACGGCCTCGAAGAAGTCGTTCGCGCCGGCGCACGCAAACAGCGCGACGCCGTTTGTTTCGGGCCTGACTTCGTTGGCGACGTAGGCGTTGATGCGCTCGACGTCGCGGTCGAAACTCTCGCGCGCCGGCGTGCGCGGCTTGTAGGTGCGCGCGCGCTCTGCGAACTCTTTGCGCAGGAAGCGCTCGAAGTCCTGCCGCCCGTGCTCGTTGGCCTGCGCGTTCAGGTAAAGACTTATGACGGGCAAATCCGTCGGCTCGAATTCGGCGAGTCGGTCAATAACTTTATCCAGAGTCTCGCTCCCGGCTGCTCCGCTCTGTGCCATTCGCTTGTTTCCCCTTTCGATGTAAAAACGAAATGATGAGTGATGAATGATGAATGATGAATGATGACGGAGGCCGCTGTCTCATTCATCACTCATCACTCATCATTCAGCACTTCCGCAACGCCCTCGCTTGCGGCTCGCTGCTCAAAATGTTCGGGGGAATCGTTGGGAAGGATTCTAACACGCCGGCGTGCGCGCGCTCAATTCCGTCGCCGCGAGCGACGAACAAAAGGGTTAAGCGCTGTCGCGCGATGGATAAAAAAAGGGCGCGGAAACGTCCGCGCCCACAAGCTTCCCCTTGCAAAATCGTTCAGCCGAGCACGCCGCGGAAGTTTGCGGGGCGCGCATCGTAGTGCGGAAAGACCTTCTTCAAGTCGGCTTGGCCGAGGTGTTTGGAGGCGACTTCGGCGAACACGTCGCGGAAGTCTGTCGTTAAAGCGAGGTCGCGCCCTTCGTAGAGTTGTTCGTCCTTGAGTCCCGGCCAAGGGCCGTAAACTTTTCCGCCGCGCACCGTGCCGCCGACGACGAACATCGCGTTCGCGTGTCCGTGGTCGGTGCCGCCCGTTCCGTTCTGCCGGACTGTGCGACCGAACTCCGACATCGTGAGGACGACGACGTCCTGCATGCGCGCCGCGCCGAGGTCTGTGACGAGCGCGTAGATGCCTTGCGAGAACTGCGTGAGCAGGTTCGCTAGTTGGCCGCGCGAGCCTCCTTCGGCGCGGTGCGTGTCCCAGCCGCCAACGTCCGTGAACGCGACTTCGAGTCCGACGCCCGCCTTTATCAACTGCGCGATTTGCAGGAGCGCGTTGCCGAAGGGCGTGCGCGGATACTGCGCGCCGTTCTCAGGCTTGTACTGCGCGGGGTTCACCTTCTTCAGAAAGTTGATGGCCTCGAACGTTTCTTTCCCCGTGCCGCGAAGCATGTCGTTAACGCCCTGCTCGTAGATGCCCTCGAAGCCGCCTTGAACGCTCGCGGTGCTCGCGCCCGCGCGAATCGTGAAGTCGGAGAGGTTCTGCATGGCGAGCGCGGGGGCGCGGCCTTGCATAGAGCGCGGGAGGTTCTGCGTCATAGAGATTGCGCGAAACGGCGTCTGCGCAGGGTCGGGCCGCGCCTGTAGATAGCGATTGAGCCAGCCGTCCTCTGTTGACTTGAAGCCGGGCGTGGCCGACTCCATGTAGTCTTGCGCGTCGAAGTGGGAGCGCGTGTTGTCGGGCGAGCCGACGGCGTGGACGACGGCGAGCCGACGTTCGTCCCAAAGGGATTTGAAGGGAGCGAGCGACGGGTGGAGTCCGAAGAAGCCGTCGAGGTTTATGGCCGACTCCTCGCCAGCCTTGCCCGGCTGTGGAATGGCAAGCTGCGGGCGAAGCTCGTAGTAGTTGCGCTCGCCGTGCGGCACGACCATGTTTAAGCCGTCCACGCCGAAGCGCTGGAAGATGGCGATGAGCGTCTTACGACGCCCGTTCGGCGCAACCGAGACAGCTTGCGCCAGCGCCGCGCGCCTCAAAAACGACGGCGCGCTCCCAATCAACCCGACGCTCGCCAAAGCCACGCCGCCCTGCTTCAAGAACAACCTGCGACTCTGTTTCATTGCCAACTCCGTAAATCGTGAATCGTGAATCGTAAATCGTAAATCGTGAATAGAAAGAACCGGCTTTCATCTATTCACGATTTACGATTCACGATTCACGGCTTTTCACTGCCTTTGAAATTCGGGCGAGCCGATGACGAGGGCGGCGATGCGCGCCACTTCGGGGTTGCCCACGGTCGCCGACGCCGTTTGCATCTGTTCGCGTCGCGTGCCGCGCGCGTTCATCCCGCGCGGCGTGTCGCTTGCCCCTCTGGACGTTTCGTTCGCGCCGCGCGTCATCGCTTCGTCGGTCGGCGTCGTCGTGATGGGCGCGTCCGATTGGTCGCTCAACTGCTTCAACAAAACTTCGCGGCTCTTGGGCGAGATGTCGCCTTGCAAGACCACTTCGAGGAAGCGGTCAACGACCGCCTTCTGATTGACGGCGCGGCTCGACGTTGCCTCCTCGCCGACGAAGCGCGCCAGATCAACACGCACTCCCGGAATGCGATTCGAGACGAGCGCGAGCGAGAAGTTCAGACGTTCGAGAAGCGCGCCCGTGTTCACCCAGTATTCGGCAACGTCCGGGTAGCCCGTCGGCGCTTGGTAGCCGTAAAGCTGCTCGCCCATGCGGCCCATCCACTGTATGAGCGCGGGCCTCACTTCAACGTCCGCGCCGAGCGTTCGCATCGCGCTCACGGCCAACTCGAACGGCGTCTTAATCTTCGCGCGGCGCGCGTCCGTGGAGTTGAACTCAGGCGACGTGAATATCGCGCGCAGCGTCGTCTTTATGTCGCCGTTCGACTTGTGGAACGCGTCGGCCACGCGCGCCACGAGAACGGGACTCGGCTCGTCGGCGACGAACTTGCGACACAGCTTCGTCGCGATGAACTTTGCGGTTGCCGGGTGCGCGACGAGTATGTCTAAAACCTTCTCGCCGTCTTCCATCCCGCCGCCCGACGAAATCTTCTGGCCCAAAACGATCTTCTCGCCCGCATCGTGCATGCGCTGCGCGAAGAAGAAAGTTCCGGCACGACTGTCTGCGCCCTCGTCGCCGTAGATTCCCATTCCGCCGCGCGGCTGGAAGATCGTCCAGCCCGTGAAGGCGCGCGCAACTTCCTGCACGTCCTTCTGCGTGTAGCCGCCGTCAACGCCGAGCGTGTGGAGTTCCATCAACTCGCGCGCGTAGTTTTCGTTGATGCCGCGCTGCATGCGCTGTTGCTGCGGCGGGCGCGGCTGTGCGGCGGCCTGTCCCTGTTCTCCTTGTTGCCGCTGTCGCTGCTCTTGACGACGGCGCATCTCTTCCCCGTCGCGCGTGCGCTGTCCGCCGAAGAGTCCGCCGCGACGCATCCCACCGACGTCGCCCGTGTTGTTCATCTGCCGGCGAATCTGCGCGCGGTTGATTTGCGCGTTCGGCGACATGCTCTGGAAGTTGTCGAGGTAGAAAAGCATCGCGGGGCTTTTCGCCGTCGCTTCCAAGAGGTCTCGGAAGTTGCCGAGCGCGTTGGGGCGAATTACGTCGCGGTCGTAGGAGGTCAGAAACCAACGGTCAGCGCCCTTCTGCGCGAAGACGTTGAAGTGATTCGTCCAGAAGTCAACCATCACTTCTTGCAACTGTCGCTCGCTATAGACGGCGCGAAGGATGCGCGACGAGTCCAACTCGTAGATGATGCGCTGCGGGTTCTCAAGACCGTTCTCGCGCATGTACTGCGCGATGGCCTGACGCTGCGCGCGACGCTGCGGGTCTGCGTCCGCCTGCGCGTTGTTGCCGGGCGCGTTGGGCGGTCGCATCGCCTCGGCGATGGTCTTCTCGGCGTCGGCGTTCGGCTGCTGGTCGTTCATGGCAGGCGTTTGCGTGCCCTGCTGTTGTTGTTGACCTTGCTGTCGCTGTTGGACGAGCGCGGCGAGTTCGGGCGGGAGTTGTCCGGCGCGCTGAAGGCGTCGGAGGAGTTGTCCGGGCTGAGGATACTTTGCGAGCAGTTCGCCGTTCGACATCCGAAGCGTCGGCATGTTCTTGAGCCGCGAGTCGAGCGCCGAGTCGTCAATCTTCGACGGGTTGAGTTGCTGCTCGATGTAAGCTTCAAGACCCATCTTCCGCACGCGCTCAACGTCGCCGGGGCGCACGCCGAAGCCGAGACGGTTGAGCGCGTGGACGATGCGCTGCTCCTCCGGCATCTTCTGCGCGGCTGCCTGCTTCGCTGCCCATGTTTGCGCGACCGTGGCCGCCACGAAAATGTTGTTCGACATGAGCGCGACGACGCACGCGAGCGCGAAGGCGCGCGCGCCGCCGATGCGACGGACGCTGGAGAGGACGTTCATAAAAGACTCCGTTTCGGACAAAGCTTGCTGGCCTCTAAACTGTTGTTAATTCGTGACTTTAACTGCCACTGCCGACTGGTTAGACGCACACGTCCCGCGGATAGTTGGAAAAGTTTGCGGCGCGTTCAGAGTGGATTTCAATTAGAACGGATTTCGTCAAGTTTATCGAAAGAGATTTCAACACAGAGAACGATGGAGGCACAGAGAGCACAGAGTTTTAGTCTTCTCCGTGCCTCTGCGTCCTCTGTGTTAATTCTTCCCCTGTGAGTTCATTCGCGTATCGTTCTCGGCGAGTTACCAAGCGATGCCGTAGTCTTCGCCGTGATTGCTCGAACCGCCTTGCATCGTCGCGTGCGCGCGGTCGAAGAGGATTGCGTTAATGGGGCCGGAGGTGCGCTCCTCAAACGTCAACTCGTAGCCCATCCTTCTCAACTCGCTACGCACCCACGGCGGCATCGAATCGGCAAGAAGAATCCTGCCGGGTCTCGACTCGTGCGCGCCGAAGGAACTTCGCATCTGGAAGCTGTTGATGTTCGGCGCTTCCGTCGCCTCTTGAACGTTCATCCCGAACTCGACGACGTTGAGGAAGAACTGAAGAAGGTTCTGGTCTTGAGTGTCGCCGCCCTGAACGGCAAACGAGAGGAAGGGCTTGCCGTCTTTGAGCGCGAGCGTCGGCGTGAGCGTGACGCGCGGACGCTTGCCCGGCTCGATGACGTTGAACGGACTCTCCGCCGCGTCGGTCACGAAGCTCTGCGCGCGCTGGCTGAGTCCGACGCCTGTGCGCCCCGCGATGACCGCCGGTATCCAACCGCCGCTCGGCGTCACCGACACGACCCAGCCCTCCTCGTCAGCCGCCTCGACCGAAGTCGTACCCGCGTAGAAAGATTTTTTGAACTCTTCCCAACTCAACTGCGAGACGGCGTCCTGATTGTTTCCAGTCGCGCGGCCCGCGGGCGGCGGCGGCCACTTTTCCAAAACGTCGCGGTAGGGGTTCGGCGTCTGGCCCTGAAAAGGGTAAGGGTCGCCGGGTTTGATGTTCGGGTCGTTGCGTTCGGGGTTGATGAGGCGCGCGCGCTGCTTGGCGTAGTCTTTCGAGAGAAGACCTTGAATCGGCTCGACGGGCGGGAAGGCCGGATCGCCGTAGTAGAAGTCGCGGTCTGCGAAGGCGAGGCTCATTGCTTGGTAGATGGTGTTAATGTAGCGCGAACTGTTGTAGCCCATCGCGCGGAGGTCGAAGTTTTCGAGGATGTTGAGCGCCTGAAGCATCGCAGGCCCCTGCGTCCAGTGCGTGAGTTTGTAAACTTCAATCCCTTTGTAGGTCGTCTTCACAGGCTCTTCGATCTTCACCTGCCAGCGACTGAGGTCTTCGAGCGTGAAGAGTCCGCCCTCCTCGCGCACGCCGCGCACGATCTCCTGCGCGATGTCGCCCTTGTAGAAGCGGTCGTAGGCGGCCATGATCGCTTCCTTGCGGCTGCGCCCGCGCGCGAGCGCCTGCGCCTCGGCCTCGACCAACTTGCGCAGCGTCGCCGCCAAATCTGCTTGACGGAAGACTTCGCCCGCCGACGGAGCTTCGCGCTTCTCTCCGAGGTGCGGCAGCATCACTTCGCGCGAGTAGCGCCAGTCTTTAATGCGACGCTTCTCGCGCTCAATGGTGTTTGCCGCCTGCGCCTCGATTGCGTAGCCGTCGGCCATCTGTATCGAAGGCTCAAGCACGTCTTTCAGGCTGAGCTTGCCGAATTCCGCGAGCATCACGAGTATGCCGCCCGGCGTCCCCGGCGTGACCGCCGCCAGAGGCCCGTACTCAGGCGGGTAGGCCATCTTCTTCGACTTGTAGAACTCGGCGGTCGCCCCCGCCGGCGCGACACCGAGCGCGTTGATGCCGACTACCTTCGCTGTGTGCGGGTTGTAGATGAGCGCCTGCGTCTCGCCGCCCCAAGAGAGCGTGTCCCACATCGTCGAGGTGGCGGCGATCATCGCGCACGCGGCGTCAACGGCGTTGCCGCCCTTCTGAAACATCATCGCGCCGGCGGTCGCCGCCAGAGGCTTCCCCGTGACGGCGACCCAGTGTCTGCCGTAGAGCACGGGCTTCTGCGTCCTTTGCGCGTTGAGGCCGGAAGAGCATAGGAGAAGAAACGCCGACGAGATGAAAAGGCTGGCGACCGCTTTCGTCTTCTTAAACACGCTGACCCTGTGCCTCCTTCAAATTTACGACGGGCCGGAAAGTTTACAAACGCGCGGCCCGCGTCGCTCGTGCAACAAAGTAAACGCCCACCGGCGCAGACCGCTTCGACGGCTCGGAAACCATGCGACCGAACGACTTTTAGATTGATGAACTTATAATAACTGTAGTTCCCGGCTTATGAGCCGATAGTTCTTTGATATTTAGGCCGCCTTTTTAATTTCTTGCAGGTTGGGGATCATCTCTAACATGCGAGAAATTCGCGGGCGACAATACTCAATCAAG
>Ga0081539_10000829_pt1 | contig 59715 bp, 62 predicted proteins | sample TabmetS4T2R2_FD_71023 | JGI IMG/M metagenome (GOLD analysis project Ga0081539, IMG submission 71023) | Tabebuia heterophylla rhizosphere microbial communities from the University of Puerto Rico - S4T2R2 | ecosystem: Host-associated > Plants > Roots > Rhizosphere ...
CGCAGCGACTGCGCCCCGCTTCGCTCGTCCTTCTCGGGAAACAGCAGCTCCTGCAACGCGGCCCGAGGCACTCGGCGCCCACGCTCGACCCCCAGGTACAACAGCGCCGCGAACATCATCGGCGCCGTCGGGCGAATCTCAGTCTCGCCGACCGTGATCAGGGTGTCGCCTAACGTGTGCAAGTACATCTTCATGCGATTCCGCTCCGGCTCGCATCCGCGTGGTACGCAGGATAAGAGGGGGCGTCATCGCCGCGTCATCGCTACTATGCTGGGCGGACCAGACCTTCGCTAGCGCGGCTTTACGACTACAAGGATTCCTCAGACTGCCGTGCGTGGCAGACACTTGTCGACTCTCGGCGAACACTTGTGCGTGGCCCACGCGTCGCCGACGCGTGCTGAAACCGTCACCGAAGCTCGATCAACTCGGTCGTCCCAGTATGACACAGGCTGTGACGGTAACACGCATTTGCGACGCGCATGGGCGCGCCTGAACAAGTCCCTAGGTCGCGATCACACGATCCTCGCAGGCGGTTTCGTAACGTCGCGTAACCAGTCGTGTGCGTGGCGGGTCAGCCCTGTAGGCCGTCGCCTGCGTACATCGCTTTAGGAGAGCACGGATTCTATCGTCGCGCAAAAACAACGCGTAACCTGGGAACAGGTCATACCGCTCTCGACGCCATTTGGTCACATATTCCTGCATTCGTGCAACCGCTGTTTCCACGTTCCCAGATGCGTGATGTGCGAGAAACAATGCGAGAGCGAAGATATGATGCTCGCAAAACTTGCGTCCTTCGTTATCGATGAGTTCGAGTTCTTCCAGGTCATACAACGACGGATCGAACGCTCCGCTCGCGTAGCTCAATAGAATCCTGTACGCTGTGACTGCGCGGCGTCCATGTGCGCTGCGTGCGCTGCCGAGCGACCCTAAGTGCTTTAGATCGGTGTGTGCGCTGGAGTAGTCACCGTCGATCAATGCCAGCCATATGCTGTTGGTGAGATGTAACCCTTCATCGCGACATCCTATTTGCTGGAGCAATGCTTCTGCCTGAGCGCACCAGTGTCGGGCGAGAACCACATTTCCCATCAGCAAGTAGTAGTCACACAGTCTAGCGGTCTCGAGAGATATGTCCGCGGCCGATGAGATCTTCACTGCTAACGAATGCGACTCCATCGTCGCGGCAATAGCATCGTTCATCGAACCGGCGACGACGAAAGCACGGGCGACATTCCCGAGAACGCGTGGATACATGTACGTGGGTGTCTCGTGCAGCATTGGCCACAGCGCCGTTGCCTCGCGGCATGCGGTGTCGACATCGCCAAAGACAATGTGGTATACCATAGTCAAATGGCGCGACGCCACATTATCCGTTGCGTCGTGGCGAAGCGTTTCCAGCGCGTGCTGAATTGTTGCCGCCTCGTTGTAGGCGAAGTCTTGCTCGGCGACGGCCAAAAGGAGGCGCATGGCGCGCTGCCGATGCGATGTGTCTGGCCCAAATGCTGTTATGCAGTCTAACAGACGCCGGCGCATATCAGGCCGCCACTGCTCCTGCCGAAGCATGGCATATATCTCTGGCAACTCGGTCCAATCGTGTACGCAAACAGGGACGTCGTTAGAGGCCTCGAACCGCCGATAACGGGCGACGTTCTCCAATACGAGAGCAGAATCGCCGGCGATATCAGCTGAGATCACTGCAGTCTTTAACAAGTCAACGTCGGCATTGCCCCGAAGGAGGGCTTGTGCTTGCCCACACGCGGTGCATGCGAAGACCGGTTCGCCCAACGCCATCGCGACTTTCGCACACTGAGTAAATGCCGCTGCGGCTTTTTGATGCTCCTCCGCGCGAATCCATGCTTCCGCCGCTGCCCATAGCATCGGATGGCTGGTCCCAGCGCCATCCTCCTCGAGCTTCACGGCGGCGCGGCTGCAAAGAGTCACCAGGAGCGCCCGGGCCATCGTGCTAAACGCTGCCTGACGAACCAGATCGTGCGAACATTCGAGCGTCTCACTTGTGCGGCTGAGGAAGCCTACGTCGGTCAACTCCTGGACGCTAAGAAGAAAGTCTCCGTCGTCCATGTGACCGACGACTCGCATTCGTTCATCTGTGCTAAACGGGCCAAGTATCGCGGCGATGCGGAGCAGAAGAAGCGCACCTGGACTCAGGAGCATGACTCTTTGTCCGAGAAGATCGCGCAGGGTTGAATCATTATCGGGCGCGCGTCCATGTACGCGCAGATACTCAGCGATCGTGTGAAGGAAGAGAGGGTTGCCGGCGCCGATGTCGAGGCACTGGTTCAACAACTCTGTGTCAACCAAAGCTTGATCGGGTAACGAGGCAGCCAGCAGTGCTGCAGCATCACTTCTGCCGAGCGGAGCAAGCTTGCGCGTGAAAGTATTCTCAGACACACGAAGGTCACTACCGCTGACGCTTCGGGACGCCAACACGACGTGCACGCAGGTCGGCAGGGTGTGGAACCCGGTAAGGAGAAACAGCGACCGGCGATCAAGCCATTGCGCGTCGTCTACGAGCATTACAAGCGGCAGCTCAGCGCCAATGCTGGCGAGCAGGTCCTGGATCGCTGCTACGACAGCCGCCCCATGACGCTCGAGAGGTTGCTCCGCGACATGCGAAGAATCGGCGACATTCGTCAGCATGCGCAACACGCTCATTGACTCCGGCGAGACCGCCAGAGAACCGGGGGTCGCCAATAGTTGCGGTAACAAGTCGTTCAGCGCACCGAGAGGCCGTTGAGCGTCGCCTTCCTGGCAACGAACGACCTGTATTTGCGCGTTGGTTAGACGCATTCGGAGCGCATACTCGTCCATTAAACGCGTCTTGCCGATGCCGGGTTCGCCCCACAGAACGCTAACCGTTGGCGTGCCGCCCTGTGCCCGCGAGAAATTGGCTAGCAGCCAAGCGAGATCTGCCGACCGACCAAACATGGATCGTGCTTCATCCTTCAAATGGGACCGATCGGCGATCCGACGACGTAGCGTCAAGGCTGCTTGTCGCACTTCAGGCGCGCTTTCGACTTCGCGAGCATACTGCGACAGCATTAAGAGCGCATCGTGTTTGCGCCCGCGCACATCCAACGCCTCGGCCCGCGCGAGCGTACCATCAACGTTCAGCGGATCAATTCGCAAAAGGGCACTGGCGAGACGCTCAATTTGCATGATGTCGCCATCTTGCCGGGCACCTTCGAGGTTCTTCAGGAGCGCAGATCGAAGGACCGCCTGCCGAGTTGCACGATAGACTTCGAGCCACTCGGCAAATCGCCTGGAGGACAACCCTTCGTAATCAGGCAGGATGGCGCAATTGTGATCCGACTCCGAGAAGGGTGCATCCTCAACGTCCTCAATCGCAATCCAAAGCGTCGCGCTGTCTGATTGAACTGGAGCCCCGAGTCGCTTCAATTTGTATAGGAGCTGACGCAGCGCGTGCGCAGTGCCTCGCTTGCCGTTCTTGCCGAATAGCATGTCCTGCAGCACCAGACGGTGAATGCGTCGGCCGCGTTCGGCGCCCAAAACCAGGAGCGCCGCGAACATCATCGGCGCGGTCGGGCGAATCTCCGCCTCGCCGACCGTAATCAGGGCCTCGCCCAACGTGTGCAGGTGCATCTTCACTTATGAGCCGACCTCACAGCAGCGTTCTGCATTTACGTGACAACTATTCCGAGACTTCCGGGCGAGGGCTCGTGCTTTCATGTGACTGCTGTGACTCAAGACAGTGCGAACGCTTGAACAGGATCGGCCATACACCTCCGTTCACCGCCGCTGCCAAGGGCGGTGAACAGCGCGTTCCGGAAAGCAGCGTCGGCTATCGACGTTCTTATCGTCGGCCAGACGGGATACCGTTCACGGCGAAAAACATTCACGTGCTCGAGAACGTCGGAAATTGCCTGCTTTCGTCGTCCCGCGAGCCAGTGTGCTTGGGCGAACCCTAGAACAAATGTCGTGTGCACGCAGCTCTCACGACCGGCGCGATCGATTGCCTGCAGATGCTCCAAATCCAGATGCTGAGGGAGCAAATGCCCCTCGAGCGCTGTCACTAGCAGCTCATATCCTGTAATAGTACGAACTGCATGTGGCAAAACAGACTCTTTGTGCGCATGTAGTTGAGTGAGGTATCGCCGCGCAGACACTGCATCCCGCTCGGCTAAGGAAAGCTTTACGCCGTTTGAGAGCATGAACGCGATCGTGGGAAACTGTCTAGTCTCCACCAATTGTTGAACGCGCTTGTGGGTCGCTCGCGCCTCGGACAGTCTGTCGGCCTCTATATATGTTTGTGCCAATGAGCAATAAGCCTCAAGAAGTGCGCGTGACGTCCCAACAAGTTGGCTGAGTCGCACTGCCTCTTTGAATAAATCGATGGCCGGAGCGGTAGCTCCGATGGTCCAATAAAGTAGGCCCATATTCGTCACGACCCTGGCACGCGTGGAGACGTCAAGGGCTTCGGCTCCCTTTAACAGCTCTGCGCCCGCCTGCAGCGCCAAATCGAGGCTACCAAAGAGGACGTGATAGTAGACGAGCGACTCGAGCCACTCGCGTCGTTCGACGTCAACGGATAGCGAAGGGGCGGCTGCTTCCATGAAGGCGACTGCCTCATTGCGGGCGAGGTGCTGTGCGGCAACAACGATGTAACTACGCATGGCTTTCATGCGCAGGGACGGCTCCTGACGCTCGTCCAGTGCATACTGTTCGAGAACCGACCGTTGATGCCACACCGATTCGCCCATGTACCGGCGTGCACAGATCTCTGCTAAGTACGCACGATGGCCGGCGGGTACGAATGATCCCGTCGCGCGAGCAGCTTCGTGAAGTACTGCGACATTGCGAAGGATGACTTGGGGATCGTTTGCTCGCTCTGCAGCGCGAAGAGTCAATTCAATCAACGGGATGTTGTAGCCGCGACCGCACGTTTGTGCGCGCTCAAAGGCTGCACAGGCAAGCAGCGGCTGATCCGTTCGTAGCGCACACTCGGCGCAGCACTGGAACACCTCGGCTGCGCGCTCTGTGTTCTGCGCAAACTGCCAGGACTCGCCGGCAGCCCATAACAGATCCTCGCGCCGACTCTTCCTCCCCTCCTCCTCCAAAACAGACGCCACGTTACCGCCCACCAACGAACGCATCGACAGCGGACAGTCATCCAGCACAACTTCGGCAATCAGGTCGTGCGCGACCTTGAATTGCGTCGCATTGCTCGCGATCAGTCCACGTCCAGCCAGGTCTTGCGCAGCGAGCAAGAAAGCGTGCTTCGATGCTCCAGTCGCCACCTGCAGCCGCTCCGGTGTAGCGTGCTTGCCCATTGCGGCCGTACAGCGCAACAGGAGCAGCGGAGCATCCGCGAGAACACGCACACGCTGACGCAGTAGATCGAATAAGGAAGAGCGCGCATCCGGCGCCTCGCCACTGACGTGCAGATGCTCCGCGATCGTACAGAGAAAGAGGGGATTGCCGCCGGCAAGGCTGACACACTGAGCGCGCGCCGCCTCGTCGAGCGGCTCCGCACGCGCAAGTAGCGCGTCAAGAAGAGAGGTCGCTGCCTCCGATGGCAGTGCGTCGAGCTGCCGAAGGAAAACGTTGTCCGCAACGACCATATCGCTGGTCGAACGCGCACCCGGTCGGGCCGTGAGAACGAGATGTACGGCAGCCTCCGCATGGCTTGCGACGAAGCGCAGGATCGCCATGGATGCCTTGTCAGCCCAGTGCGTGTCCTCGATCAGAATCACGGTAGGCGTTTCGGCCGCAACAGCGACGAAGAGATCACAGAGGGCGTTGCGCAACAGAGCAGTGGCAAAATCCGGATCGTGCACTACCGCGCGTTTGCGTTCGACCGTGGCGCCGACGAACCGGCGAAGCACATCCATGGAATCCGGCGCGATGCCGAGCGCGCCACGCATCTCGAGCAAACGCTCGGTGAGCGCTTTGACTACGCCCATCGGCCTGGCCGTGTCGCCAGACTGACACTGTAGGACCTCGATTGTCGCTCGCTTCAGCCGCACGCTGTCGATGAATTCGTTCACCAAACGAGTCTTGCCGACGCCGGCGTCGCCCCAGAGGAACGTCAGCGTGAATGTGCCGCGGCTGGCGCGCGCGAATTGAGTGTTCAGCCACGCGAACTCCTGCTGCCGACCAATCATCGGTGGCCGAACCGCATGTTCCTGGGTGAAGCGATCCGTGATTCGGCGCCGAAGCACGTTGGCCGCCACCGCCAGCTCGGAGCCGGTGTCTCCAACTTCCTCGGAATAGCTGCTCAACAGCTCAACCGCCTGGCGCTTTTGCCCAGCCAACGCCAGCGCCTCTGCGCGGGCAAGGGTCGCCTCCTCATTGAACGGATCGAGCTGTAGCAGTGCCGACGCCGTGGCCTCGATGAGCGCCGTGTCGCCTCTCGCGCGCGCATTCTGCAGTGCCCGCAACAACGTGAGACGCACACGCGACACCGCGCCTTCGCGAAACGCCTCGAGCCACGTCGCGTATTGCTCGGACAGGCTCGGCGAGTAGTTCGGCAGGATCCCCGCCGCGGCGCGCCCGAAACTCGCGCGATCTTCCGGCGAGCTGTCGCTGACGTCGTCAGCTACCGAAGCGGCGTGCACCCCGACGCTCGAAGTGCCGATATCCAAAGGCGCACCGACGTGCCTCAGTTTGTACAGGAGTTGGCGCAGCGACTGCGCCCCGCTTCGCTCGTCCTTCTCGGGAAACAGCAGCTCCTGCAACGCGGCCCGAGGCACTCGGCGCCCACGCTCGACCCCCAGGTACAACAACGCCGCGAACATCATCGGCGCGGTCGGGCGAATCTCCGTCTCGCCGACCGTGATCAGGGTGTCGCCCAACGTGTGCAAGTACATCTTCATGCGATTCTGCTCCGGCTCGCATCCGCGTGGTACGCAGGATAAGAGGGGGCGTCATCGCCGCGTCATCGCTACTATGCCCGCTGGACCGGAAGCCCGCCAGCATACCTTAAATAGGGCGAATAAGGCCTTGGCGCCCTGGTTGCGACCTCCGACGGCGACTGCGATATGCTACCCGAAGGGACGCCGAGGCTACTGGACGTTTCTCAGATCGGCTGGCCCCGGCGATTCCGGCGCCAAGCACAGTGTCCACCGAGCACAACTCATGAGCGCCAGGAAACTCACCGGCTTGATCCTCTCGTGTGCGCTAATCGCCTGTCGTCGCACGGTTGTACCAACGCAACGCCCCGAAGCGGCCGCCCGCGTACGCGAGCAAGATGCACCCCTCACGTACATATGCGACAATCGCTTTCGGATCCGGAATCTGTTATCCGAGCCTGCCACGATCGCATGGCAGGTCGTGGGTACCGAAGAGCGAGGGACTGTGGTGCTCGCCGGGCGGGATGACGTCGCCGCCTCGATCGAGAGAGTCGTGACTTCGCATCGCGGAGCACTCGTATTGCGGCGGAATGGACGGGACATCGCCACCGCGCCAAACCGTGGGATATCCTGCCTCAGCATCGCTCCGTCGGTCACACCGCGTTCCGTGTGGGACACGTTACAGCGACCAGAGAACGTGCTGACGAATCCTCCGGGCATCACAGGACGCGTCGTATGGAATACGCTTTACGTGTACTTCGACGAAGACGCGAGTCTCGCTCAGAAAGAGGCGGCGCTGGCGGTTGTCGATGCGGAAGTAATCGGCGGCATAACCATGGGCCGAACTCCGTTTTATCACATCCGGCTGCGAGGCGCGAGGCCAGCGCCGCCCGATAGTTCGTCGGGCCCACTGCTTCGCGCGCGCGCGAAGCTCGAAGCGCTGCCATTCGTGAAGCGGGTTTTTTTCAATCCGCTGGATCGGCTGTCTGCAACCTCCGTTAATCGTTCGACGCTCTGCCGTTTGGGCTGCCTTCATCGATCCGGCCGCCGGTCACGGAGAAATCCTCGACGCGGTACGCGTCGTTGATTAGCGTCGTGAGAGCCGGCACGTCCTCTGGGGTCGCGATGCGCATCCCTCTCATCCATACAACGAAAACACCCGCGCCTTTAGTCCGCGCATGGCTGTGTCGCTGCGCCGTCATGTACGTCGCGGGCGCACCGGCACTGCACGCGCAGAGCGCCGGCGACCGCGTCCTCACCGGAGCGGTGCTGCTCGAGTCCACACGGCAGGCCGTACCCGGCGTCGAGGTGGCGATCCCCTCGCTGAACGTCAGCACCGAGAGCGACGTGAACGGGGTCTTCCGGCTCACCGGGATCCCGCGCGGCCGCCACGAGGTGGTCGCGCGCCGCATGGGCTACAAGCAGGTCTCGATGAAGCTCTCCTTCGCCGACGACACGCTGCGCCAGCTCTTCCTCCTGCGCCCCGTCGCCGAGCTGGCCGCCGTCAACGTCACGGCGCGCACGTCGTGGATCCCGGGCTTCGACGACCGCCGCAAGTTCGGCATGGGACACGCGCTCACGTCCCTGGAGCTCGACAAGGTGCGCCAGAGAAACCTGGGCGACATCCTGATCGGCATTCCCGGCCTGCGCGTCCGCCGCGGGCGAACGACGCATGCGTGGGCGACAGCGAGCCGCGGTGCGACCGGCGAGTTCATGCCCGACGCCGCGGACCGCGCACGGGGCGCCGGGAAAGCGTGCTATTCGCACGTCTACATGGACGGCATGCTGGTGTTCGGCGGCGCCGGCCGGCCGCTCTTCGATCTCAATCGCGTCCCCGTCGCCGACATCGAGGCGGTGGAATACTTCACCGGGGGCGCGTCCACGCCGCCGGAGTTCCGTATGACGGGATCCGTCTGCGGCGTGCTCGCGATCTGGACACGTCGTAAATGACTCTTCGCCCGGCCTTGAAGACCTGGCGGCGCCTGGCAGATCATCCTTCCCGTGGGCGCGCTCGGTCTGATCGCGGGCTACGCGACACAGCGCTTCGGCTTCGCGCGACGCATGGCGGACGGAGTGCATCAGCCTCGTCGAGATCGATCGCCGCGGTCGCCGCGGTCGCCGCGATCGCCGCCGTATCGCTCCTGTGCGCGTGCGGCGGCGAGGATGTGCTGCCGCCGCGCCGCTCCGACACCGCGGCCGTCGTCGAGGCGGTCACGTTGCACACGCCGACAGGCGACCTCCGCGGCACCCTCGTGCTCCCTGAAGCCGCGCGCCCGGTGCCTGCCGTGATCATTCTCGCCGGGTCCGGACCGACGGACAGGAACGGGAACAACCCGCCACTGCTCGCGACCGACGCGTATCGCATGCTCGCGGATTCGCTCTCGGCGCACGGCATCGCCTCGCTGCGCTACGACAAGCGCGGCACGGCGGCCAGCGCGGCGGCGGGCAAGCGCGAGGAGGACGGGCGCTTCGATGATTTCGTCGCCGACGCGGCGGCGTGGGTGCAGCTGCTCGATGCCGACTCCCGCATCGGCAAGATCGCCGTCGCCGGGCACAGCGAGGGCGCGCTCGTCGGCATGCTCGCGGCGGAACGTGGGGGGGTGGCTGCGGTCGTCACGCTCGCCGGAGCGGGACGGCGGGTGAACGAGATAATCGCGCTGCAACTCCGCGACGCGCAGCCGCCCCTGCCACCGGCTGTGATCGCGACGTCGGACTCGCTTCTCAACGTGCTGGCCGCCGGCCGGCTGCTGGGCGGGATCCCGAACGACATGCCGCTCGATGTCTGGTTCGGCCTCTTCCGGCCGAGTGTGCAGCCATATCTCATCTCGCTCTTCGCGCACGATCCGGTGGCGGTGATGGCGCGTCTCAAGGCGCTGCAGCTGCGCGTGCAGGTCGTGCACGGCACGCGCGACCTGAATATACCGCTCGCGGACGCGGGCTTTCTCGCGGCCGCAGCGGGCGTCGACGCGGTGATCGTGGAGGGAATGAATCACGTGCTCAAGCTGTCGCCGGCGGACCGCGCGGGGAACGAGGCGACGTACTCGCAGCCGTCGCTCCCCGTTCCGGCAGCGCTCGTCACGCCCCTGGTTGCGTTTCTCAGCTCTTCGCTGAAATGATGAGTGCGATGTCAGCCTCGTGCCTGATGCCCCTTACCCTCTCGCCACCAATGGAAAGACCATGAATCCGCGCGCTCTCGCGTTCTCTGTGATCGGTGTCTGTGCACTGCTGGCAGCCGCGAGCGTCGCCGGCGCTCAGGGCATCGGCCGCCTTACCCCCCACGGCGTCAAGGTGGACACGGTTCAGTATCAGAAAAAGCGCGCGGTACGATTGACGTCGCTCGGAGATACACCCGCGGGACAGGCGTATGCGATCGTGAACGGCGCGCAATTCCACAACGGGGCGATCGAGGTGGAGGTCGCGGGCAAGCCGGCGGAGGGCGCCGGGCCGGCGGCGCGCGGGTTCATCGGCATCGCCTTCAGGATCCGCGAGGGCGGGGGAGAGTTCGAGTGCATCTATCTCAGGCCGACGAACGGCCGAGCGGACGACCAGGTGCGCCGCAACCATTCGACCCAGTACGCCTCCATCCCCCGCTTCGATTTCGCCGAGATGCGGCGGCAGTGGCCCGAGCGCTACGAGAGCTACGTCGACCTCGAGACGGGCGCGTGGACGCGCTACCGGATAACCGTCGAGGGGACGAAGGCGCGCCTGTACGTGAACGGGTCGCCGCAGCCGGTGCTGATCGTGAACGATCTCAAGCTCGGCGACTCCTCCGGTGGCGTCGCCCTGTGGATCGAGCCGGGTACGGAGGGCTACTTCGCCAGGCTCCGGATCACGCCGGCGCGCTGACGGGCTCGCACCACATATATAGTATGCCCCTGCTGCACACCCCCGGCGTGGGAGACGCGTTCCGCCGGCGCGTGGAAGCGCTCACTCCGGCGACGACGCCGCGCTGGGGCAAGATGAGCGTCGACCAGATGCTGCACCACGTGAACCTCGTGCTCGCGGAATCGCTGGGCGAGCACAGGCCGGAGAAGTCCGTTCGCGGACTGCCGGAGGCGCTGGTGCGCTGGGTGATCCTCTACGTGCCGTGGGGGAAGGGCGCGCCGACGCGGCCGGACATGCTCATCCCCGCCAACGCACGCTATGACTTCGCGGAGGAAAGGGGGCGCTGCCTCTCGCTGCTCGACCGCTTCCTCGCGAAGCCACTCGATGACGCGTGGCCGCGGAGCGCGAATTTCGCCATGACGGGCCGGCACTGGAGCCATCTCCAGCACAAGCACCTCGATCATCACCTGATCCAGTTTGGGGTCTGATCGGTAAACAAACGGCCCGATCGTTGCGGTTGACGCCGGTATGGCGGTACGGGAGTTCGCCGACGAGCGAGGACGCAAGTGGCGCGCATGGGAGATCCGTCCCGAGGAGATCCACCCCGCCACCAGGTCCGAGGACTATCTGGCCGACTGCTACATCACCGGCTGGATCGTCTTCGAGACGATCGAGGGGGACGAGAAGCGCCGGCTGTGCCCCTGGCCGATGAACTGGGCGAACGAAACCGACGCCGGGCTGCGCTACCTGCTGTCCCGCGCGGACCCGATACCGGCGCTCAAGCTCGCCAGCGAGCGGCGCAGCGCCGATCAGGTCTCGCCGACACCCGACCTCGCACCGGACATCACGGATCTGCACGTGGTGCGGTCCTTCCGGTATCCGGGCGGCCGGCTGTGGACCGTCGCGGTGATCACGTACCCGGAGATGGGCGGGCCGCCGGTGCTGCGATTCACGTCGGGGACGCGCAACATCGATCTCAAGACGTGGCCGAAGGACTGGGCGGACCAGCCGGACGACCAGCTGGTGTTCATGCTGCGGAAGGCCGCGCCTCGCGCGCCGACACCCGTCACGCCCGGGATGCCGCGACGGCGGTGGAACGACGCGCCGGAGAGCCGCGCGTAAGGGTGCCATTGACAGTCTAGGGGACGGCGCGTAAAGTCCCAAAGACTGTCTATGGGGGATGGGGTGCCCGGAAAGCTCTCCACCGGAATGCTCCAGGGGTCGCTGGACGTGATGGTCCTGCGCACCCTCGCCTGGGGACCGACGCACGGATACGGCGTCGCGCGCTGGATTCAACGCGTGACCGACGACGTCGTCCAGATCGAAGAGGGATCGCTCTACCCGGCGCTGCACCGTCTCGAGCGGCAGAAGTTGCTGCGCTCGTACTGGGGCGCGTCGGAGAACAACCGCCGCGCCAAGTACTACGAGATCACCGCGCGCGGGCGCGCCCGGCTCGCCCGGGACGCAACCGACTGGTCGAGCTTCGCCCAGGCCGTTGCCAAGGTCCTCGAATCGCGCGAGCAGCCCGAGTGGGCGACCTGAGGAACAGGCGGCGCGAGCCCGCGTGGCGGCGCTACTGGCGATTCTGGGGCGCGAACGCGGAGGCCGATCTGGACGAAGAGATGGCCTTTCACGTCCAGTCGCGCGTCGATGAGTACGTCGCGGCCGGCATGGACGCCGCCAGCGCGCGCCGCACGGCGCTCGCGCAATTCGGCAACGTGGCGCGATACCGGCGGGAAACCGGTGCCGTCGACGGGCAGAATTCGGCGATGCGTGGAGCCGCCGTGATGCTCGGAAATGTCCGGGAAGACACCCGCTTCGCGCTGCGACAGGTGCTGCGTCACCGCTCGCTGAGCTATGCGGCCGTGAGCTGTCTCGCGCTTGGCATCGGCGCGAGCACGGCCATCTTCACCGTCGTCAACGCCGTTCTCTTTCGCCCGCTGCCGTTCCCCGAAGCCGATCGCCTGGTGTCGATCAGCGAAGGATGGAGCAGGATCGAGACGGACTTTCGCCGCATCTCCAGCCCGAACATCGCCGACTTCGAGGCCGCGCGCGGATCCGCGTTCGCGTCGCTCGGAGTGGCGCGCTCCTGGAATGGAACGATCGTCGTCGCCGACGGCGAATCGGAAATGGTGCCGGGCGCGCAGGTCTCGCCGTCCTTTTTCGACGTTCTCGGGACACGTCCCCGCATCGGCCGCGCGTTCCAGCCGGCGGACGTGTACGCGGGAGCGCCGCTCGTCGCCGTCATCAGCGATTCCTATTGGCGCCGGCGTTACGGCGCCGACCCCAACGTCATCGGAAAGCCGCTGAAATTCGCGAGCGGCCGTGTCGCCGAGGTCGTCGGCGTGATGCCCCCGTCCTTTCACTTTCCATTTTCCGCGTTGAGCATGAGCGGCGGCGACATCCTGATGCCGCTCTACATCGGTCCGGATCAGACGGCCTACCGCGGCAACAGCTATGACGCCGTCGCCATCGGCAGGCTGAACGCCGGCGTGTCCGTCCGCGCGGCGGAGGCGGCGCTGGACAACATCCTGCAGCAATTCCCGGCTCGCTACCCCGAGACGTACGGAAAGATGGTCGCCATGGGCGGCAAGCTTTCCGTTCACGTCACGCCATTCGCGACGGCCGTCCGAGGCGACGTGCAGCGGCAGCTCCTGCTGTTGCTGGGCGCGGTGGGATTCCTCCTGCTGGTGGCGTGCATCAACGTCGCGAGTCTGTTCGTCGCACGAATCGTGGCGCGGCGACGCGAGTTCGACACCCGCCTTGCGCTCGGCGCCACGCGTCACCGCGTCGCGCAGCAGCTGTTCGTCGAGGCGCTGATTCTTCTGCTCGCTGCCGCTGGCATCGGGCTGCTGCTCGGATGGTGGGGCGCGAAAGCGCTGGTGACGACGGCGCCCGGCACGTTCTACCAGTCGTTCGACATGACGATCGACTGGCGAGTCGTGGCCGTCGTGCTCGCCGTCACCGTCGCGACGGCGTTCGCGTTCGCCGTGACGTCGCTGTTGTCGCGGCGACGCTCGAGCCTTTCCACGACGGAGCGCTCCGGCACCGCCGCCCCCGACCGGTCGCGCGCCAGACGCGCGCTGATCGTCGCCGAGATCGCCCTGGCGCTGGTGCTGACGATCGGCTCCGGCCTGATGATCCGGAGCTTCGCGCGCGCGAGCGCGGTCGACCCGGGATTCGATCCGGCCGGCGTCATGACCTTCCAGATCAGCCTTCCCCTGACACGCTTCACCAACGCCAACGTGATTCGGGCGACCGAGCAGGATCTCGTGGCCCGCTTCCGTCGCGTGCCTGGAGTGCTGAACGCGAGCGCCGGCAGGCCGCTCCCGATGACGGAGGGCTGGCAGATCACGTTCACGCCGGAGGGGCCGCCACTCGCAAACCTTCCGTTGGCGACGAACGCTTTCGTGCTGCCCGGGTTTTTCGAGACGCTGCGGGCGCGCCTGCGCGTCGGTCGGACGTTCACCTCCGACGATCGCATGGACGCGCCGCGCGTCGTGGTCGTCAACGAAACGCTGGCCCGGAGGTATTTCGCCGGGAATGCCGTCGGGCGGCGGCTGAAATGGGGTGGCGGCCCAACGAATCCCTGGATGACGGTCATCGGCGTGGTTGCGGACGTGAAGCACGACCGCCTCGACGGAGACCCGCAACCGTCGGTGTACATGCCGGTCCTGCAGCAGGACACCGGGTCCGTCGGGACCTATCGGATCCTGAGCTACGTGATCCGCCTCGCGACCGGCATCGCGCCGCCGATGCACGCGCTGCGCGCCGCGATACACGACGTCGACCCACAGCTGTCGATGACCGGCGCCGTGGAGATGGACGTCATCGCGGGACGGACGATCGCGGGGCGCCGCTTCAATGCGTCGCTGCTGGCGCTGTTCTCGGCGCTGGGCCTCGCGGTCGCGGCCACGGGCGTGTACGGGCTGCTGCAGTATTCGGTGCTGCAGCGAACGCGCGAAATCGGCATTCGCGTCGCCATGGGCGCGCAACGCGTGAACGTCGTGCGCCTGGTGATCGGGGACGCGCTCCGGCTCACGCTCGTTGGCGCAACGCTGGGCGTGCTCGGAGGCGTCGCGCTCACGCGCGTGATGCGATCGCTCCTGTTCGCGACCAGCCCGATGGACGCTCTGAGTTTTCTGACGGCCGCCGCTCTCATAACGGGAGTCTCGGTGGCCGCGAGCTATCTGCCGACGCGGCGGGCGTTGCGCATCGATCCCGCGCTCGCGATGCGGGACTGAGCCATGCTGCGCCGCTGGTGCGTCGGGGCGGCATTGCTTCTCCGGACAAATCGCATGGAGGCGTCTCCGTGCGAGCGTCTCGCCGACCTGAAGCTGGAACGCGTCACGATCGTCGCATCCGGCGTCGTACCCGCCGGCGAGCTCAAGCTCCCGGTTCCAGTCCGCAGCGCGTCGCCCGAGCTGTTCGACGATTTCAAGCGTCTCGCCGCGTTCTGTCGCGTGCAGACTATAGCGCGGCCAACAGCCGGCTCGGAGATCGCGATCGAGACGTGGCTGCCGCTCACCGACTGGAACGGGAGGTACCTCGGCGTCGGCAACGGCGGTTACGCCGGCTCAGTGAATTACCACCGGCTCGGCGAGAGTCTCCTGGCGGGGTACGCGGTTTCGTCGACCGACACCGGGCATCGCGGCGGCGCTCGCGATGCCACCTGGGCCGCGGGCGATTCCGTGAAGCAGATCGATTTCGACTATCGCGCGGTTCACGAGGCTGCGGTGGTCTCGAAGGCATTGATCCGCGCCTTCTACGGCAGGTCGGAGCGAGCGTCCTATTTCAGCAGCTGCTCCAATGGCGGCCGGCAGGGACTGATGGAGGCCGAGCGCTATCCCGGTGACTACGACGGCATCTTCGCGGGCGCCCCCGCGCTCAACCTTGGCTTCACCGCTCGCGTGTCGGGGAACTTCGACGCCTTCGCGCAGCGTGGCGGAAAGATCATCGTCTATCACGGGATGAACGATGCACCCGCGGGCAGCATCGCGTTGTACGAAAAGCTTCTCAGGGACATGGGCGAAGAGCGCGTTCGCGACTTCTTTCAGCTTTACCTGATACCGGGAATGGGTCACTGTGGGAGCGGGACGGAGCCGAACGACATCGGCCAGTGGGTGCGGCCGAATGCCGACAGGCAGCACAGTCTGCTCAAGGCGCTGGAATCCTGGGTCGAGGCGGGCCGGCGGCCCCGCGGCGTGATCGCGACGCGATTCGTGATCGACGGTGACGCGACGAGCGGCGAAGCTCGGACTCGCGTCTTGTGTCCGTACTCCTCTGTGTGCGCCGCGAAAGGTTGCGTGCGTCCGGTAGTCAAGCCGTACGGCCGGGACGCAACATCGATCTCAAGACGTGCCGACGGAGTGGGCGGAGCAGCGCTGCACTATCAGTTGTCGCCGCCGTTGCGTCCTCGAGCGCCTATGGCTTCCAAATGTGCTGGACGAAGCCGCGGCTCTCGCGTACCGTTCAGGAACTTGACTATTTCGGCTTTTCTTCGGATATTGCGATAAGTCCTTCGACTGGGCGCATTTATGCCGGAGATTTCCAAGACTGCGCAAGTACTGCGGCTCTTCGCCCAGGCGTATGGAATGCCTGGCATTCCTCGAAAGCGACTGGTGAAGCTTGCCTATGTGGCGGACATTCTGGGCCGCCAGTATCTGGGCCATCCCCTCACTCAGCTGCACTGGATCAAGGATCACTACGGTCCGAACGCTCGCGATCTACCTGAAGTCACCGCTGAGCTTCAGGATTTGGATCTGGCCGAGGAGTACACGGCCCGCGACGGCATGAATCGGACGATCTATCTGCGTGCTTCGCACACGCCCGTCGCGTTTGAGTTCACGCTTGGAGAGAACGAGGTCCTACGCTACGTCGTGGACAACTACCTCGACATGGATCTTCCCGAGTTCATCGATGACATCGTGAAGCAGACGGACCCCTTCAAGGCCGTTACGCGAACCGGTGATGACCTGCCGATGCACATCGTTGATGGGGAAAAGCGGGACGAGATCGGCTTTGATTTGGAGAGCATTTTGCGCGCAGAGCAGCAAGCGGCGGAAGGCGAGTGGGTGAGGCTTGCGGATTTCGCGAATGGCCTACGAGCTGATCTTACCGCACGACACGCAGAATGAGATTCGGGATTACATCAGCTCACGGTTCGTTGATCTCTCCGAGCAACTAGCCGCGCTTACTGCCATTGTGAGCGAATTGGAAAAGCTCGCCATAAACCCGGCTCTCGGGAGTCCTCACTTCGGCGGTCCGTTCGAGACCAGGCCAGTCTACCGATTTGCGCTTACGGTCGGCGCCGTGACGCGGCATGTTCAGGTTGCCTACGCCGTCCTGAAGAAAGATCGCAAGGTAGTGATCTCCGGCTTCGCGCCCATCGCGCCGATCATCTAGACCTCGAACCACGCCTCGGTCATCGCGCGATGGGGGCTCTTAGCTGGCACTGGCGATACATCTCGGCCCACGATGATGTGCCTGGACACTGCTGCTAACCCAGAGCGTGCAGCGAAGATTCGCTGAGTCCAGTACTCGAAGTCGTGCGACAGATCTGAAATGTCGGAGCGCAAGCCCAAATCCTAAGCCAGAATGGCGAGAATCATGCGCCGAACTTGCGTAGGGGTTCTGGACGGATGCTCCGCTACATGGGTCAGCGAGAGCGAAGTACCAAGTTCGAAGCTCGAGGGACACTCAGGCCTGGCCTTCAGCACTCGATGATAAACTCTCGGCCCGCTCGCGACTACATCAAATATGCGCTCATCGGAGCAGCTATTGGACTGTTTCTTGGGTACACAGGAGCGCAAAAAGCGATCTATGAGCATCCGGTCGCAGATCCTGACGCCGTCATTCGCGACGATTCCGCCGTGAACGCGCTTGTCGGTGCGATAGCTGGCACCTTGTATTGGCGTTTTCGGACGCTACGGGCGAGAGGTAGACTCTGGCACTATCTATCGTGGGCTCTAGCCATCGGTATTGGTGTAGCGATAGTGGTGCTGCCTCAAGCCATTAGCGTCCACGCTTGGGGGGAGTACGCGCTAATCGTCTTTCTCGCGGCAGTTGGAGGTTTGGGCTTTGCATTTTATGAGCGGCGAGCCATGGGTCACGATTCGTGAACGTCGCGAACGCAGAACCCACCTAGCGTCGTTTGTAGTTCTTTTCTCTGCGGTGGCAATGGCATGTGGCCGCTGTCTGTGGGAGCAGACACGGACTCGATTGCGCCAAATCGGCGCGTCAACGGTCGTAGTTGCTCCTAGCGGTAGATTCATTCTCAGTGCGGCAGGCGTGGTTATGCAGGTTTTGGGGATGCGTCAGCAGTCGCCCTGAAGATGTAACGCGGAACACCGCGCGCCATGCACCAGTTCGTAGCCGACGTGCAAGGCGAGACCGCGATCGCGGGCGGAAAGGACGCGCAGCGAAGGTCCGCGTAGTCAGCGCACGTCGCAGTACATGAACCGCTCGTCGCGCAGCACGCGCTCGCCCGCGGCGCACGCGATCGTCTCACAGAAGCCGGGACCGTCCGACACGAAGGTGTGAAACTCTCCGCGCTCGCCGCACGGATCCACGCCGGGCGGCAGGTCCGCGAGCAGCGCCTCATCGAACGCGCGGCCGGCGAACTTCGCGTCGAGCTGCGTGGTGTCCACGCACACGAGACGCGCGACGAAGCCGTCGGCGATGAACTTGCGCGCCAGCTCGCGCGTGTCCTTCCCCCAGAGCGGAAACACCGGCTCGAACCCCGTGCCCTTCAGCAACCGCTCGCGGTACGCCCGCACGTCCTCGAGAAAGAGATCGCCGAACGCGATGTGCTTCACCCCGGGCAGCTCGCGACGGATGCGACCGAGCGCGCCCAGGAACGCAGCCTCGTACGCCTCGTTGCTGCTCGCGGGATCCAGCGCGATCTCGAACAGCGGGAGCGCCAGACAGCGCGCCTGCGCCTCGAGGAGCGAGCGGCGCACACCGTGGATGCTCACGCGGTCGTAGCCCCGCGTCACGCTGGTGAGCAGGCCCACAACGTCCCAGTCCGGGTCCTGCTGCAGCTCGTGCAGCGCCAGGGCGCTGTCCTTCCCCCCGCTCCAGCTGACGACGATCTGTCTCGGCATCAAGAGAATTGAATCGAAGGTACATCCGTAGAACAACGGGGGCGCGTCCGGCCACAACGGCAGTCGCAGATCGCGGTGCAAGGCGACATCTTAGTGTCGCGATGCCGCACACCCCTGACATCATCCGGAGCGCCACGTATCTGCCGGTGCCCGACGTTGCCGCCGCCGGCAAATACTACAGCGACGTGCTCGGCTTCACCTGCGACTACACCGCCGGGACGCCCCCGGAGTTCGCGATCTACAGGCGCGGCCGCGGCTTCATCATGTTCCGGAAGGTTGCAGACTCCACGAAGCTCTCCCCCAACGAGCGCCAGGGCGGCACGTGGGACGTGTTCATGTGGACCAACGGCGTGGATGCGCTGTTCGCCGAGCTGGCGGACAACGGCGTGAACGTCGTGATGCCGCCGACGGTGATGCCGTACGGGATGAAGGAGTTCGCCGTCCGCGATCCCAACGGCTACGTCATCGGATTCGGCCAGGAGTGGCAGAACAGCTGACGCGCGCGCTACTTCCTGCCCGTGCGCAGCTTGCTCGACACCTCGCGGCTCACCCGTGCGGGGAGCCGCGCGTCTTCCCTGGCAAGAAACGCCTTTACCGCCGCAGGATCCCGCTTCGCCAGCTCGCGCAGAGCCCACGACATCGCCTTCACCACGATGTCATCGGCGTCGCCGAGCAGGGCGCGACAGACGCGCAGCGTACGACGCGCGTCGCCCGTGCCTCCGCGTGCACGCGAGTTCAAGGGTACGGTCGCTACGAGCGCCAGCCGGCGGCGCCAGCGATCGGGTGAGCGCGCCCAGGCGAGAATCTTCGCGTCGGTCACGCGCCCTTCGCGCCACGCCTGCCCGACGACCGTCACGCCGACGAGGTCTACCGATCCCCAATCGGCGAGACCGCGCGCCATCTCCTCGACGACGCGGTCGTTCACGCGCTCGAGCGCGCCTGCGTGCGACGCGAGCACCTCGCACGCCACGAGGCGCTCGGGCCAACCCGCGCCGGGCAGGAGCGATCTCACGAAGCGCAGCACCTCGGCCGCGGGAGCGTTCGCCAGGGCGCGCGAGTAGAGCCGACGGAGCGCGCGCACCGACGGCGTGTCCACGCGCGCCAGCGCGGCGAGGTCGCGGCGCGCCTCGGCGGCTAGCGCTTCGCCCTCGGCCGTACCTTGTCCTTCCACCGCGTGACCGCCGTGGCCAGAATCGCCTTCACGCCCGGCCGCGGTACGTCGGATGCGCTCTCGAGCAACACGTAGCGATGCACCTTGCCGGTGCCCTCGAGCAGCCTGTCGGGATCGGGAAGGCTCGCGCCGCCGACGACGCCGAGCTTCACGCCCGCCTTGCTCAGGATGATCGTGCAGATCATGTCGTTGTAGCCGGCGCCGAAGCCGTAGCCGATCACCTTCGCCTTCTTATCTACCGATTCGACGGCGTCGGGGATCAGCGAGAAAATAAGATCGCGCGCGGCGAGGGCGATTTCGCGGACGTTGGGCGAGTAGCCGGAGAGGAGCGCGTTCCACTCGGCGCTGGGCTTGGGCGATCGTGCGGTCATCGCTGTGACTCGGGAGTCGGCGCGGCGCGCCATCTGTCGAGGATGAACACCATCAGCACGATCGCCACGAGCTGATATCCCACATTGATCGCGTACAGTCCAGCGTGTCTCCCCTCGAATAGCACGGTCTGCGATTGCGTCGCGGCGACGAGCATCCAGGCGGCGGCCGCCAGGCGCAGCGATGCCGTCACGCGCGCGGTCAGGGATGCGAGCGCGTACGCGAGAAGGATGGAAGCGGCGAAGGCCCCGCCGAACGCGAGGGGCTCGCTGCGGCTCTGCAACTCCGCGAGCTTCGCGCCACCCATGTAGCGTGTGAAGGGAGCCGTGAACGCCGCGTACCACAGCGCGCCGGCGATCCAGTGAACGACCGCGGCGGCGACGACGGCGCGATGGTGCAGGCGCATGCGTCAATATCGCGCAACGGCGGCTACTCGTCTTGTAAAAATGCGACAGAGGGACGCGTCTCCGCGAACAGCGCCAGCGCCTCCACCATCTGCTCCTTGAACGTCTTCGGCGTGATCCCGAACATCTCCTTGAAGCTCTTCGAGAAGTGCGCCTGGTCGGAGTAGCCGGCTGCGTGCGTCAGCTCGCCGAGTGAGATCGCCGGGTCTGACTGGATGAGCTGCTTGGCGTGGTTGAAGCGCACGATGCGCGACAGCTGCTTGGCTGACAGCCCAGTCTCGGCGCGAAAGCGGCGTTCGATACGCCGCGGCGTGATCCCGAACTCGCGGGCGAGACGCGCGATGGGGAGCGCGCCCTTCGTCTCCATGATGCGCAGCGCGATGGAGCGAACGGTCGGCGATTGCGACAGCTCCCGCATTCGCGCGACCAGCCAGGCGGTGAGCGTCGCGATGCGTTCCTCGTGTGACTGGCCGGCGAGGCGAGGCACCAGCCTAGCGACGTCGGCGCCAAAGACGTCGGCGGCAGGGAGCACCCGATCGACGAGGTCCGGCACGGGGCGCTGCGAGAGTGCGAAGAATCCCCACGGAAAGAGCCGCGCGCCGACCAGCGTGGTGAGGCCGCCGGAGTACAGATCGAACGATCGCGTGAAGGGGCCGATGGTGAACGGGGATTCGAGCACGCGCTTGCGGCCCGGCGCGCCGAGCCAATACGGCGCGCCGAATGTGAAAATCAGCTCACCGTTGGCGTCCGCCCAGAGATGCTCGTGGTCGGGGAAGGGGCCGCGGTAGTCCTTCTCGAGCGCCCAGAGGCATTTGACGATCGGCGCGAGCTCCGGCGCGGGCGGCCATTCCCTGTAGAACATCGTCAGTCGCGCGCGCGCCGCAGGCGCGCGATCGCCGCGAGCGATCTGACGATCCACGTGCGACGCACAGTGTCAGCCGAGCGTCTTGGTGAGACGGACGCCGCTGCGGACGTAGCCGCAGTGTTCGTAGAACGCGTGGGCGTCGTCGCGCTGCAGCCCGGACGTCACGGACAGGCGTGTCGCGCCGTGATGACGCGCCCAGTCCTCGATCGCGCCCGCCAGTTGGCGTCCGATCCCCATCTGATGGCAATCGTCACGCACCACGAGCGTCGTGAGCCACGCCACCGTGGGCGTCGCGTGAATCGACGGAAACACGTGCCCGGTGACGACGCCGACGACGTCGCCTCCGACGTCGGCAACCACGACGGTCGCCGTGTCGAGGGCACCGAGCCGGTCGAGTCGCTGGCGTACCTCGTCGGCCGACGCGGGGTAGCCGAGCTGGCCGAGCAGCTCCGCGATCGCTGATGCGTCGCCAGCGGTCGCCGGTCGAAGCGCATGATGGGCATGCTCCATGTCCGCGATCTCTCGATCAGAGCTGCTTGTAGAAGAAGACGGTGTCGCACCACGAGCCGTCCGGGTTGAGCGCGAAGTTGGGCACCTCGCCGATGCGCGTCCATCCCATGGACGCATACAGCCTTTCGGCCGCGCCGCCCTTGCACGTGTCGAGCAGCAGCAGGGTGAACGCGTTGTTGCGCGCACGCCGCTCGAGCTCCTCCATCAGCGCGCGCGCGATCCCGCGGCCGCGGGCCCGGCGGTGCACGATCAGCTTGGCGACGTCCGCGCGGTGCGGCTGGTTCGGAGGCCACGCGGGCTGCAGCTGTACGGTGCCGACGACGCCCTGGTCGTCGCGGGCGACGAGGATGACCGTGCGCGGCGTCGCGGCAGCCAGCGTCTTGCGCCACCAGGCCGTCGCTTCGTCGTGCCGCAGCCCCGCCATGAAGCTGATGCCGGCGCCGCTGTCCACCGCGTCGAGCAGCACGTCCGCGAGGCCGGGGACGTCGGCGTCGGTCGCAGTGTCTACGGTGTCGATCGTGAAGTCATTCGACGCCATGTCACCCGGTCGCCGTTAGCGGGTTGGCCGCGCTCGGCTGGCTTCCTTCACCGCGCGCACCACCTCCGCGATGTCCTGCTGCTGTCCGGCGACCTCGTACACCGAGTCGTCGCGCCCGACGATGTCGCGCATGCGTTTCACGTTGACTGACGTGAGGACGAACTGGCGCCCCTTGAACGCCGTGTGCGTGCGGAGATGAGCGAGAAAGCGCCAGTTCTGCTCGTATGGTGGGGCGACGTCGTAGACGATCACGCGCGGGTCGTGCTGGTCGAGCATCATCTCCATGTCCGTGGTGCCGACCTTGATGTCCTCGATGTGAATGATGAGGACGACGAACCCAGCGCTCTCGAGGGCGACGCGCAGCAGCCGCACCAGGTCCGGATTGGTGTTGACGACCGCGACGACCGTCGCCGTGTCCGTCTTACTCGAAACGCGCGTCATGCCGCCGCGCGCGGTGGTTCGCCGCGCGCGAGGACACGCAAGGCGAAGCTCGCCGTCCAGCACAACGCGAAGGAGACCGCCACCACGGCCATCGCCACGAGATTCCTCGCTCCTGTGAGCCACCCCGCAGCCGTGGCGAACGCGGTCCCGACCACGAATGCGATCGCCCAGCGCGCCGTCATACTTGTCCGTGCCGTCGCCGCAACGACGCTCACTCCGGCGAGGGAAGCAAGCGCGACCCACAGGTAGCGGAAATCGTGCCGCGTACTCGCCGCCCGGATGAGCGCGAAGCCGAGCGGCAGACACGCGAAGAAGATCGATAGCAGGTGAGACCCGCGGCGCTGGGGGATAATTTCAGGTGCTCCCTGACTCTCGGGGGAAACAGCAAGAAGGGACGCGAAAAGGCAGAAGTAAAACCTAGTGGATCTTGCCCTTTCCCCCGAGCCGCCCCTGCGGTCTCCTCAGCAATTACTCAGCAGCTCGACCCGAAGGACCAGCACGTCGCGTGCGCGAGGGCACCGTAGCCGCCGCTGTAACCCGCGACGGTCGCGTCGCTGTTGATCGCGTAGCCGGCGCTGAAGGTGCGACCCGGCAGGACGCCGAGATCGACGATCGCGTGCGTGCCTCGCTGCCAGAGCACCGCGTGCGTCTGCCCGGTGCCGTCATCGGCCCATCCGGAAATGTCGCCGGCGAGGTTGAGGCCTGTCGCCTTGCTGTTCGTGCCGCCGGGGAGGACACTGAGGTCCGTGATGCCGCCGACCGGGTCCCAGATTACCCCGTGCATCGACGACCAGCTCGCGGAGAAGCCGACGGTGTAGCCGCTGTCGTTGATGGCCGTCGCTTCCGCGATGAAATCGCCTGGCAGCGTGCCCAGATCCCTGATGACGCCGGCGCCGTCCCAGGCCACCGCGCGCATCATGTAGCTCGGGTCGTCGCTCCATCCGACGATGTCGCCGTACATGTTGATCGCGTTGGCGTAGCTGCTGAAGCCACCGGGGAGGGTGCCGAGGTTCGAGATTCCGCTGGCATCCCACAGCACGGCGCGCAGCGCGCCGGTCGCATCGTCCCCCGCGCCGACGATCGCGCCGAGCATGTTGAGCCCCGTCGCCACCGCGTACGATCCGCCAGTAAGAACGGGGAGCGCATCGATGGCGCTGTAGCCCGGCTTCCAGATGAATCCACGCGTGCCGGATGGCGTGTCGCCATATCCCACGATTGCGCTGGCACCATTGATCGCCGTGGCGACGCTGACGTTGCCGCCAGGGAGCACACCGAGGTCCGACATGGTGCCGCTGCGATCCCAGACCACGGCATGCCACATCGGCGAAACGTTCGCGAAGCCGACGACCTGCCCGATGTCGTTGATTCCGTAGGCGACGCTGGAGTCGGGGCTCCCCGCGCCAAGCTCGATGAGATTGAGGCTCAGGGCGGCGGCGCCCGCGCGCAGGGCGACGAGCTTCTCCGCGCCCGGTGCCGTCACATCGCGATCACACCCGACGACGAATACGACGCTCGCGATCGCAAGGACGGAAAATCGGCGCAACATTCTTCCTCCGGAAAAGGAACAGCGGTGAACGAGAGAGGTGACGGCTTCGACTCGATCAAGAGTGCGATGCCGTCGTTCCACCGTCGTTCCTTTTTCCTAAGGCTCCTGGCGCCGTTGGCGCGTGTGTGCGCGACGCTGCGGTGCGCGTGTGTGGCGCGTCACATCAGCGATCGACGACGGGGAGATACGCGCGCCAGGGACCGATCGCGTCCTTGTATTGGCGAAGGGCGTTCGCCGCCGCGCGGTCGAACAGGTCAGTCAGCTCGTCGCGCTGCGCTCGCGCGCGAGATGCGCGGCGTGTGGGTCGCGACGCGACGGCGAGCGCACCCAGGTGTAGATCCATGACAAGGTACAGCAAGCGGCGCTCGCATTGCTCGCTGAGCGGTCCCATGCGCAGTTTTGCCGCATGCCCCGCTTCGAGCAGAACGCCGGGATAAAGTTCGCGGTTGTTGCGGCGGCGCTGATAGCTTTCATGTGGATTGTCGCGCCGCCGAAGATGCCATCGTGGGGACGCGAAGCGATGAGCTGGTGGCGGCAGGCGTACAAGACCGCGGGCTCGCCACACGAGGCGACGCCGCCACCGTCAACACGCCCAACCCAATACGCGGCGCCCCACGTTGCGCAGCAGGCCCGGGATAGCTCACGCCTGGCGATGGCGGGTCTGATAGTGGTGGCGTCCGAGAGCGGCGACCGTGGCATCTTCTACGACGTTGGCCTTTCCGGGGAGGAAGATCCCGATGCGCTCGGCCTCATACGCACGGCGGCGCTGCGCGACACGACGACGCTGATCGACGCGCTTGGATCGCGGCGCCACACCCTGCGGCTTGTGGCGGTACCGGATTCCACGATCCATGTGAACGACATCGGATGCCTCGATCCCATCGAGATGGGCGTGCGACCGGCGTCAGGGGAGCGGCGGAAGATGGACTGGACGGTTGGGCTGCACCCGGGTGTCGTCACGCAGATACATCCGGAGCCGCGAAGGGGCGCGGACTCGCGGGCGGATACGGCGGAAGCGCGGCGTCTCGCGAAGCTCATTCCCGAGGACAGTGTCCGGCTCGCGGAGGGTCTCCCCCCGGCGAACGAGCTTCTCGCCGGGATCCCTCTCGTCGTCGAGCGTACCGAACACATCGTCGACGGCGACGTCGACCTGTTCGTCGCCCAGGCCACGCGCGAGATGCATCGCACCATGCCGGGTTACGGCAGCGGCAATGACACCCTCAGCGTGGCGGAGATGGTATTCATGGTGGCGGAGCGGAAACGCGACGGCGGCGGTGCAACGCCTTTCACGATCGCCTGGAGCGTGCGCGAGGCTCGGGAATCGAACGAGCTCGCGCACCGCTATCTGATGCAGGCCATTCGCGCCGGACGCCCCGAACGCCTCATGTTGCTCGTCGGCTGGTGGGCGGAGGGGTCCGAGGGCGGTCAGATCATCGCGCGCGCGGGACCAGTAAAGTGGACCACAGTCGGCAGCTGGGCGAGCGTCTGTGATTGAGATTCTGTGCCGTCACCAGGGATCGAAGCAGTCGTAGTTGCGCTGCGCGACGATCCTGCCGTCGCGGAACTGGAAGAACTGCGCGAAGCGTGCACGCATGACGGTTCCTTCGGCGATCGGTCCGATCGTCAGCGCGGCGGTGCCCTCCCAGCGCGCCTCCACCGCGACCGTGTCACCGCTGGCGAAGATGCCGAGGATCTCGAAGCGCTGCGACGACATGACGTTCTTGCCCCGTTCCGCGGCCTCCTGGATCGCCTTCAGATCGCGGCGGACGCCGTTGGGGACAAAGCGGTTGGGAAACTCCTCCTGAATGACGGAGGGATCGTAGAACGCGGCGAGCTCTTCGCCCGTCGCCTGCCGGCCAACGGCGTCGAAGTACCGCCGCACGATCGCTACGTGTTCGTCTTCACGCCCCACGTGTCTCAGCTCGCGCGCGCGAGCGAGGGGCGGCGGACGCACAGCCAGAGCGCGGCGAAGAACGCGGGCGTCGCGGCGAGCATCGTGGTCCAGAAGACCGCCCAGCGCTCCGGCTCGCCGTTGTAGCCGAGGCGTCCTTCATAGATCAGAACCTCGGCGGCCGGCTCGATGCCCTGCGCGATCAGGACACCGCCGACGAACGCGGCTACGCCCAGCCGCCATCGGTGTTCCGGCCAGCGTCGCGCGATGAACCATCCGACGAGGGCGAAGACCGCTGCGGTTGCAACCCAGTGATACGACCAGCCCAGGCCGAGATGCTCGTGCTCGGGGCGGCCGAGATGCGCGTCGATGTGGAGGGCTGTCGCAAGAACGAAAGCGGCCACAGCGGCAGGCACGCGAGGCATTCTTCGTCCCGAATCCGTAATCAGGGAAGTGCGGCGAAGCCCGACTCGCCCTCGGATGCGTACATCATCAGCACCGAGCCGCTATGGCCGGCTGCACGCGGCAACGCCCGGCCGCCGCGCCAGAGAAAGATTTCACCGGCCAGTTGCCCGTCACCGACCGCGTGAAACATGGCGTGCGCGTGATCCCCCGCCATGCGGACCTCGAGCGGCGTGCGAACGTCGGAGAATCTGCGGCTGTCGTTCGCGAAAGCACCGATGACAACGCCGTGAACTCGCACCTCGCCTCGCTCCGCGGACGTGATTCGCAAAACGATCGAATCAGGTGCGGCGGCGACTGCGGGCACCGAGCCGCGCGAGGCGTTGGACGTGAAGGCGAGGACACCGATCAGCAACGCAAATGTGATGGTTCTCATGGCGATCCTCCGATGCAGACAAGGTGCAGCGCCGCTCACGTTATAGCCAGACCGCAGCCGCAGTGCATGTGATTGACGCGTATGACGTCACTCGACCGGCGCGTCCGAATCACCAGGGCGAGAACAGGCGGCGCTTGCTGGCTCGGACGCAGCGGTGAGCGTCGAGCGCAACGCAGTGGCCCGGGCGGTCTCGCCGCGCAATGCCGCGATCGCCCTGGCGATCAACGCCCGGATGTCCGACCGAAGATCCGGGGCGTCGAACGTGAGGATTTGCTTCGCATCGAGCGTGAGTCTGGCGATGATGAAGTCCACGTAGCGCCTGTCCCAGTCTGCGCCCGCTGGACTGCGCAGGAGTTGCATGCCCCTGTCGGCGAGCTCGCGATCTCCCCCGATGGATACGAACCAACTCTCGCTCGGCGCAACGCGCTCCCCGACAGCGGCGACGTCCTTCGCCAGCGAGTCGTGCGTCGCGACCAGAGCTGCGGCGTAATCGCCGACGAGCCGCGCCGTGCAGCGCTTCAGCCCGAGGCGCCCAAGGTCGTTCATGCCGGAGTGCAAGGCGCCCAGTTCGGCAATAATAATTCCTTCACTGTATTTACGGGTCGCGGCTGGCCTCGCAGGAGCTCCGAAGTCCTCGGCAATATCAGGAACGACTCCCAACAGCCAGTCGATCTGCTTCGCGAGATATTCCTCGGTGACTCCTCCCTCTATCGGCACCGTAAGCTCGTACACGAGGATGCCGGTGCCTTGCTGCGCGAACACACGCCCGCGGAAATCCTCGAAGCCGTTGTACTCGCTCAGCCGACGCGGATCGGGTTTGATGGCGCTGTACGTCGCCGTCAGCGTGACGACGTTACCGTGTTGCGCGCGGATGGTGCAGCTGCACGGCGCGAGGCGGAGCACCTCCTCCGAGACCTTCTCGTACTTGACGCCCTTGCCCTCGAGGATCTTTGCGACGTCGCTCGCAAATACGGCGCGGATGACGCGATCGGTGCGGTCCTGCGCGACACTGGCCAGCAGGGGCGCTGCCAGACAGAAGCAAGCCACAAGAGAAGCGCGTTTCGCGTCGTTCATCGTGCCTCCACCGCGGTTGCAAACCGTTACGGAATCGGTCTCCGCACGACCGTCAACGTCAGCGACGACGGGTATCGCTTCGAGTGGTGGACCACGTTGTGCGCGACGAGCCCCGTCGTCTCGTCGTAATTCCGGCCGCCGGTGTTCAGGTTGCGATCGAAGCGCGGGAAGTTCGAGCTCGACACCTCGATGCGGATGCGATGGCCGGCCGCGAAGAAGTTGCTCGTGGTCATCGGCTGGAGCGTCACCTTGTACGTCCTGCCGGGCTCCATGAAGACCTGCCTGTCGTATCCGTCGCGATAGCGCAGCCGCTGGATCGTCTCGTCGAGATTGTACGCGCGCCCGTCCGGGTACACATCCACGAGCTTCACGCTGACGTCGGTGTCCTTGCGATCCGAGGAGACGTACACCGTGAGCTCGATGGGGCCGCTCACTTCCATGCCCTCCGCGAGCGGTTCGGACGTGTAGACCAGGACGTCGGGACGCTCCTCGACGCTGCGCTGATCCAGCGAGCCGCCGGAGAGCGCGTTCGCCTGACAGCACACGTTGCCGCCGTGCGAGGGCACGGGATTCATCGGGTCGTACGAGAATCTGTCAGGCGTGTCCTTCGACGGAGGAGACGTCGTGAGCTTGCCGTCGCCATTCAGCGTATTCGCCTTGCCGCCGCTGCCGAGGTAATACGTCAGCGGTTGCGCGCCGCGCGGCGGCCACGTCTCCGACGTCTGCCACTTGTTGATCCCCATCGTGTAGTAGCGGACCTTCGGCATCGTATCGAGCAGGCCGTTGTTCTCGCCCTTGAGAAAGCGATCGAACCACCCGTAGGTCAGCGCGTCGTAGTCGTAGCGCGCGTCCCCGACGCTGCGCTCGCCGACGACGGTGTTCTCCGTCGCGCGCTTGTACGAGCAATGCAGCGTCGGCGCGATCACCGCGTACTGCTGGTTGGCGACGGCTGGATCGGCGGTGCGCCGCACGTGGTTGTACGTCGCGAGATTCGGCCCGACGCTCACGTCGTACCACGACATGAACCACAGCCCGGGCACGTTGATCTTCATGTCGTCGTGAAACAGTCCGCCGCGATACCACGCGGGATCGTTGGGCGTGCGCTGGATCATCGCGCCGCCCGTCGCGATCCCCGGCATCGAGTCGGCGAAGATGCCGCGCGGACCGCCCGCGGCCTTCATCATGTCCTGCACCGGCAGATGCCAGAACACCTTTGCCCAGTCCACGGGACGGCGCCGCTCCGCGAGATCGTAGAGACGCGAGGCGGCGATGAGATCCTCGCGCGGCGTGTTCGGCGGAAACATGGGACGCACCTGGTTCTGCTCGCCCTGCAGCCAGTCGATGAAGAGCATCTGCACCGCGCCGCCGCGATACCAGTTGCCCTGCTCGTAATACGGCTTCACGCGGCCGACGCCGGCGCCGAAGCCCTGCGGGATGATCGTCGCCAGCCCTTTCGGCGCCTGGGCCGCGACCGCCATCTGCCACTCCGCGGTGGACGAGCAGCCGATGAGACCGACCTTGCCGTTGGACCACGGTTGCGACGCGATCCACTGGATCTCGTCCACGCCGTCGGTGAGCGGGGGACCGAGGATGTCGTAGTTGCCCTCGGAGAAGAAATGTCCGCGCTCGTTGGCGCCGACGTAGGCGTAGCCGCGCTTGACGGCCGTGAGCTGCGCCGTCATGTCGGCCGGCGCGCCGTTGGTCACGTCCCAGAAGTTCATGTTGTACGGCGTGCGCACGAAGATCGCGGGGACGCCCGCCGCCGCGTTCTTCGGCCGATAGACGTCGAACTGCATACGCGCCCCGTCGCGCATCGGGATCATCAGCTTGCGCTCGACGATGGCGACGGATTGGAGCTCGTTCTCGATCGAGTCGCGGCGCGCACGGAGTGAGTCCAACTGCTCGGCGGTCAGGGGCGCCCGCTGCTGGGCGAGGCAGGGGAACGGCGCGGCAGCGAGGGCGAGGAGGATGGCGAGAGGGAGGGGAAGGCGCATGGACGAGTCGGGGCGGCGGGATAAAAAGAATGTCCATCGGCTCGCAAGCCAAGGCAACCGGTCCGGCTAAGTACGGCTATAACTGCGGCTATAACTGCGGCGGTAACTACGGCGGTAACTACGGCGGTAACTACGGCGGTAACTGCGGCGGTAACTACGGCGGTAACTGCGGCGATAACTGCGGCCGTAACTGCGGTTTTAACGACGCGAATTCACGACGCCGTTATGGCCGCTCTCATAGCCGCCGTTACAGCCGTTCTTACAGCCGTTGTTATCGCCGTGGTTATAGCCGTAGTTATGCCGTTACTCAGTCATGCGCCGGCGGGATGACCGGCAAATCCTGCGCGAGAATTGCGATCCCGCGCGCGTGAAGGGGATGCGCGCGCTCGTCGAGGACGTGGGCGGGGGCGAGGCCCCACAGGTGCAGCCGGAGCAGACGCGCCAGCAACGGTGCCGGGGAACGCAGCCCGCGCTCGCGCGCGAGCGCGATGTGACCGGGCGCGAGCTGGGCAAGACGCCGTGCCGACTCCAGCAGATGGCGCAACAGAAAGTCCGACTCGGATCCGGCGAGCGCGTCGACCTCTCCCTCGAGCGCCCGCGCGGCGCCCGCGAATGAGCCCGCGTCATACGCGGCGCGGATACGCCGGCCAATCGCGCCAGGCCGTGGCGCGGGTTGGTCTCCACGTCGGCCCGCGAGAGGGCGTGCAGGAACAAAGGGGGGCGCTCCGGACATCGGCACGAAGAGCGACTCGAGGAGTGGAATGCCCTCTTTATGGTATGGCGCCGCGCGGCCGTCGAACCAGTGCGCGACGGGCAGGAGGAATCGCTCCGCGGCGATCAGTGTCCGCGAGATTGGCGCGGACGCGCCTTTCGAGAGCGCGGCATACAGGGAAGCCCGTTCGCGGTTGAGCGCGATCGCGTCGCGCAGGTGCCGCTCGAAGGGCCCAACGACGTGCGCCATCACGACTTCCCAATCAACCGTATTTTCAATCCCGTTGTCCCACGGGCGAGCATGGAAACGGAAGGTACCCTGTCACTGGAGCGGGCCAACCAGCTCGACGACCAGCGGGCCCAGCCAGAGCGCGCGAACGAACGCGCGCTCATAGAGGGCGCGCGCCGGGGTGACCCATCCGCCCACCGTGCCCTGTACGACACGCACGTGGACCGCGTCTACCGGCTGGCCCATCGCCTGACCGGAGTCGAGCACCTCGCGCGTGAGGTCACGCAAGACACCTTCGTCCGCGCGTTCGCGGGGATCGAAGGCTTTCGGGGGGACTCGGCCTTTGGAACGTGGCTGCATCAGATCGCGGTCTCGCTGTCTCTCAACGAGATCAAACGACAGAAGCGCGAGCGTGCACGCAATGCGCCGCTGGATGACGCCATGGCGCTCGGCGAGCACACGGCACCATCCGATCCCGTGCTGCGTGAAAAGCTGATGCAGGCCGTGAACGATCTGCCGGAGGGATGCCGGACGGTGTTCATGATGCACGACGCCGAGGGCTACACGCATCAGGAAATCGCGGCGGCGCTAGGAGTGACGGAGGGAACATCGAAGGCGCAGCTGGCGCGGGCGCGCGGGAAGCTTCGTGTCGCGCTCGCGCAGTTCGCCGGGGAATGGAAACCATGAACGATCATCGAAAGCACGACCTCAACGACAACCAGTACGACTTCGGCACGGATGCCAACGTCGTGCCGCCCGACGATCCCGCGTTCGACGCGTGGGTCGCAAAGGCGGCACCGGCGCTGAACGCGCCTCGGAGCGACGTGCCGCGCGCCGAGATGTGGGAGGCGATCCAGGCGGCGCGGAGGACGTCGGAGGACGCGCAGGCCGGCAAGGTCCGCGGCGTGACGCCGATCCCGCGCGCGCCGTGGCGTCTCCTGTCCGTGATCGCGGCGGCGCTGCTGATCGGCGTCGCCCTCGACCGCGTCTTCCTGCACAAGGCGGATCGGCCGGTGCCGCCCGTCGCCGCGGTGCCGTCGCGCGCGGATTCCAGCGATCCCGCGCGTCTCTATCGCATGGCGGCCGCGCAGACGCTGACGCAAGCCGAGGCGCTGCTCACCGCCTATCGCGCCGGGGGCACAGCGGAGCGCGATCCCGTAATGGCGCGCCAGCTGGGCACCTGGGGACGCCAGGTGCTGAGCAGCACGCGGCTGCTCATCGACTCGCCCGCGGGGGACGACCCGCAGCTGCGCGCGCTGTTCAACGATCTCGAGCTCGTGCTCGTGCAGATCATCCAGCTGTCAGGCGCGCCGCTGGACCCGAGCGACCGCGCGCTGATCGATCGCGCGCTCGAGAGCAAGGACCTTCTTCCCCGCATTCGCACCGCGGTCCCCGCCGGCGTCGCCGCCGCGGGCTCCGCAGACTGAGGACATAGATGATGACCATTCGACTTCTTCTGATTGCAGCACTTGCCGTTCTCCCGGGCGCGGGCAGGGACCTGCAGTTCGACTTCGCGCAGATCCCGCCCGCACCGTACGGCGAAGCCGGTCCCGCCGACTCCCTGTACCGACTTGGGCGCGAGGCCATCAACAGCGGCGACTTCCGCCGCGCGGCCGCGGTGTTCGCGGAGCTGAGCTCGAAATACCCGCGCTCGGAGTACGCGCCGGACGCGTTGTACTGGCGCGCGTTCGCGCTGTACCGCGCGGGACGCGACGACGATCTGCGCGAGGCGCTCAAGGCGCTCGACATACAGCAGTCGCGCTTCCCCAAGGCGACGACGATCGGCGACGCGAAGGAGCTGGCGGTTCGCATCCGCGGCGTGCTCGCGAAGCAGGGCGACGTCGCCGCTGCGGAATCCGTGTCGCGCGCGGCGTCGCGCAACCGGCCGTGCAGTCGCGACGACGAGGACAGCGACGTCCGCGTCGCCGCGATGAACGCGCTGATGCAGATGGACGCGCAGGGCGCGATCCCGATCATCAAGCAGGTGCTGCAGCGGCGCGACGAATGCTCGACGGCGCTGCGCGAGAAGGCCGTGTTCATCCTGTCGCAGAAGCGGTCGTCGGAGGTCGAAGACCTGCTCCTCGACGTGCTGAACAACGATCCCAGCCGATCCGTGCGGGAGCAGGCCGTGTTCTGGCTGGGTCAGGTGAGGACGGACAAGGCGGCGGCGGCGCTGGAGCAGATCGCCACGTCGTCAGCCGACGTGGACATGCGCGCGAAGGCGATCCACGCGCTGCAGGAAAACGGGTTGCCCCGCGCCATGGCGCTCCTGCGCCGACTCGCCGAAAACCCACAGACCCCCGACAACGTGCGCGAGCAGGCGATCTTCTGGCTGGGACAGCGTCGCTCGGCGGAGAACGCGGAGTTCCTGCGCTCGCTGTTCGCGAGCATCGACAAGACCGAGCGCAACGACGACCTGCGCAAGAAGATCCTCTTCTCGCTGTCGCAGATGCGCGGCTACGGCAACGACCGGTGGCTGCTGGGCGTCGCCACGGACACGTCGAACAGCGAGGACGTGCGCGGCCACGCGCTCTGGACGGCCGGACAGGCCGGCATCGCCGGGAGCGAGCTCGTGGCGATGTATGACAGGATCTCGGATTCGGAGGTGAAGGAGAAGCTCATCTGGGTGCTCTCCGAGTCGCATGACCCCGTCGCCACCGACAAGCTCGTCGAGATCGCGCAGAGGGACCGCAATCGCGAGATGCGCAAGAAGGCGCTCTTCTGGCTCGGCCAGAAAAACGATCCGCGCGTCCGCCAGATCATTTCTGACATTCTAACAAAGCCGTAACCATGAAACGACCCAACGCTGTTATGTCCGCCGTTATGTCCGTAGTTGTGTCCGTAGTTGTGTCCGTACTTACGTCCGCCGTGCTGGTGGCGCCGATGAGCGCGCAATCGCTCGCCTCGCGCGTCGCCCAGGCGCCGGACGGCGTCGTCCGCATGCAGGTCGAGAGCCGGGCGGGCGTCTGCGGCAACGGCCGGGATCTCGTCGGCTACAGGAACGCGGTCTTCGCGCGCAACTTCCAATCCTTCGGGTCGCACTGGTCGAACAGCCGCTGCGCGCCCGGACCGCTGCGCGTGTCGCTCACCGTCGACCAGGGTCAGGTCGCACAGGTGCGCACGCAGGTGGGTGGTACGTGGCCCGAGACCGAAGGCCACGTGACCGACCTCGGTGTCGTAGCCGCGCCTGAGGCGTCGGCCTACTTCTTCTCGCTCGTACCGCGACTCGAGACCGCGGGGGGCAAGGATCGCATGCTGATCCCCGCGGTGCTCGCGGACGACGTGCCGGTCATCGAGCCCCTGCTCGCGCTCGCGCGAGACGAGAAACGCACGCTGAACACGCGGCGCGCGGCCGTCCAGTGGCTGGGACTTCTCGGGGACGCGAGCGTCATACCCGCGCTCCTGCAGTTCGCGCGCGACGACGTCGACGACGAAGGCAACGACAAGGCGGGGAAGAAGGGACTTGGCAGCGCCGCGGTGGCCGCCCTCAGCGCGCTCGAGGGTGACGTGGGAGTTCCCGCGCTCATCGATCTCGCGCGCACGGGCAGCGTCGGGACGCGGCGCAACGCCGTCTTCTGGCTCGGCCAGAACGGCGATCCGCGCGGGCTGCGCACGCTGCACACGGTGATCGAGAACGCGAGCGAGGTACGCCGAGTGCGCACGCACGCGATCTTCTCGTTGAGCCACGGCCGCGACACGCCGGAGTCGGAGTTCGCCTACCTGCGAGCGCTGTACGCGCGAATCGACGACGACGAGCTCAAGGAAGCGATCATCCAGGGGATGCAGGAAGACGAAGGCGGCGGCGGACGCTGGCTGATCGAGCGCGCGCTCGACACGCGCGAAAGCACGAAGCTGCGCAAGAGCGCGCTGTTCTGGGCGGGCCAGCGCGACGCGACGCCGACGGCGGAACTCGTGCGCGTGTATCGGGAGGCGGACGACACGCGTCTCAAGGAGCACGCGATCTTCGTGCTGTCGCAGCGGCAGGACGACGCCGCCACCGATGCGCTCATGCGGATCGCGCGCGAAGACGGCGACAGGACGATGCGCGGCAAGGCGCTCTTCTGGCTCGGGCAGAAGGACGATCCGCGCGTGAAGAAGCTGATCTCGGACCTTCTGCTGAAATAGATCATGCGCACCCGTTCATTCGCGCTCGTGGCGCTGTCCCTCGCAGGCGCGCTGATGCCCGCCGGCGCACAGTCGCTGGCCGACCGGATCGCGGCGGCCGGCGACGGCATCGTGACCTTCCACTTCACGCCGCGTCCCGGCGTGTGCGGCGACGGCGAGCACTTCGTGAGGACGGGCCGAAGCTCGTACCACGGCTCATTCTCGCAGAGCGGTCGGATGGAGCCGTGCATGGCGGGGCCCGTCCAGGTGCGTCTCACGCTCGAGGCGGGGGAGGTGAATCGACTGCAGTTCTGGGTCGGCCCGCTGCGTTCCCGCGAAGCATGCGATCTCGGACGCGTGCCCGCGCCGGACGCCGCGCGATATCTGCTGACGATCGCCGCGCGCGGCACGCCGCGGTCGAGCGCCAAGGCCATCATGCCGGCCGTGCTGGCCGACAGTGCGGTGGTGTGGCCCGAGCTGCTGGCGATTGCCAAGGACACCGACACGAGGTCGCGCACCACGCGCATGGAATCGATGGTGTGGCTGTCGCGTTTCGCGAGCGCGGCGATCGCGGGCCGCCGCAACGACCCGTTCTATGAGGACGACGACGAGCGCGGTGACGAGAGTCTCGAGACGCAGGCCGTGTTCGTCCTGTCGCAGCTGAAGAACGGGGCGGGCATTCCGGACCTCCTCACGGTGGCGCGCACGAACCGGAGCGTGCACGTGCGGAGCCACGCGCTCTTCTGGCTCGGGCAGAGCGGGGACCCGCGCGCGATCGCGCTCTTCGAGTCGGTGCTACGCTCCTGACGCGGAATTCGATACGCGTTCGACGAACTCGGTCTTGCCCGCGATGTACGACTCGCGGTCGCGCGGATAGCGCGCCGCGAGGGCGCGCTTGATGTCCGCGTAAGCGTCGCGCAGCGCGGGATCGGCGCGCAGCGCGTTCCGGAAGCGCAGGTAACGCTCCCAGTGCGCGCCGCCGTGCTGCACCAGGTGGAGGTGGTGGCTGCGCAGCGCGCCGCGCCGGAAGAACTCGCGCCCGGGCAACTCATTCTCGCCGCGATGCACGTATCCGATGGATTCGAGCGCCGCGATGTATTGCGCGGCACGCGCACCCGAGGGGTAGCCCGCGGCGATGTCGAGTACGGGCTTTGCCGCGAGTCCGGGAACGGCCGTACTTCCGACGTGCTCGAGCGTCAGCGCCGGCAGACCCGCGGCCGCCACCGCGGCGACGATGCGTCCGGCTTCCGCCTCGAAGAGCGATGGCCAGCGATCATCGTACGCAACGACGCGGATGGTCTTCGACTCGAGACCGAGCGGTTCTCCAGCGGTCACTACGCGGACGCGCGCTTGCGCGGCCGCTGCTTTGCGGAAACGGACCGAATGACGAGCTTCCCCGAGCCGGCGGCGGGCATCGGCTTCGCGCGTGCGAGGGCCGCGGAGATCAGCGTCTTCACCTCCGGCCGATCGAGAACGCTCGCCGTCTCGACCCGAAGGAAGCGCGTCTGATTCCCGGACCCCTGAAGCACTTTCTTCGGATCCGGAAGGCGCGCGCCCTGGATGAAGCACAAGCCGACGCCACTCGCACCGGCCGCGATGGAGAGCACCGCGTCGGAGGGGCGGTCGGTCGGCGAATACCCGATGACGAAGAAATTGTAATTGTCGTACACCATCTCCGTCGCCGTTGGCAGGCGCTTGCGCAGGGCACGGCGGACCGCGCGGATCAGCGCCTGGTTCTCGCGATCGAACTTCGCGACGAACGTGCGCAGCTGGGCCTCGGGAGACTTTGCGGTTTGCATGGTGCCTCCGAACGTTGAGTGCGCCGGCGAGATCATCGTAGGAGAACCACGCGTTCGCAAGTGCATCGGAAGTGCGGCGAGCGCGTCGCCTGGCGCGCCGAGCCGATACCTGCAGGCGTGCTATCGCGCGAGGGCGAGCGGCGGCGTCGTGCGCGGCGGACGGCGCAGCTTCGTGGCCTGCTCGTACGCGAACGCGAAACCCAGCAGCTTCGCTTCGGTGAAAGGCCGCCCGAGAAACTCGACGCCGGCGGGGAGGGAATCGCTCGTGAAACCCATCGGGACCGTGATCGCGGGCCAGCCGAGTGTCGGGCTGAGGGAGCGGTTGTCGCCGCGGGTGTAGCCGTAGCTGCTGAAGGCGCGCGGCCTCGTGAGGATGTCGGCGGGGATGACGGCCGGCGGGGCGTCGTACGTCGAATAGATGATCGCATCCAGCTTCTTGTCCGCCATGATCTTCAGGATCTGGACGCGCAGCGCTTCGCGATTCTGCAGCAGGGTGCCGAATCCGGGTTCCCTCGTCGAATGACCGACCAGATCGATGAGGGCGCGGGCCCGCTCTCCCGTGACGCCGCCGGCGAGCAGGATCTCCTTGAGCGTCTTGTACGGTGCGTTCGGGTGCTGAGCGAGGTATCGGTCCGTCGCCTCCTCGGTCTCGAAGTTGTTGCGCAGGCCCGGCCCGCCCGCGTCGATCGTCACCGAGTCGACGACCTCCGCGCCCAGCGTCCTGAGCTGCGCGACCGCGCGCTCGAACAGCGGGCGCACCTTCGCAAACTCGACGCTGTCGCGCGCCAGGGAGTCCCGGCGGGCGCTATCCGCTGCCGCGCGTGCAGCCGGTGTGCGCGCGGAGTCCGCCGTCGTTGACGAATCCGTCGCCGGGGCGCGGCGCCGGACGCGCAGGATTCCGATGCGTGCTCCCCGCAGCGCATCGGGTTGCAACGCATCGGTGTACGACCGCGGGATCTGACCGACACTGTACGCCGTGATCGGGTCGTTGGGATCGTAGCCGGCGATGACGTCGAGGACGCGGGCCGCGTCGGCGACGGTGCGTGTCATCGGGCCCATCGTGTCCTGCGTCGGATTCGCCGGCATCATCCCAAAACGGCTCACGAGCGGCACGGTGGGGCGCAGCCCGACAAGACTGTGCACCGCGGCCGGACCGCGGATCGAGCCGCCCGTGTCCTCGCCGATACCCACGAGGCCGAAATTCGCTGCGACCGCGGCGCCAGAGCCCGAGGACGACCCGCTCGGATGGCGGGTGGGATCGTACGCGTTGCGAATGATTCCGGCGACGGAGCTGACGTGCCACGACGCGAACTCGCCCATCGTGGTCTTGGCAATGATGATCGCGCCGGCGGCGCGGAGTCGCTGCACGATCGTGGCGTCGCGCCTGGGCACGAAATCCTTGAACAGCGCGGATCCGTACGTCGTGCGCATGTCCTTCGTCTCCACCTGGTCCTTGAGCACGACCGGCACGCAGTGAAGCGACCCACGCTGTTGCCTGCCGCGCCAGATCGCGTCGAGCGAGTCCGCCTCGGCGAGCGCGCGTGAATTCACCGTCTGGATGCTGTTGAGCGCGAGCGCGCCGCCGCTCCTGTCGTAGGCGGCGATACGGTCGAGGTATGTCTGGACGAGCTGCCGGCAGGTGAGACGCTTTGCGTCCATCGCCGCGTGGACGGCGGTGATGGTCGTCTCCATGACGTCGAAAGCGGGGGGACGCGCAGAGGTCTGCGCGTCCACCATACGGGGCAGGGCGAGGCACGCGAACGCCGCGAGCAGCGTGTGGCGCGAATGAGCTTCCATGTGAGGCACTGGCGTTACGGGGATGAAGTGAGGCGGGGCGGCTCAACCCGCGGCGTCGGGAAGCTCACTGGGCTGAAAATGGTGCTCGAGCTCCGCGATGTGTTGGCGCGTGTCGTCGTCGATGACGATGCCGTCGTACGCGAGCGCGAAGAGCAGCAGCGCGCGCCTGGCGCAACGGTCGGCGGCATCCATGCGTCCCATGGCTTTCTGGCGGCGCCACTCCAGATACACGAGCTCCCCGAACAGGGCGCATTTGGGCCGATCGATCTCTCCGCCGGTGAGCAGCAGCTGGCGGAGACTGGGTTCGTCGAGCGCGATCACGAAGCGCAGGTCGATGCCTCCCTGGCGCGCCGCAGACTCGAGCTCGGACCCGGCGTCGGCGTTCTTCCCGTCGAGCAACAGCCGGCGGACGTGCGCGATCACGCGCGCCATCTGGGCGATCATGCGAAGTACGTAGTCCTCGCGCTGCATGGCGTGCAGTCTGCGGGATGCGCGCGCTCGACACAAGGCAGCGATCATTCGCGACCTGTTACGCGACGACCTGCAAACTGCAGATCCCTCGCTGCGCTCGGGATAACGGCACTGCGGCTGCCTTGCCAGGGCCAAAGTGCTCAACGCTCCACGTCGTAGTGGAGCTGCACTACACCGTCGGGGAACGGCGTCGCCGAGCGGAGGCGGAGCTGCACGTGACGGTGGCGGGGAGCCATGAGCGGAATGCCCTGGCCGATGAAAACAGGAACGACACTGATGATGAACTCGTCGATCGCGCCCGCGTCCAGAAACGACGCGATGATCTCGCCGCCGCCCATCATCCAGATGTTCCTGCCTTTCTCGGCTTTCAGCTTTTTCGCGAACGCCGCCAGATCGCCGCCGACGAACTCGACCCCCGCCGGAACAGACCGCGGTGCCGGCTGCCGGGAGAACACGTAGTAGCGCGTCTTGTCGTCGAACCGCGCGCCCAACTGCAGGCTGATGTCATACGTCTTGCGGCCGAGCAGCTTCGTGTCGACTGACTTCGTGAACTCTCCCATCCCGTAAAACCCCTTGGGGGCGGGCCGGCTGGTCAACCACTCGATGTCGTGGTCGGGCCGCGCCACGAACCCGTCGGCACTCGTGGCGATGTTGACGATGATCCTCCTGCTCTTCGCCGCTTTGCTTGCCATCGCTCTATGAAGAGGGTCCTACTTCAGGCCGAGCTTTCTGCCCTGTGCGAGCAGGGCAAGCGATTCGCGAATGCGTCGTTCCCGCGTCTCCGGCTTCTTGGCCGTGTGGATCCACACGACGAAATCACGCTGTGGCCTGCGCGGAAGCGACTGGAAGTACTGCCAGGCCTTGGGATCAGCCTTGAACGCCCTGGCAATGTAGGCCGGGAGCTCGGGGACCGACGGACGCGGCGCATACCTGTTTGCAGTGGGCGCCGCCGCGACACCGGCGGGCGCAAGCCGGCCGGCCGCCTCGAGCTCCTTCCAGCGGCGCCGGTTGAGGTCCGACCATTTGCTCGTCGGCTTTCGCGGCGTCACCTTGATCGCGTAGCGATCGTCGTCGAGGCGTTTGATCAGGCTGTCGATCCAGCCGAAGCAAAGCGCCTCGCGCACCACGTCTTCGTAGGGCATCGATTCGACGCCGGCATGCTGCTTGTGCCGCACGAGCCAGACGCCCGCGCTCGACGCGTGATTCTTCGCCAGCCAGCGCCGCCACTGTTCGCGCGTTCGCACATCCAGCTCGATCAGACTGCCGGCCATCGGGCCTCCTGACATTGCGGACCGCCGACATTGCCGCGGCGGCGTGGCAGGAGAATCTTAGTCGCGCGACCCTCCTTCAACGCAGAGGATTCGATGCAACCCGTGCCGCTGCACGCTGGTCCCTTCCTCGTCGCCGTCCTCGTCAAGATCGTCGTCGGCTGGGTGTGGTTCTCGCCGGCAGGCTTTCTCAGACAGTGGCAAACCGTCAGCGCCGTCACCGACGAACAGATGCGCGGCGGCATGGCAAAGGGCATGGCGACCTGGATCGTCGGCTCGATCGTCATGACGTTCGTGCTCGCGCACGCCGTCGCATATGCGGGGGCGACGACCGTCGGGCAGGGAATGACGGTCGGCTTCTGGAACTGGGTCGGCTTCATCTTCGTGGTGCAGATGGACCAGTGGGCCGCCGCAAAGCGGCCCTTCCAGCTCGTGCTCCTGAACTCGGGCAGCTACCTCGTCGCGCTCGTGATCATGGGAGCGATCCTCGCGGCGTGGCGCTGAGTCTTCACCGGCGTCAGGGCGAGTAGTCGAGACCGCACCCCGGCGGCGGGGTCGGCTGCGCCGGCAGCATGGTATCGACGCGAATCGCACCCTTGTAGCCGGGGGGAACGGGTTCGGTCTCGGGCATCATGGCGCCGATGAACTCGACGTACACGGGTTGTCCGGGGACGCGCGCCAGGCGCCGGGCGCGATTCTCCAGCGCGTCGCCCCCGGGTCCGGTGACCCAGTACCAATCGCGCTCCCCACAGCGCACGTACGCGTTGAGTGAGTTCTGTCCGAAGATGTAAAAACCCGTGTGCGTCGGCTTCGCGGGCTCCTTGCATCCGATCACAGCCAGCAGCACGCCAAAGGTGAGGCGCGTCTTCATGCGGGGCTCCGGTGGGTAGTCCGCCCTAGAGACGCCCCACAGCGCGAAAAGCAAACGCGTGCGTCGGTATCAGCGCGTCGTGATGATGACGACGCCGTTGCGCGCGCGCTCGCCGAACGCCGTCACGGCTGCAGTGCCCTTCTGCACGTCGATCGCACGGATGGTGTTGATGTCGAGCGCGCCGACCTGCGCTTCGGTGACTTCCTTTCCGTCGAGAAAGAAGATGGGCGCGGTGGTCGAGCGAGCTACATGAGCAAGTGGTCCGGAGGCCGGTGACGCTGAAACGGTCACGATGCGTTCGGAGGAACATCCGGCGGCCAAAGCCACGCTCACGATAGTGCAGATGCGAAGACGCATATAGGCTCTCTGAAGGTCCTACGGGTCCAACCCCGGATGCGGACGGCGAGGTCACACGACATGAGCGCAACCACAGCTGCGTCGACGAGCTCAGGCAACGCGGCGCGACGGTCGTGACAGAGCTGTCGTTCATCGACGACGGCCTGTGGGGCTTCGAGGTCAGCGACGCCGACGGGTGCGTCCTCGCGTTCTTCCGCCTCAGGAGCGAGTGAAGCGTCCGACCGCGATCCGCATGTAGGACCCTCGCTGGACCTTCGCGGCGCCGCGCGCGAAGCGCTCGTTCCAGTCCGCCATGCCGGAGTCCTCGCGGACGGCGAAGCCGACCGATCGCAGCTCGGCCCCCATCTCGTCGGGCGTCCACGCGCTGATCTGCGGCTCGCCGATCAGCCGGAACATCAGTCGCGCGAAAAACCGGCGGTGCGCCGTGTGATAGTTCACGATCAGCGTCGAGCCGGACGCGCTCCTGCCGGCGATGCCGGCGAGCGTGGCGCGCATCGCGTCGCGCGTGAGGTACATCACGACGCCCTCCCAGATCCAGCAGGTCGGCAACGAGCGATCGTGACCCGCGCGCGCCAGCACGCCGTCGAGCGATTCGCGCTCGAAGTCGATCGGAACGAAGCTGACGATTCCCGTGGACGGAGGCAGCTCGGCGACATGCGCGCGCTTGTCGCCCTGGGTCGCCGGATGATCGACTTCAAACACCTTCACGCCGGCAAGCTCGGTCATGCGCCACGCGCGTCCGTCGTACCCGGCGCCGAGGATCACCAGCTGCCTTGCGCCGGAGGCGATCGCTTCGCGCAGCCCCTGATCGATGGCCGCGGTTCGCAGGGCGATGAGATCCGCCATCACGCGCGCCATCTCGACACCGAACCCGCGCTTGCCACCGTGCGCAGCCTGCTCCGTCTTCGAAAGACTGCGCTTCCCCTTGTCAGTGAGAAAAACGCGCGCCGTGGGGTCGTGGAAATCGGGAACGTGTGACAGCCCGGCGTCGGCCATCGCGCGGCCGAAGGCGACGAAATGAGCGGTCCGGCTTGGGCGCTCCGCTTTCACGCTGGTTCCGCCGACCCGCGGCGTTAAGGCTTCCAGCCGGGCAGGGCAGCCGCCTGGCGGATCCACGTCGCCAGCTGCGCATCGTCAGGCTGATCGTCTTCGCCGATGTCGACGTAGCGCACTTCCTTGTGCCTGGATTCGCCGGGAGGCACAGGGCGCAGCGACGTGCCGCGGAAAAAGGTCACCTTCACGTAGCGCGTGAATGTGTGGAAGCTGAGGAACCAGCCCTGATCCGCGACGCCGTAGAAGGGCGAGTTCCACTTGACCGCTTTGCGCACGCCGGGCACCGTGCGCACGATGAGCGCATCGAGCCGACGCCCGACGGCGCGTTTCCAGCCCGGCATCGCGCCGATGTAGGCCTGCACCGGTGGGTCGCCCTCGGCCTTGGCGATCTGCGGATTGCCGCCCGCGAGAAGCTTCGGCTTTCGGAGCGCCTTACGGGGCATCGTGTTCATGCGCGCCGCGGCGCTTCGCGGTGTACGGCAGCACGAACAGGTACAGGCCTGTGAAGAGGAGCAGGAAGAGCGGGAGCAGCGGCGAGTACGTCACCCAGGGCGGCGGCGGCCCCTTTGACATCGCGACGAAGTTGGCGATGACGGTCACCGTGAACGCGATGGCCAGCCAGCGATGCGTTTGCCGAATCCATTTGCTCCAGTTCAATGCGACCTCCCGTTGTCACGCCGCGCCTGGATCATCTTCCAGCCATTCCCGGACGGATCCCGGAAGCTCGCGTCGATGCTGCCGTAGCGGTCCACAGGCTCCTGGGTGAACTCGACTTCGCGCGCGCGCATCCGCTCGTACGCGGCGCGGCAATCGTCCACGACGAGCACGAGGGGCGGCATCGCGCCCTTGGCGACAATCTCGCGCAGCGTCTGCGCCGTCGCCGCGTCATGCATCGGCGACTGCGGCGAGAACAGGCCGAGCTGGAAGGACGGCTGCTCCGGATGCTGCACCGTGAGCCAGCGGTAATCACCGTTGCGCGCGTCCGTGTGCACGCGGAATCCGAGCTTTTCGACGTAGAACTTCAGCGCCTCGTCCTGGTCGCGGACGTACAGACCGACCACTCCGACACCCTCGCTCATGGGACCTCCATTGCCTCCGTTTGATCGGAGCCATGTATATCGCGGGCAACTCGCCGTCGCTTCTCCGAAACTGCGATTGTGAGGTCGGGCCGTCGCGCGGCACTGACGAAGCAGGCCGGCACCCACTCGAGCTCGTGCGGCGCGGCCTGATCGCGCGCCCGGAACTCACTCGGGCTCTCCCCCATGACGTCGCGGAAGGTGCGGCCGAAGGTGCCCAGGCTGTTCCACCCCGTGCGGAACGCGATCTCGATGATCGGGAGATCGGTGTCGCGCAGCAGCGCCGTCGCCCGCTCGATGCGCCGCGTGAGCAGGTATCGGTGCGGCGGCACACCGAAGGCGTCCCGGAACGACCGCGCGAAGTGGGCCTCGGAGACGCCGCTCACGCGCGCCAGCCGGTGCACGGGCCACTCCTCGTGAGACGCCGCGTCCATTCGGTCTTTCGCGCGCAGGGGGCGGCGCAGGAGCTCGGGGTCCTGGGCCGGGCGCGTACCCATATAAGGAAGGGACATCAGGGCGTCATGCCCGGCTGATACGTGTTGAGAAACTCGAGGAGCCGCGAGACCTCGAGGATGTCGCGGCCGATGTACCGCACCGTGTGGGCGTTGACGCGCTGGACGCCCGGCAGAAAGCTCACCATCTCCGCGGGCGTGTAGTTCTTGAAGGTGATCTCGAGACGCAGCGGCGCGCGCACGACGTATGGCTTCAGCGCGGCGCGTCTGGCGACGCCCGCCTTCACCTTCTCCCGGATCAGCATCCGGCCGGCTTCCGGCGTGAGCGTGTTGGCGGCGTGAAAGCTGATCGCGGTCTTCACGACGGCGCCCTCCATCGGGCCGATCAACCGCTGTGCTTCGGCGACGGCGGCGTCGTCCCCCGAGATCGCGACGATCGGTACGCCGAAGTAGCCGGCGATCGCGGCGTTGATGCCGGCTTCCGGCATCTCGACGCCGTTGAAGAGCACGGCCGCGAGGTTGGCGCTCGACATGGTGTGCGCGCGCACGCCCTGCGGGTTGGTGGTCGACGCGTGATATCCGATGAACACCGCCGCCGCGAACGACGAATCGATCCCCTGCATCATCATGAGCGGGCGCGGCCACGAACGAACGATGCGAACGTCGGCCGGGAAGCGCTCGATCAGCAGATTCTGCCCGTTGCCATGCGCGTCCACGACCACGACCTCGGTCGCGCCCGCGTCCTTCGCGCCTTCGACCGCGGCGAGCGCCTCGTTCGTCATGAACTCGCGGAAGCGGGGGTACTCGAATCCGGTTGGTCCGAGCTGTTCCGCGGTTACGACGCCGGTGACGCCCTCCATGTCCACCGACACGAGCACCTTCAGCGGACGCTGCTGCGCCGCGAGCGCGGTGGACAGCGTGCCCAGGAGGGCGATGGACCTGAGACCTGACGGAAGCATGTTCGCTCTGTGTTGAGTGCACTCAAAGGTGCGCATGCCGGGTTACCGCGCCAACTCACCGATGACGGCAACGACCTTCATGTGGCAGAATAGATGCAGGCACTGCACCCTCCCTTCCAGAGACCACTTGAATGAAAGCGACCATCATGTACGCCGCGGGCGACGTGCGCGTCGAGTCCGTGCCCGACCCCCGGATCGTCAGCGAGAACGACGCCATCGTCCGCATCACGCGCGCCTGCATCTGCGGCAGCGATCTCTGGCCCTACAAGGAGATGGAGCGCACGCCAGGCGGACGCCGCATGGGGCACGAGTTCATCGGCATCGTCGAAGAGCGCGGCAAGAGCGTGCGCAGCGTGAAAAAGGGGGACCTGGTCGTTGCGCCGTTCGCGTGGTCGGACGGCACCTGCGAATTCTGCCAGCAGGGGCTGCACACGTCCTGCCTGCACGGTGGATTCTGGGGCGGCGCGGAGCTCGACGGCGGCCAGGGAGAAGCCGTCCGCTGTCCTCAGGCCGACGGCACGCTCGTGAGGTTGCCCGTGGGCCCGGACGACGAGCTGATGCCGTCACTGCTCACACTCTCCGACGTCATGGGCACCGGTCACCATGGCGCCGTCTGCGCGCGCGTGACGGACGGAAGCCGCTTGGTGGTCATCGGTGACGGCGCGGTGGGGCTGTGCGCGGTGATCGCTGCGAAGCGACTCGGCGCGGAGCAGATCATTCTGATGGGGCGGCACGCGGACCGCATCGCGCTGGCAAAGGCATTCGGCGCCACCGACATCGTCAGCGAGCGGGGCGAAGACGGCACGACGCGCGTTCGTGAGCTGACCGGCGGCCTGGGCGCGCACTCGGTGATCGAGTGTGTCGGCACGAAGCAGGCGATGGTGACCGCCGCGACCGTCGTGCGCGCGGGCGGCGCGATCGGGCGCCTCGGGGTGCCGCACTACGAAGGGATCCCGACGACCGCGAAGAACTTCTTCGACAACGTGACCGTGAGCGGCGGCCCGGCGCCGGCGCGCGCGTACATCGAAGAGCTGATGCCGGACATCCTCGCGGGCCGAATCGAGCCCGGACGCGTCTTCGACCGCGTCATCGGTCTCGACGACGTGCCGGACGGTTATCGCGCGATGAACGATCGCGAGGCGATCAAGGTGATGATCGCGTTCTGATGGGTGCCGTCGTTCTCAAAAGCTCAGTTTCGTGCCCAGCTGGAACTGGCGCGTCGCGAACACGCCGTTCGGCACGCCAAAATCCCGTCTGGGTCCGGACGCGCCGCGCTGCACGCCGAAGTAGCCGGAGTAGTTCTCGGTATTGAAGACGTTGAATGCTTCGCCGATGACGGTGAGCTGGCTGCCACGGCCGATCGCGATCGCTTTCGTCGCCCGCAGGTCCAGCACGCGATACCAGTATTTCCAGCGGTCCGGCGGCACGCGATAGCGTTTGCCGTCGATCCAGTCGTCATCGAGCAGACCGTCCTTGTTCACGTCCTCGCCGACGGTCGTGCGATACGGACGCGGGCTCGCCACCGTACCGACCGCGGACAGCGCGATCCCTTTTGGCAGGATCGTCGTGCCCGAGAGCACAACGCGATTGCGCTCGTCGCCGCTGATGCGCTGCATCACGTAGTACTTGCTCGCGGCGGTCGCGGGCACGAGGACCGTCTGGACATCCCAGTCCGCGCGGGCGGACGCCAGCGTATGGGCCAGCGTGAAGCGCATCGTACCGGTCGGTGCGTACGATACGCTTGTCAGCAGCGCGCGATACCGGGCACGGGCGAAATCCCCCCACGCGCCGATGTTCCCGTATTTCGCCGAGACCACGCGCCGCGCAGGGCTCACCGAACTGTCGACCCAGTTCAGGTTGACCGGCGCGAAGAGATGCCGCATGGCCTGGTCGAGATAGTCGACGTTCAGGACGACGCTACGGGTGAGCCGCGCGCCGACGCCGACGGACCACTGCCTGTTCTCCGGTACGTCCATCGCTTGCGGCAGCAGCGTGATCGAAGGCGGTTGGGCGGTGCCACCGCCGGCAATCACACGATCGCGCAGCACGCCGGCGTCGAGCGTCCCGGGCTTCGGGAACACGTACGTGCGCCACGTCGCGCTGATTCGCTCTCCGAAGGGGACGAAGCCCGGAATCCGCTCGTACATGATGCCGAAGCCCCCTCGAACGAACATGCGCTGGCGTCCGGTCACATCCCACGACAGTGCGATGCGCGGTGACACGTTGTTCAGGTCATCCCTGCGATGCCCGCGGTTCAGGTACGCGTCGATGTCCGGTCGCGCGCTCAGCACGGTGTCACTCGCCCACGGGACGGTGAAGCGGTTGTTCATGGCATCGAGCTCGGCGTCGTAACGCACGCCGAGGTTGAGCAGAAGGCGCGGCGCAAGACGCCACTCATCGTTGACGTAGCCGCCGACGATCCATCCTGAAAGCGAGGCGCGCGCGTCGCGGTCGGACAACGGGTCCGTGAAACCGACGCCGATGGTCGCCTGGTCGGGACTCGTGGCGGTCTCGCTGTTGAAGCGAAAGACGCCGTAGGCATTGGTCGGCGAGAACTGATCCGCGTCGACTCGCGCGAGCTCCACGCCCACCTTCAGGAGATGGCTGCCCGGCCCCGTGCCGCGAGCGTACGTGAAGCGATCGACCGCGCGCAGCTGCGTTTCGTGGATCTCGGAGACCGCGTCTCCCTGCCTGATCGACAACGTCGGATACCGCAACGCAGGTCCCGGGAACAACGGCTGCTGTTCCGACGCCCACCGTACCAGCTGGAGGCCGACCTCGTTGGCCGCCGCGGTGCGCGAGGCCAGCCAGCGGTGCCGGAGATGCGCGGTCTGCACGACGTCGCCCACGCGCACCACGGACTCGTGCGCCAGCGTCCCACCGAAACCGTTCTCCACGGCCAGCCTTCGCGCGGAGAACGTCGCGTCCAGCGCGTTGCGTTCGTTCGCGGTGTAGGTGACACGCAGCAGCGCGGCGTCGTTACGGTGGGGCCCGTTGTACGCGCCCGCGTAGCTGTTCCAGACCGTCGGGTTTGTCGCCGGTTGGCCGGGTATGACGGTGACGAAGTTGTCGGTGTTCGCCAGCTCGTAGCTCGCCGCGTAGAAAAGGCGGTCGCGAATCACGGGACCGCGAAGGGTCGCGCCCCCCTGCAGGCGGCTGACGTCGGGCTTCGCGAAGTTCGCGATGCGGCGCTGGAAGTCCGTGACCGCGATCAACCCCGTGTTCTGAAAGAATCCGAATGCTGACCCGTGCGTCTCGTTGGTGCCACGTCGAGTGACCGCGCTGACGACATACGACGCGCCGCGGGTGTATTCGGCGTCATACGGATTGAGAAGCACTCGAAACTCCTGCAGCCCATCGACCGGCAGCAGGGAACCGTTCTGCGGCGATCCCACCACGTTGCCGCTGTTCATGTTCTTCATCTCGAGGCCGTCGACGTAGAGATTGATCGCGCGCTCGTTGCGCAGCGCGCCGGCAGCGGGAAGCGAGCGGCCCGAGACCGGCTGGAAGGAGCGGATCCCCGGCGCGATCGCGGCGAGATCCATCACGTTGCGGCTGTTGAGGGGGAGGTGCTCGATCTCATCCACCGTCACGTCCGTGAAGACGGACGTGCGATCGATGATGGGAGCGTCGCCCTCGGCGCGGACCTGCACGGTCTCGAGAACGCTGGCGGCCTCGGAGAGCACGAGATCGAGCCACGCGCGCTGACCATCCGCCAGGGACAGCTGCCTCGTCGCGCGAGCATAGCCGAGGAGCGACGCCGAGACGGCGTACGTTCCCGGATTCACGGCGAGCATCCGGAAGAAGCCGCGGTCGTTCGTCACCGCGCTGCGCCGCTCGCCCGTGAGACTGTCCAGCGCGACGACGTGGACACCGGCGACTCCGCCGCGACCGTTGCGGACGAGGCCCTCCACGGTGCTGATCGTTTGCGCCCACACGACGCCGGGCGGCACCAGCGCCATCAATGCGAGTCTGACGAACGACCGTGGTCTCATCGCCGTGCGCGCGGTGCGCGTCCCCAGGTGGGAAAGCCGCTGAACGCCACCGGCGACAGCTCGGTCAATCGCTTCACCCCGCTGCCGTCGGCGTTCATGACGAACACCTGCGCGTGCCCCAGGACGCGCCGGTGGAAGACGATCTGTTTTCCATCCGGCGACCAGGACGGGTGCTCATCGTCCGCAGGATCGTTGGTGAGACGCACCGGATCGCTGCCATCGGCGTTCATCGCATAGATCTCGAAGTTGCCGTCGCGATTGCTTTGAAACGCGATGCGCCGGCCATCCGGAGACCAGGCCGGACCAATGTCAACGGCGCTGTTGTTCGTCAGCCGCGTGAGGTCGGTGCCGTCGGCAGCCATTACATGGATCTCCTGGCGTGCGCCGGGCCTCTGCGGCCGTGCCTCGCCGAGGCGCACGAACGCGATATGTCGGCCATCAGGGGACCAGGCGGGGTGGCTGCCATTCGTGAGCCGCGCGAAGTGTGTGCCGTCCGCGTCGATCACGCAGATGCGGGCCGGCGGCGCACGCGTGAAGAACACGATTCGCTTGCCGTCCGGCGACCACGACGGCGCGATCGCGCCTTCATTGAGGTGGGTGAGCTGACGCACGTCGCTGCCGTCGACGTTCATCGTGAAGATGTCCCACCCGCCCGCTCGCGTGCTCGTGAACGCGATGCGACGCCCGTCGGGCGAGATGGCCGGGGTCATGTCGATCGCCTTCTCGTCGGTGAGCCGCCGCTGTCCGCTGCCGTCGGCGTGCATCACGTAGATCTCCTGGTTGCCCAGGTTGCCGACTGGATCAGGCCCGTCGCGATCGCTCACGAACGCGATGAGCGACGCGTTGGCCGTCGCGATCGCCGGCTGCGATGCCGCCGTGTCGCGCCGTTCGCGGAACGCCTGCCGCACGGAGACGCTCAGCGGATCGCCCGCTCCGCGGTCCGGTGACACGATTGTTGTCCCCTTGACCGCGGCACCCGTCGCGAGCCGACGCATGAGTCCCAGGCCGTAGCGCGTCTGCGAATCCGCCGCGGTGTGCGCGCCCGCGCGATGCAGCGCTGCCGCGAGGTCGAAAGCTGCCGCGGCAACGTCGGCATTCTCCTCCGGATGCGTCGCGCGCGTGAGAGCGAGCGCGCGGCGAAAGAGATCCGCGGCCGCGCGGGCGTCGCCGCGATCCGCGAGAGCCATGGCAACTGCGCTGGTGCTGCGGGCGAGATCCGCGCGGCCCTCTCGGCCCCGCGACTCGTCGATGTCGACGGCCTGGCGCGCGAGAGCCTCCGCGTCGGCGAACCGCCTCTGCGCGCGCCGAACCGCGGAGAGGCCCACCAGTGTGCGCGCGACGTCGAGGTGCCGCGATCCCAGCTCGCGCCGGCGGATGGCGAGCGCCACGCGATATGCGGCGTCGGCGCGCGAGACGCTGTCCTCCGCAAGCAGCACGGCCCCGAGCAGATCCTCCGTCTCCGCGACGGCGAGACCGGCTGTTGGGCCCAGGCTGCGGCGGATGCCGAGCGCGGTCTCCAGAAGCCTGCGGGCGCGGTCGTGCAGCTCGAGTCGTTCGTACGCGCGCGCCATCTCCATCGTCAATCGCGCTCGCTGCTCCGGGTACGCGCGCAGCTCCGTCTCGATGCGCGTGGCTGCGCTGTCCAGGATGTCACGCGCCGCGACGCCGGCGTCGCCGGGAGCTACGGTGCGGAAAATGTTCATGAGCCCGGTGCCGATGCCTTCCGCGCGATCGCGCTCCCTCGCGAGCTCGTCCGCCTGCGCCCGGATGCGCGAGCGCTGCACCGTCATCACGGCGGCGAATGCCACGACGATGACCGCGAACGCCGTGGTCATGGCGACGCCGGCGCGGTGCCGGCCGACGAACTTGCGGAGGACGTATGCGCGACTGTCGGGGCGCGCGAGCACCGGCAGTCCACGGAGATGCCGCCGCACGTCGGTCTGGAACTGTTCGACGGTCCCGTACCGCCGCGCCGGCTCCTTGCTGAGTGCCTTGAGCACGACGGCGTCCAGATCGCCCCGCAGGCGCCGCGCGAGCTTCGCCGCTCCCTGACGCGATGCGGTGGCCGAGGGACGCTCGGGATCCCTCTCCAGCACGGCGCGCGCGACCTCGTGCGGCTCGAAGGTCGTGAGACGATACGGGTTCGTGCCCGTGAGCAGAACGTGCAGCAGCACGCCGAGCGCGTACACGTCCGCCGCGGTCGACGCGGGCTCGCCGCGAATCTGTTCCGGGCTGGCGTACAGTGGTGTCAACAGCCGGTCGCCCGTCGTCGTCGTGCCCGCGGTCGTATGCTGCGCGGCCAGGAGCCGCGCGATGCCGAAATCCAGGAGGACGACGCGCCCCCCGGCCGCGACGAGGATGTTCGAGGGTTTGAGGTCGCGGTGCACCACGAGGTGCCGATGCGCGTACTGCACCGCGCTGCACACGTCGCAGAAGAGCTCGAGGCGCTGCTCGGTCGAGAGCCCGTTGGCCTCACAGTACCGGTCGATGTGCTCACCCTCGACGTATTCCATGGCGAACCAGGGCACGCGATCCGCCGTGACGCCGCCGTCGACGAGCCGAGCGATGGCAGGATGATCGAGTGTCGCAAGGATCTGCCGCTCCTCGAGGAATCGCTGCAGGCGGCGAGGTTGACCGCCGTTCCAGCGCGGCATCACCTTGAGCGCCACCTGCTTGTGGTATTGCTCGTCCGACCGCTCGGCGAGATACACGGTGCCCATGCCGCCGGCGCCGAGCTCGTGCAGCACGCGGTACGCACCGAAGGTGAGTCCGTCGAAATCGCCGGTGGCGCGGACCGCTGAATCGTCGTGCGGGGATTCGGGAAGGAAGGGAGCCGCGAACTCGGAGACGGGCGATTCCAGCACGGACACACCCGTCGCCGCGTGCAGGAGCGCTTCCAGCTCTGCGCCGACTGCCGGCCGTTCGGCGATGCATCGCTCGACGAAGTGTCGCCGTTGCACGGCGTCCATCTCGAGCGCGCGATCGGCGGCGTCGAACACCTCGCGCCACAGCTCTCGCTCGCTCACGGTCCCCGCCGTCGCCACGGTTCCCCCGCCCTCACGCTCGCGCCGGCACGGCGCACGCCCTGGGCGTCACTGCCCGAGTGTGCGGTGCAACCACCCCTTGGCTTTCGTCCAGTCGCGCCGTACGGTGCGCGCCGTGACGCCCAGCACCTGCGCCGTTTCCTCCTCCGTGAGACCCGCGAAGAAGCGACATTCCACCACGCGACTCAGGCGCTCGTCCACGCCCTCGAGTTGACGGAGCGCGTCGTCGAGCGCGACGAGCGTATCGGCGCGTTCTTCAGCGACGAGCATGGCATCGGTGAGGCTCACGCGCTGCGGCGCGCCGCCCCGTTTGTCCGCGCGATAGCGCCGCGCGTAGTCCACGAGCACCTGCCGCATCGCGCTCGCCGCGACGGCATAGAAATGCGAGCGGTCGGCAAACTCCGCCCGCGTCTGATCCACGAGCTTGAGATACGCCTCGTGGACCAATCCCGTCGTGTCGAGGGTGTGTCCGTCGCGCTCGCGGCGGAGCTGGCGGCGCGCGATGCGCCGCAGCTCCTCGTACACGAGCGGGAAGAGCGCGTCGCGCGCTGAGGGATCGCCCGCGCGCCAAGCCCGCAGCTGTGTGGTGATGTCCGCGTTCTGCAGCATGCGCGGGTGACTCCGTGATCGGCCTCGAGAGGCTGAACATGGCTTGCGTCACCCGATCCGGCAATTCACGACATTGCATGGGGCACGTGACCCAAATCACGGGGTGAAGCGCCGCACCTGACCTTCGCCGGCGAAGTTCGTCCCCACGATCATCGAGACGTAGACGTTGCCGAGCGCGTCGGCCGCGACGCCGGTCGGGCGGAACAGGCCGGTGACGACGGTGGTGCGCGAGCAGTCCGGCGCGACGCGGATCAACGATCCGTTGTTGTTCGTCGTCGGCCCGTCGCTGTGCTGCAGCACGTACAGGTTGCCCTGGTCGTCGAAGGCGAGCGCGATGATCCACGTGAATCCCGTGCAATACACCTCGGGCGCGCCGTCCGCTTCCATCTTCCACACGGTCGAAGAGCCCGCGGCGATCGGCAGCCCGTTCAGATGGCCGATGTAATAGGCGCCGTCCGGTCCCTTCACGATCGACGTCGGCACGAAATCGCGCGTTCCCGGAGAGGGACAGCCCTCGCCCGGCACGGTGGTGTTGTTGGTGAACGCCGCGAAGGTGGAGAGTTTTCCGCTGGGCGTGCTCCGGACGATGGCGTTCCCACCGGCGTCGGCGATGAGGATCTTTCCGCCGTCGGCGAGGACGCCGAAGGGATTGCTGTCCAGGTCCCCGCAGTCGGGGTTCACGTCCAGCTCGAATTGGCCGATGTCAGCCACGAACTCCCAGTCGGCTCGCTTCGCGTGCGCGTTGGCGTGTCCCTCGTTGAGCAGCGTCGGCGACATGCGAACGAGCGTACCAAACCCCGCGAGCTCGGGAGCCGATGCGCGCTTCGATGGATCGGCCTCGAGACCGATGGAGACATACGCATTGCCCCAGCTGTCGAGGGAGATCCCGTTGGGTCCCTGCGCTCTCCCGGTCCTGTTGATGGTGCCGTTGGCGTTTCGAGTCGTGACCCAGGAGGGCAGATCGTCGATGATGCGCTCCTGCTCGCCGTCGGGGAGCAGGCGGCTCACCGCCCCCGTAGGCCCGTAGCACACGGTGCTGCTCAGCACGATGAAGCACGGCGCCGTTCCGCCGCGTCCCGCTTCGGCGACGTAGAGCGCGCCCTCGGGTCCCCACGCGAGATGTCTGGGGTTCGCGAGGAATCGCATGACGGGTGTGCCGTCCGCTTGCGTGAGGGCGGCAGTGGAGCGCGGCGCACGACCGGCAACGACACTCGGCGGCTGCGTAGGGGGCTCGCCGCAGGCGGCAAGGAGAATCGCGACCACTGCAAGGGGTACAAAGGCCTTCATGACGGAGCTCCGGGCAGGGAGGGAGGAGGACGGCGTGATGCGTCCGCAGGAATCGGCTATCGCCATACCCGGGAGAGCGCAGAAGGGCTGAAAAAGCGGACATCGCGGCGACGAGTCGCGGACGATCCAGCCAGGACGCGCGTCGGTGTCGCGAGTCGGGCTATCGTCTCGACGGTGGTCGCGAGCTCGATCGTCTCTCGGCCCCGGACTCGTCTCCGGGCGCCGATACACTGAATACGAGCCGCCCCTGCAGCGCGAGACCAGGACCGGATCGGCCGAGAATCTCGAGCGCCACCTCGCCCGGCTGGTCGGGCGTGAACTCGAAGTCCGCCGTCTCTCCGCTGGGCAGGTTCACGACGCTCGGTCGCGCGGTGCGTTGTGTCGGCGGGAGGGTGAAGCCATCCTTCGCGATCGGACGCCACGACAGCAGCGCCGAGTCACGCGCCAGCCGCACCCTCAGGAACGGGCGAAAGACCGCGATGTCGGCGATGCGGAGGCGGTAGGTGCGCCCCACGCTGAGCCGTTGCGGCGGCGGCGTGAGCGAGCCGTTGACGTACACGCGCCGCGGGATGCCGTCGGAGAGCAGGATGACCAGGTCGCGCGTCGGGTTCCACCGCTCCCCGGGTTCGAGCACGACGAGCGCCCCGATGAGCCCCCCGTACTGCTGGCGCAGATCGTCGAGATGCGTGTGGTACATGAACGTCCCCGCGCGCCGGGGCGTCAGGCGCACCTCGAAGCGCTGGCCGGATCGAATCGCTGGAGCGGTGCGCCCGGGCGTACCGCTCCACCCGGCCACGCCGTCGTAGTAGCTCTCCAGCTCGATGCCGTGCCAGTGCACGGCGGTCGGTTCGCCGGAGCGATTCACCACCTCGATCGCCGTCGGCTCGCCGCGCGTGAGCACGAGCACCGGGCCGGGGTACTGCAGTGAATCCGGCTTCGGTGGCGCGCCGCGCTGCAGCACGTAACCAAAGCGGCGATCACGATCGCTCGGCGCGGAATCGGACTGCACGAAGAGGCGCAGACGCCTCGCCGGCAGGGACGCGTCCCGCGCGGCCGGCTTGCCGGCGACCGTGATGCCAAGCACCAGACCGTTCATCCCCGAGAAGACGTGCCGGTCCGGGTCGCCGCCGTGATGTGTCGACGGATACTCGACCACGTCACGCCGATCCATCGGCGCGAACCTGGCCGCGTGGTTGGTCAGGTGGCAGTGGAAGAGCCAGCCGCCCGGCCGGTCCGGCGACCACGTGATCGACGCCGTGTGTCGAGGGCTGACGGTCTCGGTCACAGACATGCGCCGCTGCTCGGGCGTGTAGACGGAGTCGGCACCCGCTTCGGGCGTGCCGTGCGAATCGACGCGGAAGTAGAAGCCGTGGAGGTGCAGCGGATGCGACTCCTGGGAGGCATTGACCACGCGCCACGTCACCGAGTCGCCTAACGCGTACCGCAGGCGCTCCGTGTGTGGCCATGCCATGCCATTGACGGCGTTGAATTGTCTGGTGGGCGTCCCATGTCGATCGGCGGGCGGCACCGCGCCCGCGCTCTCCTCGCGGTCGGCGAGCTCGGTGATGACGAAGACGCGGTCATCGGAGAGGCGCCCAGGCGGGTCGACGACGATCGCGCCCGCGAGCTGCGAGTCGAACCCGCGGCGCGGCAGGAGCGTCGCGGGGAGATCGTCCGGCACGCGCATGCTGTACGCCGGCACCCAGTACAGATAGGTGCCCTCGTGCCGGGCGACGAAACGCGCGGTGGCGGTGTCGCGCGGCAGCACCAGGAGGGAGTCGCGCATCGCGGGGCGCTCGCTCAGCCCGCGCACCACGAGCGTGTCGTCGAGCGGGTTCCGGATGGTCACGCGGACCGGCGTGCCGACGCGGACGCGGATCAACGGGCCGGGGATCGTCGCGGTCTTGCCCTCCTCGGCGAAGGCGAGGACAGTGAACGCGGGCTCCGCGTCGCCCAGGATATGCCAGGCGACTGGAGTGACCGTGAGGCGCAGCGCGAGCGTGTCGCCGACCATCGCGCCTGCCGCGGCGCGGTTGTCGTTCGCGACCGCAGGGTCGATGCGCGCGGTGACTGGCCGCGAGTGGATCAGCGCGAGCGATGTGAGCAACGCGAGCGACAGGTCAAGCGCCGCTCTGCTAGCCATAGCGCCGCTCTACGTCCGCGACGGAACCAGCGACCCATTTCTGAAGCACGGACCGATCGGGGTCAGTCAGCCGCTTCGTCGTGTTTTGCCGCCATCGATCGGTTCGTGTTCGCGGGTTGTGAGCCGCCCGACACGCCGCAAGCCGGGCTGCGGCGTCGGAGATGGAGGCGCAACGATGCCGATGCTGTCGAAATCGCGCCAGGCGGATGGCCGATGCACGCCTTGAATCCGAAACGCCGGTCGATACTTTACATCGCAAAGGACTTGACGATTGACGAAATTCAGAAGGCGCGAAGACGAGCAGGCGGCAGGTGGGAGGCGATGATGCAGACGTGGCTGCGGCGCGTTCGCGGCGCAATCGGAATGGGCGTGATGTGGGGCGCGGCGTGGGCCGCTGTGGGCCTCGTGCCGAGGTGGGTGCTTGGGATAGAGACCGACGCTCCGCTTCCCCTCGTGTTTGGAACGTTCGGTTTCGTTGCCGGGATGACTTTCTCCGGTGTTCTCGCCCTGACCGAGGGACGTCGCCGCTTCGACCAGATGTCGCTTCCGCGCTTCGCAGGCTGGGGGGCGGTAGGTGGCCTGCTGTTGTCGGCGATATTCGCGAAGGCCGCGTCCCTGAGCGGTGGAGACGTGCTGGCCCTCGCACCCACGCTGGCTGTCGCCTCGGCCGCGTGCGCCACCGGTTCGCTGGCTGTGGCCCGGCGAGCGCTCCGGCGAGAACTGCCTGACAGCGGCGTCGTCGGATCAGAACGTCCTCCGGATGCAGATGTGCTGGCGGACGACGAAACGGCCGGCGCTCTCGTCGAAGGTGAGCGACGTCCCGGGCCACGCGTCTGATCCACACTTGATATCGGACTCGACGCTGCCGTCGGGAAGCCGAATCCAGCCGGTCAGCGATCACGCGCTCTGCTCGGCGCGGTGCAGCCATTTGTAGCCGACCGGCCGACTGATTCCGTACAACGCGCAGAGATCCGTGAAGCTCGCCAGGCGCTGCAAGGCATCTCGGACAAACTGGAGTCGTTCATTCATCGCTTCCACTTGCCTCCAAGGCATCGGGCACCGCTCCGGAGGGAGTGTGCCTTGGTTTGGCGAAGTGTTAGCGATGTACCTGGACTATTCTGCCAGCGATCTCCTCGGCCGTTCAACCACGCCGCTGCTACGCTGACGGAGCTCGCCGCAAGTGTAGACGCGCTCGGATTTCAATCACTTGGCCACTGCGATAGTACAGCGCATATGGGAAACGAACGAGCATGACGCGCCGGAGATCTCGATGGACAATGGGCCCAAGCTCCGGCATCTCGGACAGTAGCGTGAGCACCCCATCAACCGCCACCGCAAACTCATCACCCAGACCCGAGCGCTGCTCCTCGTACCAGTCGAACGCTTGCTCTATGTCTTCGGCGGCGAGCGGAGTAAAACGAACTTCGAGACTCACCCCGTTTTTCGTCGGAAGCGCGATCGCAGCTCAGGCCAAGCGAGGGTGGCTTGTTCGCTTCGATCGGCGAGGCGGCGATCGAGTTCCGCACGATGCCACTCTGGCACCGGCAGCTTCTCGGGCGTCTGGGCCAAGCTATCCCAAATGTCCTCGACCAGGCGCAAGCGCTCATCCGGTGGAAGCCGGAGAATCGCCTCGAGGAGCGCCTTGGGAGTCATGAACTGAACCTATCCGACAGCGGTGATACTACAAGGCGCGGTTGTAGGCGTAACGCGCGGAGTTTGGTTGGAATGAAGCGGCTGGACCTCCACGGCGACGTGGTGGCAGAATCGCCCCACAAGGATTTCGTGTGCTCACCGTCGTAAGACGGGGCACAAACCGGGAGGCCAGCCGCCATGGAGATGATAGGGGTGGATTTGCACAGGCGCGAGAGTCAGCTCTGCATGCAGGGTGCTGAAGGTGTGTTCACGGAGCGGCGGATTGTAACCGGCCGCGCGTCGTTCGCAGCGCTCTTCGCTGGTCGTGTGCGCGCGCGGGTGTTGCTCGAGGCGTCGACGGAGAGCGAGTGGGTGGCGCGATACCTGGAGTCGCTCGGGCATGAGGTGATCGTGGCCGATCCCGGCTTCGCGCCGATGTACGCGACGCGGTCGAAGAAGGTGAAGACCGACAAGCGGGATGCGCGCGCGCGTTATGTGAGGCGTGTGCGCGCGGGAATCCCGTGGTGACGCGCCTGCAGACGACCCCGGCGTCGGGCCGATTACCGCAGTCGCCTTCGTGGCCGCGCCCGATGACGTCACGCGCTTTGCGAGCGCGCACCAGGTGCAGGCGTATCTCGGCCTGGTGCCGAGCGAATTCAGCTCCGGCGAGCGGCAGCTGCGCGGGCGCATTACCAAGCGCGGGAACGCGCGGACGCGCTGCCTGTTGGTCGAGGCCGCGTGGCGCGTGATGCGCTCGCGCGATCTCGAGTCGGAGGGACTTCGCGTGTGGGCAGAGCGGATTGCGCTGCGCCGCGGGAAGCGCATTGCGGCCGTTGCCCTCGCGCGGCGGCTCGCCGGAATCATGTACGCGATCTGGCGGGACGGTACCGTTTACAAGGGAGGATCCAAGGCGAGCGCCGCTTAGCAGCCCACTAACGATCGCCGATGACTGACCACGGACGGTGAGCGCGACGCAGCTAATGGCCGCAGGGCGAGACCGCTGTTTAGTTCAGCGCCACCGTCCACCGCATCCCCATCTGCGCCAGCGAGCGATGCTCGCCACTCGAGAGCGCGAACAGAAGCTTGAGCAGCATCTCGCGATCGCGCACTGCTAAGAAACAGAAACGTCAAGCATTCGGTGCTTGACGCGGGGCGCCGCTTCACAGAAGCTGCGGCGTGCAGCTCGACAGGCGCGACTCACTCACCGTATCGACGGACTCGCCACGCGCTCAACCCAACGGCTTCGGCAGCGACAGCAGCGCTGTCAGCTACAACTCCTTGATGCTTCCAGAGAGTATCCTCGGGCATTGTCTCTCGGGAGTGCATCATGCTGCATTCGGGCATCGATCTCCACAAGCGCACTATCGTCCTGTCGACGGTGGACCCACAGGGCACGCGCGTCGGAGATGCAGAGCTACCGACGTCGCGCGCCGCGGTGCGCGCGTACTTCGCCGCCCATC
>Ga0081539_10000830_pt1 | contig 59681 bp, 63 predicted proteins | sample TabmetS4T2R2_FD_71023 | JGI IMG/M metagenome (GOLD analysis project Ga0081539, IMG submission 71023) | Tabebuia heterophylla rhizosphere microbial communities from the University of Puerto Rico - S4T2R2 | ecosystem: Host-associated > Plants > Roots > Rhizosphere ...
CGGCTCACCAGAGTCTGCGAAAGGTGGCGCCCCTCATGCCACGATGCGCGCTTGTTGGTGTCGTTTCGGCCTGTGTCCTGTTCGGAGCAGGCCTCTTCTCTCCCGCCATGGCACAGGATGGTCACCGCGGCCCAGGCCATGCCGAGAACCACGACTGGTATCAGGAGCTGAAGCAGCCGGGCACGGGCTTCTCGTGCTGTAACGGCACGGTCAACGGAATCGAAGGCGATTGCCGCCCCACGCGGGCCTACCTTAACGATGACGGTCAATGGTATGCTTTGCTCAACGGCCGCTGGGTCTCCGTGCCGCCACGCGTCGTGTTGCAGCAGCTTGCGCCCGACGGCCGCTCGCATATCTGTGCCAGCAAAAGCGGCATGATCTATTGCTTTCTGGGCGGCTCGCCCAAGATCTGAAGGGCCGAAGCTTCCCTGTCACGACGGAGGCGGTTCGATGCGCCTGTCCGCATTTGGTTTCGTGGTGCTATCGACTTTCTGCATCATGAGCGTTGCCACCCGTGCGCAGGACGCGCACGACCATGCCCAAGGTCAGTATGGCCAGGGCCATTCCGAGAACCACGACTGGTACAAGGAGCTGAAGCAGCCCGACACGGGTTACTCGTGCTGCAACGGGCGTTCCAACACGTCGGAGGGCGACTGCCGGCCGACCCGCGCCTATCTCAATGACGACGGCATGTGGTACGCCCTGCTCAATGGCCGCTGGGTGCCGGTGCCGCCGCGCGTCGTGCTGAAGCAACTCGCGCCCGACGGCCGCAGCCACATCTGCGCCAGCCGCAGCGGGATGATCTATTGCTTCCTGGGTGGGTCGCCCAAGAGCTGAGCTCCTTATGATGGCGGCGGGATCTTCGACTCCTTGATCACCTTGCGCCACTTGGCGATTTCGTTGGCCAGCACCGCGACATAGGCCTGCGGCGCGCCGCCGACAGGAATGAACCCGAGCTCGAGAAGCTTGCGCCGTATCGTCGGATCGGCGAGCGCCTCGTTGAACGCCGTGTTGATCTTGATCACCACCGAGGCCGGCGTGCCGCCGGGCACGGAGATGCCGAACGGCACGGTGCCTTCGGTGCCGGGCAGCCCCGCCTCGGCCACGGTCGGCACGTCGGGGAGCAGCTCCGAACGCTGCGCCATCGCCACGGCGAGACCGCGGATCTGCCCGGCGCGCACGGCCGTCGCCGTCGGCACCAGCACGTCGGCGAACAGCGGCACGTGGCCCGCAATGACGTCGCGCAGCGGCTCGGCGCTGCCTTTGTAGCCGACATGCTCCATCGGCAGTCCGGTCTTGGCCTTCACATACTCGCCCCACAGATGCGTCAGCGAGCCGACGCCGGCTGAGGCATAGGTGACGGTGCGGCCGGGCTCGGCCTTCGACCAGCTTATGAGTTCGGCGACGGTCTTGAACGGCGCCTGGTTGGAAGCGGCCAAGAGGATCGGCAGGTCGACGAAGCCCACGACCGGCACGAGGTCCTTGTCGATGTCGTAGGGCGTCGCCATGCCGAACGCGGCAATGGCGATCATGGCGGCGGGCGTCAGCAGGATGGTGTGACCGTCGGGCTTGGACTTGGCGACGATCTCGGTGCCGATGATGGTGCCGCCGCCCGGCTTGTTCTCGACGATCACCGGCTGGCCGAACACGGCGGCGAGCTTTTCGGAGACGATGCGGGCGGAAGTATCGGTCGACCCGCCCGGCGCATAGGGCACGATGAAACGAATGGGCCGCTCGGGAAACACCTGTGCGCGACCGGATTGCGGAACAGTCGCGGCCAATGCCACGGCGCCCAGGAGATGCCGGCGTCTCATGTTTCCTCCGGTTTTGCTCAACCTGCCACGGCATGCGAAGGTTGGACAAGGCAACCGGGGATAAAAGTGGCAAGGGACGGTCAAGGGCTGGAGGTGAGCAACGCCGGTGCGGAGGCGATCGCCTCCCTGGACTTCCTGCGCGACGAGTGGCTCGCCTTCGGTAACCGGCTGGCCGAGTTCGTGGCCGCTGCCGACAAGGAAGCAAGCTGCGCGCTCCTGCCGGTGATGGCTGCCAACCTCATGCTGTCGATGAACTCCGACGAAGGCCGCGAAGCCGCGCGCAAATACCTTTCACGCGCCAAGGCGCTTGCCGCGAACGCCAACGCGCGAGAGCGGGCCTGGCTCGCCACGACCGCGGCCTGGATCGAAGGCGACACCGACCGCTGCCTCAGGATCCACGAGGACATGGCTGCCGAATGGCCACGCGATTTGCTGGCCGGCAAGCTCGGCCAGCTCCATGCCTTCAACTGCGGCGACGCCGAAGCCCTGCTGCGCATCGGCGAACGCCTGTTCGCCGCCAACCAGGACAACCGCTACGCCAACGCGATGTATGCCTTCGGCCTCGAGGAGTGCAATCGCATCGACGAGGCCGAGAAGGTCGCGCGCGCGGCACTCGCCATCGACCGCCGCGATCCCTGGGCGCATCACGCCGTCGCCCATTGCCTGGAAGCGCGCGGCCGGATGCTGGAGGGCGTGGCCTTCCTCGAATCGGTGTCCGACACCTGGGAGAGCTGCAACTCCTTCATGTACACCCACAACTGGTGGCATCTCGCGCTGTTCCTGATCGACCTCGACCGCACCGACGAGGCGCTGGCGCTGTTCGACCGGCGCGTATGGGGCGTGTGGAAGGAGTTCTGCGAGGACCAGATCAACGCCGTCTCGCTGCTGGCACGACTGGAACTGCGCGGCGTCGATGTCGGCAACCGCTGGGCCGACGTGGCGCAGTACCTGAAGCCCCGCCTGCATGAGCACTTCGTGCCATTCCTCGACCTGCAGTATCTCTATGGCCTGGCCCGCGCCGGCGAGCAGAGCGCCGCTACCGAGATGCTGGCGAGCCTGGAGGACAAGGCCGAGAACGCCAAGCCTTTCGAGCGCGAGGCGTGGGCCGACTGCACCGTGCCGGCCGCGCACGGCCTTGCCGCCTACGCCAAGGGCGACCATGCCGAGGCCGCGCGCCTGCTCGGCCAGGCGATGCCGCATCTCGCAAGGATCGGCGGCAGCATCGCGCAACGCTCGCTGTTCGGCGCCATTCATCTCGACGCCCTGATGAAGTCCGGCTGGAACGACGCGGCGCTGAAAATCCTGCAGGCTGACGATCGCGAGCGTCCGGCCGTGCCGTGGACCAAGCGCTCGCTGGGCGACCTTTATCGCCGCGTCGGCCGCATGGAGCAGGCGCTGGCCGCCGAGTACCAGGCCGAGCAGCTGTCACGGCAATATGCGAGGGGAAAAGCGACATGAGCGACCTCACCCAACTGACGGCAGCGGAGCTTTCCAGGCTGTACCGCAAGGGCAAGGCCTCGCCGGTCGAGACCATGAAGGCGGTGCTGGCGCGCACCGGCCGGATCAATTCCGAGATCAATGCCCTCTGCCATGTCGACATCGAACCCTCGCTGAAGGCCGCGCGCGATTCGGAGCGGCGCTGGAAGAAGGGCAAGCCGCTGTCGCCGATCGACGGCGTGCCGGTGTCGATCAAGGAGCTGGTGCGGGTGAAGGGCTGGCCCGCCTCGATGGGCAGCAAGCTCACCGACAAGACGCCGGCCGACGCCGATGCCCCGGCCGTGGCGCGCCTGCGCGAAGCGGGCGCCATCGTGTTCGCCCAGAGCACGAGCTCTGAATACGGCCACAAGGGCGTGACCGATTCGCCGCTGCACGGCATCACGCGCAATCCCTGGAACACCGAGCGCACGCCGGGCGGCTCCTCCGGTGGAGCGGGCGCGGCGGTGGCCGCGGGCCTCGGGCCGCTCGCCATCGGCACCGACGGCGGCGGCTCGGTGCGCATCCCCTCGAGCTTCAACGGCCTGGTCGGCATCAAGGCCACCTTCGGCCGCGTGCCGGCCTGGCCGCCGTCGATGACCGGCGAGCTGTCGAACACCGGTCCGATGTGCCGCACCGCGCTCGACTGCGCGCTGATGCTGAACGCGATCAGCCAGACCGACCCGCGGGATGCCTATGCATTGCCGGTCGACGACACGAACTATGCCAAGGCGATCGACGGTAAGCTGAAGAAGCTCAAAGTGGGCTTCGTGCTGCGCTTCGGCGACCATCCGCTCGACATCGAGGTCGCGGCGCTGGTCACCAAGGCCGCCAAGCAGTTCGAGAAGCTCGGCTGCAAGGTCGAGGAGGTCGCCGCCCCCTTCTCCTATGCCGACGCAGGACGCGCCTTCGTGATTCACTGGCTGAGTTCCTTGCAGCGCGTGCTGCAACTCTTCCCGGAAAGCCGGCACAACGAGTTCGATCCCAACCTTCTGGCCTCGGCCAAGGCCGGCCTGCGCTATTCGCTGCAGGACGTGATCAACGCCCATGTCACGCGGCGCGAGCTCGCCATCGCCTGGAACCTGTTCTTCGACAAGTACGACCTGCTGCTGTCGCCCACTGTCGCCGTGCAGCCCTTCGAGGTCGGCAAGAACCTGCCCGATGGGCCAGAGGGCAAGGCCAATGCGCTATGGTCGCCCTACACCTCGCAGTTCAACCTCAGCCGCCATCCCGTGGCGTCGGTGCCCTGTGGCCTCAGCCGCCAGGGCCTGCCGATCGGCTTGCAGATCGCCGCGGGCCACTACAAGGACGCGCTCGTGCTGCGCGCCGCTGCGCGCTATGCCGAGGCCAACCCGCTGAAATTCCCCGTTCTGCCGGAGATCAAGTAGATGACTGCCGATCTTGCGATGATGCCCGCCTGGCAGCTGGTGAAACTCTACAAGGGGCGCAAGGCCTCGCCGGTCGAAGCCACCAAGGCCGCCATCGCCCGCATCGAAGCGTTCAATCCGCAGCTCAACGCCTTCCAGCATCTCGATCCCGACGGCGCGCTCAGGGCCGCGCGCGCCTCGGAGAAGCGCTGGAAGAAAGGCGGCAAGCGCCTCAGCGACATCGACGGCGTGCCCATCACCATCAAGGACATGGTGATGACCAAGGGCCTGCCGACGCGCATGGGCAGCCTCGCCACCGATGCCGAAGGCCCGTGGACCCTCGATTCGCCGGTCGGCCAGCACCTGCGCCTGGCCGGCACCGTGCTTCTCGGCAAGACGACCTCGCCGGAATACGGCTGGAAGGGCGTGACCGATTCGGCGCTGTTCGGCGCCACGCACAATCCCTGGAAGATCGGCCGCACGCCGGGCGGCTCGTCGGGCGGCGGCGTGGCGGCCGAGGCGGTCGGCATGGGCAACCTCGCCGTCGGCACCGACGGCGCGGGCTCGGTGCGCATCCCCTGCTCCTTCACCGGCCTGTTCGGCCTGAAGCCGACGCAGGCGCGCGTGCCGCTCTATCCACCCTCGGCGCAAGGCACGCTCTCCCATGTCGGGCCGATGACGCGCACGGTGCGCGATGCGGCGATGATGATGAACGTGATGGCGCGGCCCGATCCGCGCGATCCCTACGGCCGGCCGGACGACGAGGAGGATTACCTCAAGGGCTTCGAGAAGGGCGTGAAGAACCTGCGCATCGCCTATTCGCCCAACCTGGGCTTCGTCGAGAAGGAGAAGATCGACCGCGACGTCGCCCAGGCCGTCGAGAACGCGGCAAAGGTGTTCCGCACGCTCGGCGCCAAGGTGGTCGAGGATTCGCCCGACCTGATGGGGCTCGACCCGCGCCGCATCCTCAATGCGCACTGGCAGTCCAACGTCGCCGTCCTGGTGAAGACGTTTGCGCCTGAGAAACGCGCGCTGATGGATCCCGGCCTGCTCAAGGCCGCCGAGCACGGCGCCAACCTCGGCCAGGAGACCGTCGTGACGGCGATCCACCAGCGCCAGCAGGTGGCTGCGATCATGAACGCCTTCATGGCCAAGTACGACCTGCTGCTGACGCCGACCATGCCGATGACCGCCTTCGCGGTGAACGAGAATGCGGCCTGGGGCGGCGACGGCGTCGACATCGGCTGGACGCCGTTCACGCTCACCTTCAACCTGACGCGCCAGCCGGCGGCCACCATCCCCTGCGGCCTCGACCGCGAGGGCCTGCCGATCGGCCTGCAGATCGTCTCGGGACACGCCCGCGATGCGCTGGTGCTGCGGGCGGCAGCGGCCTACGAACGCGTCCGCCCGATCCCGGCGCCGCCGATGGCCCATCAGATTTAAGGGAGCGCGGGCTTCTGGCCCGCTCAAGCGCGATGGCAGGACTGAAGGGCTGGCATTCGCGAGGGTATCTTCCGCACTTCGACTCGCCTGAAACGATTCAGTTCGTTACTTTCCGGCGGGCCGATAGCCTCCCACGACAAGCTATCGAGCGTATCCGGCTTCAGAGCGAGGTCTTGCAGCATCTGGACCACGAACTTGACGCAAGCCTTGGTGCTTGCTGGCTGCGTCGTCCTGAAATCGCGTCGATTGTCGAGAACGCGTTGTTCCATTTCGATGACCAGCGATATCGCCTTCTCGCTTGGTGCCTCATGCCGAACCATGTCCACGTCATTATTGAAATTCTTGGCGACAACTCGCTGAGCAAGATCCTCTGGAGCTGGAAGTCTTTCACAGCGAAGTTGGCAAATAGCCAACTGCGACGGTCGGGGGCGTTTTGGGATGTCGACTATTTCGACCGCTACATGAGAAACGAAGCGCATCTGATCCGAACCATCGAATACGTCGAGCAGAACCCGGTGAAAGCCGGCCTGTGTTCAACGCCGGCTGAATGGTCTTGGAGTTCTGCTCGCTTTCGCGAAACTCGGTCATGAGCGGGCCAGAGGCCCGCGCTCCCGTTAGCTACAAGTCCTTCTGCCCGTACAGCTTGCGGCACTCGTAGGTGAGCTGCGTCGTCCGCTGCTCGGCGCAGTCGCTCTGGCGTTCGATATAGAGGGCGATGCCGTAGAAGGTGAAGGCGCCCAGCACCCAGACCACGAGGGAGACCGTCAGCGCCGCCTCGAACGTCTCGTCGAGCTTGCGGGCGATGCGGCCGCCGGGCGCCAGCGAGGCGACGAGGCGCATGGCAATCAACGTCAGCGGGAAGGTCGCCACGCCACAGGCCAGGAAGTACAGCAGGAGATGCCCGATCGTCATCGCGGCCGGCAAAATGCTGTCGGCCGCCCGCACGGTCAAGAACCTGCGCTGGCCCGTCACGGGTATATAATTGCCGAGAGCAGGGAGAGCGCGATGGCGCTGGTGGCGCGCCGCACGGTGACGAAGATGTATCTGGGCGCGGGCATGGTCGCCGGCTTGGCCGGGCTCGCTTACCTTGCCGAAGAACGCGTCGCCCTTGGCCCGACCGACGGCAAGGGTTTCCGGCCCATCCATTGGCCGTTCGCCGCCGACGCCTGGCCGCCCGGCCGGGGCTGGACCGGCCACGATCTCGACTTCTACGTCCGCCTGAAATTCGACATCTGCAGCGACTGTGAGACCGGCGTGACGAGCGACGAGGCGGTCGACCGCGTGGTCGACATCGACCGGCTCGACCCGCGCTTCGTGGCCGACGGGCCGGGCAAGCGCATCCGCATCACCGACCTGTTTGGCCGCAGCCGCCTCTACCGCCACAGGATGCGCAACGGCGCGCCGCGCCTCGCCGAGGGCATCGTCGTCGCCTACAAGTGCGACCTGCTGGTGGCCATCGTCGACGGCAACGTGGCCGACCCCGACAAGCGCAAGATGGCGCATCGGTTCCTGGAGTCGAACACCGTGCAGGTCTGGGTGAACAAGCAGCTCGAGGGGCGCTAGGCGCCGCTGCCGTCGTCAAGGCGCGTTATTCGATATCTCGAAGGCCACTGATGCCCCATCGCTCGCCGGGTCGCCCGGGCGTATAGTCCAGCCAACCCGGGAGAAAACACCATGACGCGGCAATCCCTGCTCATCGTCGGTTTGTTGGTCGCGGCGTTTCCATCATTTGCCCAGCAACAGAAAGTCGGCGCGCCGCCGGAAGCCTCCAACATGCGGCTGGTTGGCTGGACCGACCTGCAGGCACGCAGCGCCTACCAGCCGACCCTCCATCGCCAGGGCGACCGCTGGATCGCCTATGTCGGCCATCACGGCGGCACCGACGACATCCCGACGCCGGTCAATCCCATGACCGGCAAGCCCGAGCCCAACGGCACCTCGATCGTCGACGTCACCGATCCCGCCAACCCGAAATATCTGCGCCACCTGCCCGGCCAGCCCGGCAAGTACGAGGCGGGCGGCGCCCAGATGGTGCGCATCTGCGATGGCGCATCCTTGCCCAAGGGCGACCGCTCGGCGGTCTACATGCTGCGCACCTTCGGCGGCGAGGCGCATGAGATCTGGAACGTCGCCAACCCGGCCGAGCCGGTGCTGCTCGCGCGCATCGCCGGTTTGAAGGACACGCACAAGAGCTGGTGGGAATGCGACACCGGCATCGCCTTCCTGGTCGGCGGCGCGCCCGACTGGCGCACCAAGCGCATGACGCAGATCTACGATCTCTCCGACCCCAAGAACCCGGTGAAGATCCGCGACTTCGGCCTGGTCGGCCAGGAGCCGGGCGCCACCGGGACGGTGCCGACCGACCTGCACGGGCCGATCTCGACCGGACCGCAGGGCAATCGCGTCTATTTCGGCTACGGCACCAACAAGGGCGGCGTGCTGCAGGTCGTCGATCGCGAGAAGCTGCTCAACGGTCCGAAGGAGCCGACGCCGGCCAACCTGATGGCGCCCGAAGTGTCGCGGCTGGTGATGACGCCATGGACTGGCGCGCACACCACCTTCCCAATGCCCAAGATGCCGATCGCCGAGTTCGCGCGCGACAAGGATGGCGGTACGCGCGACATCGTCATGATCGTGAACGAATCGATCCTGAACGAGTGCCTGGAGGCCAGGCAGATGGTGTGGTTCGCCGATCTGTCGATCGAGAAGGCGCCGATGATGGTGTCCAACTGGACCGTGCCTGAGGCGAGCGGCAATTTCTGCCAGCGCGGCGGCCGCTTCGGCGCCCACTCTTCCAACGAGAGCATGGATCCGGTCTACTACAAGAAGATGGCCTTCATCGCCTTCTTCAATGCCGGCGTGCGCGCGCTCGACATCCGCAATCCCTTCCAGCCCAAGGAAGTCGGCTACTTCATCCCGGCGATCACCGAGAAGACCGACAAGCGCTGCGTGAAGGTCGACGGCCAGGACCGCTGCAAGACGGCGATCCAGACCAACAACGTCGAGACCGACGCGCGCGGCCACATCTACATCGTCGACCGCGCCAACACCGGCATGCACATCCTCGAGCTGGGCGGCGAGGCGCGCACCGTGGCGGGCCTCAAATAGGCGCTCGATGAACCGCCGCACGATCGTCCAGACGTCGCTGGCGGCCGGCCTGGTGGCGGGCATGGTGGCGCTTGGCCTCAGCGAAGACGACACCCCGTTGCCCGGCAAGGAGGTGCCATGGCGGCAGATCGCCTGGCCGTTCCCGCGTGACGCGTGGCTGCCCGGCCAGGCCTGGCGGCGCGGCACGCTCGAAGTCTATGTGCGACCCAAGATCGGCTTCTGCGGCAACTGCGACACCGGCGTCGTCACCGACGAGGAGGTCGACCGCGTCACCGACATCGACCTGCTGGACGAACGCTTCGTGCCGGCCAAGGAGGGTCGCGCCGTCCGCATCGGCGCCTTGCCCGGCCGTGCGCGGCTCTATCGCTACCAGTTGATCGGCGGCGGGACGCGCCATGCCGAAGGCATTGCCGTCTCGCAGAAATGCGATCTCGTCATCGCCGTGATCGCGGGCAACCTCTTGGACGAGCGCGAACGCAACGCCGCCTATCGCCATCTCGAATCGGGCGCGGTGCAGGACTGGATCAGCCAGCAGCTCGGAGGGCGCTAGTACTCATTGCCGGAAGCGCGCCACGGAGTGGCGCGCTCCCGGCAATGAACCTATCCCCAGATCTCTCGCGCCACCTCCACGCATCGGGCGAGCTTGGCCCACTGGTCGTCCTCGGCCAGCAGGTTGCCTTCCTCGGTGCTGGCGAAGCCGCATTGCGGCGACAGACAGAGCTGGTCGATTGGGGCGAACTTCGCCGCCTCCTCGATGCGGCGCTTGAGCTGGTCCTTGCTCTCGAGCGCGCCGGTCTTGGACGTCATGACGCCCAGCACGACCTGTTTGCCCTTCGGCAGAAAGCGCAGCGGCTCGAAGCCGCCGGCGCGGTCGGTGTCGTATTCCATGAAATAGGCGTCGACACCCATCTGGTTGAACAGGATGTCGGCCACGCGCTCGTAGCCGCCCTGCGCCATCCAGGTCGAGCGGAAGTTGCCGCGGCAGAGATGCATGGAGATGGTCATGCCGGGGGTGCGGCCGGCGCAGGCGGCGTTCACCAGGTCGGCATAGACGTGCAGCAGGCGGTCGGGATCGTCACCGCGGCCCCGCAGGTACTCGCGCTGCGCCTCGTCGCAGAGATAGGCCACGAACACCTCGTCGAGCTGCAAGTAGGTGCAGCCCGCCTCGCCGAAGGCGCGCACCGCCTTGCCGTAGGCGCGGCCGAGATCGGCGAAGAACGGCTCCATCTCGGGATAGACCGACTTCTCGATTGCCTGCCGGCCGCCGCGGTAGTGCAGCGCCGTCGGCGAGGGGATGGTCATCTTGGGCACCGATTTGGCGACCGACTTCAGGTACTTGAAGTGGTCGATCATGGGATGGGAGCCTGAGAAGTCGATCTTGCCGTGCACATGCAGGCCCTCCGCCTTGGTCTGCGTGCCTTTGAACTGCAGGCCTTGCGTCACGCTCACCAGCTCGACGCCGTCGAGCTTGGCCAAGAAGTCGTAGTGCCACCACGAGCGGCGGAACTCGCCGTCGGTCACCGCCTGCAGGCCGATCGATTCCTGCTTCGCCACCAGCTTCTTGATCTCGGCATCTTCCACGGCCTTCAACCCGGCCGGCGTGATCTCGCCCGCGAGGCGTTTGGTGCGCGCCTCCTTCACGGGCGCGCTGCGCAGGAGGCTGCCGACCTGGTCGGCACGGAACGGGGGCTTGGTGCGTTGCATTGTGTTCTCCTTCATGGGGACCGCGGGCCTCTGGCCCGCTCATGATCATGAGCGGGCCAGAGGCCCGCGGTCCCTTTGAGCTAAGCCGCCACGCCGAGGGCGATGCGGATGGACGTATGGAAGTGGACCAGCGACGGCTCGTTGCGGCCGTAGATCACCTCCTCGGTGGCGCCCGATTCGAAGCCGATCTGCATGCGCTCGCCGAGCGGGAAGTCCTCGTCCATCACCGTGCGGATGGCGATGTCGCGGTTCTTCTCCCAGTAGGCGTCGGACCTGTCGCTGTCTTGCGGCTTGTAGATCGTCATCTCGACGTCGCAGCGGCCCGCATCGTCGCGGTCGGGGAAGGCGCGCCAGATCTCGATATGGTCGACCTGCCAGATGAGGATGGTGTTGGGGAAGAGCTGGTAGATCGAGATGACGTGCGGGCGGTAGTTGCGCTCACCCTCGGGCAGAGGCCGCACCGCGTCGATCGAGGTGCGCGCCACGCACATGCGGCCGTGCAGGCCGGCGCCATCGAACGTGCCGACATTGCCGATGAAGTACGGCGCGATCGTCTTCCGATGCAGATGCGGGATGTGATAGCCCTCGAGGAAGGTGTCGATGGCGAACTTCCAGTTGATGCGCGGCGCAATGCGGTCGGTCGAGAAGATCGGATAGGTTTTCAGCTGCAGCGCGTCGAGATCGGACACCAACGCACCGAGCTCGGCATCGACATCGATCGTCGCGTCCTCATCCCGACCGATCGGCTTGGGCCGGACGAACAGCATGCCGTGGCGCTCGGCTGCCGGCAGGCGCACCAGGCCGTGGCGTGAAAGATCGATGCCGGCGAAACCCACCTTGTCGGTGGTGCCCAAGAGCTTGCCGGCGGCGTCGTAGGTCCAGCCGTGATAGGGGCAGACGAAGGCGCGGGTGTTGCCGCAGCCCTTTGCCACCGGCGCGCCGCGATGGCGACAGATGTTGGCGAACGCCCGGACCTCGCCATCCTGGCCGCGGGCCAGCAGCACCGGCATGCCGGCCACATCCTCGGTGAGATAGTCGCCGGCCTTGGTTAGCCGCGTCGACAGGCCCATGAAGATCGCACGGTCGCGGAACAGCCGGTCACGCTCGAGCCTGGCGCGGTCGCGGCAGGAATAGGCCGACACGCGATTGCGGAACATCGCCTCGGCGAGGTCGGTGGTGCGGCCGTCGATATGGCCCAGCAGCCGCCTCCCGACGGCCAGTTCTTCTAGTCTGTTCATGGGCGAATCTTAGTCTCATGTTCCTCTCCCCCGCTAGGGGGAGAGGCAGGGCTATCGCATATGGACAAATAATCCGTCATCCCGACCGGAGCCTCGCGCAGCGAGGCGTAGCGGAGGGACCTGTTTTTAGCTGATGCGTCGGCAAAAAGAGGTCCCTCGACTGCGCCGCCCTTCGGGCGGCTTCGCTCGGGATGACGGGAAAAATCATATGCGATAGCCCTGCCCTAGCGGGGGAGAGGAGCATGAGGTTCCTCAGCAGCTCTGAGCGCCCGCTCGACCACCTGGTCCGCCGTCATGCCGCTCTCACGCATCGCGCGGATGGTCATGTCGCGGTCGCGCTTGGCGAAGCGGCGGCCCGAGGCGTCGGTCAGAAGCTTGTGGTGGGCGTAGCGCGGCGTCTCGTAGCCCAGCAGCCTTTGCAACAGCCCGTGCACATGCGTCGACGGCAGCACGTCGACGCCCCGCGTCACCAGGGTGATGCCCTGCAGGTGATCGTCGACCGTGACCGCGAGGTGATAGCTGGTCGGCGTGTCCTTGCGGGCGATCACGAAGTCGCCCATCAGCAGCGGCCGTCCCTCGACGCGACCCAGCGTCTCGTCGACGAAGTGATAGGGACCGGCCTCCCCGGCGGCCCGTTCGGCATCGAGCCGCAGGCAATGCTCGTGACCGGCGGCCAGGCGATCCCGTCGCTCGGCCGCCGACAGATGGCGGCAGGTGCCGGGATAGAGCGGACCGTCAGGCCCCTGGCGTTGGGCGTGCGGGGCGTTGGCCGACGCGGCGATCTCGCGCTCGATGTCGGCGCGGCTGCAGAAGCAGGGATAGATCAGGCGACGCTGGTCGAGCTGGTCGAGCACCTTGCCGTAGTCGGCGAAATGCTCGGACTGGCGACGGACCTCGCCGTCCCAGTCGAAGCCCAGCCATCGGAGGTCAGCGAGCATCGCCGTCTCGAACGCGCGCTTGCAGCGGCGAATGTCGATATCCTCGATGCGCACCAGGAAGCGCCCGCCGGCCTCGCGCGCGCGGTGCCAGCCGGTCCAGGCCGAGTAGGCCGAGCCGAGATGCAGCTCGCCCGTCGGACTGGGGGCAAAGCGCGTGACGACCGTCATGGGCGGGTCATGCGCGCGGCTGCTTGCCGTCGATGAAGTCCAGCAGCAGGCCGGGCATGCCTTTGACCGGAGACGCCGGCGGCTCGGCCTCGCGCAATTCGACGTAGAGCGCCGCCGATCGCTTCAAGGCCTCGGCGATCGAGCGATGGCCGGTGCTGGGCAGGGTCGGCGCCAGCAGGGCCTTCGCCCCCTCGACGTCTTCGACCCGCCGCACGCCGCGCGGACGGCGGCCGGCATTGCGCTGGAGCATCGCGCCCAGCACCTGGTCGCGGAAGAAGTCGAGCCCGCCGATGGCTTCGAAGTGCTCGCCGCGCAGAAGCTTGGTCGCTACGTAGTGCAGCCACACCCAGGCGCGGTCCTCGTACCACTGGGCGTCCCTGTCGCGTCCCGAGACCGTCATTCCGGCCAATCGACGTTCGAGATCGTCGGGGTTGCGCGCCCACAGCACCACCGGATGTTCCGACAGCGCGGAAAGGTCGGCCGGCACGATGAACTTGAAGTCGACATGCAGCAGCGGCGGTCCGTACAGGCAGATCAGCAGGCGCGGCTCGCCGACATGCTCGCCGCCGAAGGCCGCCAGCAACGACCCGAGGCGGCTGGCGAAGGCCTGCCGTCCGGCCATCGCGGCGGCATGATCGTCGGCGCGCACGACGATCACGAAATCGAGGTCGGAATGCTCGTCGAAGCCGCCATAGGCCAGCGACCCGGTGCCCAGCAGCGCCACGAAGCGCTCGTCCGCTTGCACGGCGCTGATCACGCTGTCGAGCATTTGCGCGTGCACGGCGGGCAGGCTGGGAACGGTCGTGGCGGCCATGGCTCGGAACTTACAGTTCCGCCTCGCCGCGTGCTATGCCGGCCGCATGGCTCAAATCGTTCTCGACGCCGCCAATCTCAAGAAGGCGATGCGGCATCTGGCGAAGGTCGATCCTGATTTCGCCCGCGCGATCAAGGAAGTCGGGCATCCCGAGCTGCGCGAGGTGCCGACGGGTTTCGGCGGCCTGATGCGCTCGATCGTCGGCCAACAGGTCTCGGTCCATGCCGCGCGCAGCATCTGGCTCAGGCTGGAAGCGGCGGCGCCCAGTATGGAGCCGGCGGAGTTCCTGGCGTTGACCGACGAGGATCTGCGCGCGGTCGGCCTGTCGGGCGCCAAGATGCGCTATGGCCGCAGCCTCGCCACCGACATCGTCGAAGGCCGCATCGACTTCAGGCTGCTCGACGACCTCGACGACGAAGCGGCCATCGCCATGCTCTGCCAGGCCAAGGGCATCGGCCGCTGGACGGCGGAGATCTATCTGATGTTCGCCCACGGCCGGCCCGACATCATGCCGGGGCTCGATCTCGGCCTGGTGATCGCCGCCCAGCATCTCAAGAAGCTGCGCAAGCGGCCTGACGCGACCCGGCTGGTCAAAATCGCAGAGCAGTGGCGGCCCTGGCGCAGTGCAGCGGCGCTGCTGCTCTGGCACTATCGCCGCAACATGCCGGACTGGAGCGCCAAGGAACCGAAAGCGGCGCCGAAACTGGAGTCGAAACCGAAATGACCAAGCTCGAAGGCGCCAGCTACGGGCCGCACAACGACGGCAAGCCCGGCCACATGGTGATCCTGCTGCACGGCTACGGTGCCGACGGCAACGATCTGATCGGGCTGGCGCCGGTCATGGGCCCGTTGATGCCCGATGTGGCCTTTTATGCGCCGAATGCGCCGCAGCCCTGCGAAGGCAATCCCTTCGGCTACCAGTGGTTCCCCGTGTCGCGCCTCGACCCCGAGCTGGCGCTGGCCGGCGTGCGCGGCGCCGCGCCCGACGTCGACGCCTTCCTCGACGAGAAGATGGCCGAGCACGGGCTCGACGAGAGCAAGACCGCGCTGGTCGGCTTCTCGCAGGGCACGATGATGGCCCTGCATGTCGGCCTGCGCCGGGCGAAACCGCTTGCCGGCATCGTCGGCTTCTCGGGCATGCTGGCCGGGCCGGACATCCTCAAGAACGAGATCAAGTCGCGGCCACCGGTGCTGCTGACCCATGGCGACCAGGACCAGATGCTGCCGCATATCCTGAGCCACCGCGCCGCCCAGGTGCTGCAGCAGAACGAGGTGAAGGTCGGCCTGCACATCGCCGAAGGCATCGGGCATGGCATCAACGATACCGGCCTGTCGGCCGCCGCGCGCTTCCTGATCGAATCCTTCAAGCTGCCGATGCCCAAATGATCGACGGTACCTGCAAGCCGGGCTTCGAACGCGTCGCCGAAGCCTTCAAGACGAACTTCGACGCCAAGGGCGAAGTCGGCGCCTCGGTGTGCCTCACCGTCGGCGGCGAGACGGTCGTCGACCTGTGGGGCGGCACGGCCGACCAGAAGACCGGCGCGCCATGGACCAAGGACACGGTCGGCATCGTCTTCTCCTGCACCAAGGGCGCCACGGCGCTTTGCGCCCACGTGCTGGCGAGCCGCGGCAAGCTCGACCTCGACGCGCCCGTCGCCGAGCTGTGGCCGGAGTTTGCCAAGAACGGCAAGGAGCGCGCGACCACGCGCATGATGCTCGACCATTCGGTCGGCCTGCCGGCGCTGCGCGCCAAGGTGAAGGACAATGGTCCCTACGAATGGGACTACATGACCGGGCTGCTCGCCGAGGAAGCGCCGTTCTGGGAGCCCGGCACGCGCAATGGCTATCACGGCTTCACCTTCGGCTGGACGGTGGGCGAGATGGTGCGCCGCGTCGGCGGCGTGTCGCTCGGCACCTTCTTCCAGAACGAGATCGCCAAGCCGCTCGGGCTCGATTTCTGGATCGGCCTGCCCGAGGCGATCGAGCCGCGGGTCGCGCCCATCATCCCCTTCGTCTACAAGCCCGAGCAGGCCAAGACGCCGTTCATGACCGACCTGGCGACCAAGAAGGAGTCGCCGGCGTCGCTGTTCTTCTTCAACGTCGGGGCGTGGCGCGCCGGCGGCGCCAACACGCGGGCCGGCCGGGCCGCCGAGATCGGCGCGGGCAACGGCGTCACCAACGCACGCGGGCTTGCCGGCATGTATGCGCCGCTGGCGCAAGGCGGCGGCACGCTGGTCGATGGCAAGTCGCTGGCGCGCATGGGCGAGGTCTCGATGGCGACGCACGACGATGCCACCCTGCGCATCCCGACGCGCTTTGCGCTGGGCTTCATGAAGTCGATGGACAACCGCAAGCGCAGCGTCGGCGCCACGTTGTTCGGCCCCGATGTCGACAGCGTGATCATGGGCAGCGCCGCCTTCGGGCATGTCGGAGCAGGCGGCTCGCTGGGTTTCGCCGATCCGGTCGCCGGCCTCTCCTTCGGATACACCATGAACCGCATGGGGCCCGGCCTCCTGATGAACGAGCGCGGCCAGGCCCTGGTCGACGCGGCCTATCTCTCCCTCGGCTACAGGAACAAGGACGGCGGGGTGTGGGTGAAGTGATCCGTTGACGATGCGCTGATGATCCCCGTCCTTCGCCCGCTGAAAGAGCCTGCCGTCGCCACCGTCTGGTCGGGCCTCGCCGCCTCGACCATCGGCGAGGATCTGTTCCGCGTCGCCGTCGTCTGGATCGCGGCCGAGCAGATCGGCAATGCCGCGGGCTACGTCAATGCCGCGCAGTATGGCGCCATGCTGGCGGTCGGCCTTTTGGGCGCTTCGCTGTTCGACCGCTGGCGCGCCGACCGCGCCATGATCGGCGCCAAGTATGCAAGCGCCGTGCTCGCGCTGCTGCCGGTCGCGGGCTTCTACGTCTGGGGCATCTCCATTCCGCTGCTGGTGATCTCGGTCATGGGTCTCGCCGGCATGCGCATGGTCTTCAATCCGGCGCTCCAGTCGGCCGTGCCCGTGCTGGTGAAGGACCGCGAGGCGCTGCAGGGGATCAACGGCCTGTTCGACGCCACCTTCCGGCTGGCCCGCCTGATCGGCCCGATGCTGGCCGCGGTGCTGAACGCGCTGCTGCCCGTGGTCCACTTCCTGTCGGTGACGGCGGTGGGCTTCGTGCTGTCGGCCGTCGCGGTGTGGGCCGTGCGCGATCGCGTCATCGATCCGGCGAGCAAGCCGCGCCCCAGTCGCGGCGGCTGGCGCGGCGCCTGGGATGCGCTGCTGGATGGCGCGCGCCTGATGTTGAGTGAGCCCACGACCGGCGCGCTGCTCCTGGTCAATGCCTTCGCCAACGGCCCGTGGAGCGTGGCGCTGCAGCTTGCCATCGCCCTGATCGTGGTCGAGCACGACCCGCACCTGTTCGGCTTGCATGGGCTGGCGGCTCTCGGCCTGATCATCGGCACCATCGGCGTCGGCGACGTCATCGGCAACCTCATAGCGGGCAGCGTGCGCTTCGCCCGGCCGCTCTCGACCATGTTTTTAGGCTACGTCGCCATGGGTCTGGGCTTCGTCCTCCTGGCGCTCGCGGCCTGGGGCCTGCCCAACCCCTACAAGCTGCCGGGCATGATGCTGTCGGGCATGGTCTCGGGCCTCGGCGGCCCGTTCTTCTTCATTCCAATGATCACGCGCATGCAGACGACCTTCCGCGGCGCCGAGATCGCCCGCGTCTTTCGCTTGCGGCTCGCCATCATGGCGGGCTCGATGCTGGTCTTTAACCTCGGGGCCACGCCGCTGTTCGACCTGATCGGTCCGACGCACACCGAGTTCTGGCTCGGCCTGCTATTGCTGGGGCTGGGCGTCGGCGGTCACCTCTATTACCGGCCGCGCGAAAAACACCCGCAAAAAATCCCCGAAAACGCCCTTTGAATCCTCTTGCGGGGAACAGTGTGTATTGATAGCGTCAGATGAGTACACAGCGTTACCGTTAACTCACGACACGCAGGAGCCGCGCCATGGCCAAGGCCTTTCCGTCCGACAATCCCTTCCTGCATGGCTACTACGGCCCGGTGAACACCGAGGCCGACGCGGGCCACCTGCACATCACCGGCGAGATGCCCCGCGAGCTCTGCGGCACGCTCTACCGCAACGGTCCCAACCCGCAGTTCGCGCCGCGCGGGCCGTACCACTGGTTCGGCGGCGACGGCATGATCCACGCCTTCCACATCGAGAACGGCAACGTCTCCTACAAGAACCGCTGGGTGCGCACGCCCAAGTGGGAGCTCGAGAACAAGGAAGGCGAAGGCCTTTCCGGCATCTTCAACAATCCGCGCTACAGCGACCCGCGTATCGTCCAGATGAACTCGACCATCGCCAACACCAACATCGTCTGGCACGGCGGCAAGCTTTTAGCCCTCGAGGAGGCGCACGCGCCCTTCTCGCTCGATCCCAAGAGCCTGATGCCGCTGAACGGCGGCTACGAGACTTTTGGCGACAAGCTCTGTGGGCCGTTCACCGCCCATCCCAAGCTCGATCCCAAGACCGGCGAGATGGTGTTCTTCGGCTACTCGGCCAAGGGGCGCTTCACCAAGGAGGTGAGCATCCAGACCGTGACGGACGACGGCAAGATCACGCGCGCCGAGATCCTGGAAGGCCCCTTCCCCAGCATGATCCACGACTTCGCGGTGACGCGGAACTGGATCGTGCTGCCGATCTTCCCGCTTACCTCGTCGCTGGAGCGGGCGATGTCGGGCCTGCCGCCCTTCGCCTGGGAGCCCGACAAGGGCACGCACATCGCCTTCATCCCGAGGAACGGCACCGTGGCCGACGTGAAGTGGGTGTCGGCACCGCCGTGCTACGTGTTCCATCCGATGAACCACTACGAGACCGAAGACGGCAAGGTCGTGGTCGATGTCATGAAGTTCGACGTGGCCCCACTCTTCCCGCTGCCCGACGGTAAGCCCTCGTCGCCGACCACGCCGCAGGCGCGGCTGTTCCGCTGGACCTTCGATCCCGCGGGGCAGGCCAACACCTTCAAGGAGGAGCAGCTCGACGACCGCGCCGGCGAGTTCCCGCGCTTCGACGAGCGCTTCTGCATGAGCGACTACCGGCACGGCTGGATCGTCGCCGGCAACGTCGTCGACACGCGCACCGGCGAGCCGCGCATGGACGGCATCACCCATTACGACCTCAAGACCGGCAAGAGTACGACGTTCTCGGATGATCCGGCGGACCGCTACGGCGAGCCGATCTTCGTGCCGAAGAGCGACGATGCCGCCGAGGGCGACGGCTGGATCCTGACCGTCGTGTGGCGCGGCAACGAGGGGCGCAGCGACCTCGCGGTGTTCGAGGCGACCGACATTGCCAAGGGACCGGTGGCGCTCGCCCATCTCAGCAGCAAGGTGCCGGCGGGCTTCCATGGCAACTGGCGGCCGGGCCCGCTGTAACGTCGGGGGAAGGAGATCAGGTCATGCTCACTCGACGAGACACGGTACGGGGCCTTGCCGCAGCAGGGCTTGGAACGCTCGGGGCGCCGCGCCTCTGGGCAAAGACTCCCCAGCCTTTTCCCAACGACCCCTTTCTCACCGGCTACTACGCGCCGGTGAGCACCGAGAGCGACCAGCCCCAGTTGCGGATCAGCGGCGAGCTGCCCAGGGAACTCCTGGGCACGCTCTACCGCAACGGCCCGAATCCGCAGTTCGCCCCGCGCGGGCCGTACCACTGGTTTGCCGGCGACGGCATGATCCACGCCTTCCACATCGCCGATGGCCGCGCCTCCTACATGAACCGCTGGGTGCGCACGCCCAAGTGGCAGGTCGAGCACGACGCCGGCGAAGCCTTGATCGGCAGCTTCGGCAATCCCCGTTACACCGATCCGCGATTCTTGAGCCTCCGTTCGACTGTCGCCAACACCAACATCGTCTGGCACGGCGGCAAGCTTCTGGCGCTCGAGGAGGCGGACCCCCCGTTCTTGCTCGATCCGGCCAGCCTGAAATCCGCGGCAGCTGGCGAGGGCTACGAGACCTACGGCGGCAAGGCGAAGGGGCCCTTCACCGCCCATCCCAAGATCGACCCGACGACCGGCGAGATGATCTTCTTCGGGTACGGCGCAAAGGGATCCTTCACGCCCTTCGTCAGCATCCATGCCGCCGACAAACACGGCGCGATCACGCGCGCGGAGATGCTGGAGATGCCGTTCCCCAGCATGGTCCACGATTTCGCCGTGACCCGGAACTGGATCATCGTGCCGAACTTCCCGCTGACCGGCTCGATGGACCGGGCCAGGAGCGGCAAGCCGCCCTTCGCCTGGGAGCCCGACAAGGGCACCCACATCGCCTTCATCCCGCGCAACGGCACGGTCGCCGAGGCAAAATGGGTGACCGCGCCGGCCTGCTATGTCTTCCATGCGATGAACCACTACGAGGCCGCCGACGGCAGGATCATCGTCGATGTCATGAAGTACGACGTGGCGCCGCTGTTCCCGCTGCCTGACGGCTCGCCGTCGACCAAGGCGGAGCCGCCGTCCCGTCTGTTCCGCTGGACCTTCGACCTCAGCGGCAAGACCACCAGCCTTCATGAGGCGCAGCTCGACGATCGGGTCGGCGAGTTCCCACGCTTCGACGAACGCTTTTGCATGGCCGACTACCGCCACGGCTGGACCGTGTCGGCCCGCGAGCGCGGAGAAGGCGATCAGCTCACCCACTACGACCTCAAGTCCGGCACGAGCGCGGACTGGCAGCCTGGCCGCGGCGACCGGCTGAGCGAACCGGTTTTCGTCCCGCGCGCCGCGCAAGCCGCCGAGGGCGACGGCTGGGTGCTGACCGTGATTTTCCGCGCGGCCGAGAACCGCAGCGACCTCGGCGTGTTCGCGGCGACCGAGGTCGCCAAGGGGCCGGTGGCGCTCGCCCATCTCCAGACCAGGGTGCCCGCGGGGTTCCACGGCAACTGGCGGCCCGGACCGCTTTAGGAGCAGACGATGATCACCGTCCATCATCTCGAGAACTCGCGTTCGCAACGCGTGCTGTGGATGCTGGAGGAGCTCGGCCTCGACTACGAGGTCAGGCTCTACAAGCGCGAGCTCTCGATGCAGGCGCCGGCGTCGCTGCGCGCCGTGCATCCGCTCGGCAAGTCGCCGGTGATCACCGACGGCGGCACGACGCTCGCCGAATCGGGCGCGATCCTGGAATACCTGGTCGAGACCTACGGCAACGGCCGGTTTGCGCCCAAGCACGGCACGCCGGAGCGGCTGCACTACACCTACTTCCTGCATTACGCCGAAGGCTCGCTGATGCCGCTTCTGTTCATGAAGCTGGTGTTCAACCGGCTGCCCGAGCGTGTGCCGTGGGCGATGCGGCCGGTGGCGAAGATGATCTCCAACGGCGCCGACAAGGCGCTGCTCGGCCCGCAGATCACCAATCACTTCGCCTTCCTCGAGGGCGAGCTCGGCAAGCGCGACTGGTTCGCCGGCGCCGAGCTCACCGCGGCCGACGTGCAGATGAGCTTCCCGATCGAAGCGGCCGATGCGCGCGTCGGCTTCGCCGGCAAGCTGCCCAGGCTCAAGAGCTTCGTCGAGCGTGTGCAGGCCCGGCCGGCCTACAAGCGGGCGCTGGAACGCGGCGGGCCGCAGACCTTCCTGAAGTGATCGCGGTCGTGCTAGGCCCGTTCGAGCACTGAAACAGGAATTTCGAGGAGCGAAACTGTGGCCCTTCCCGCGTTGCTGCGCGACAACCTCTCGATCCCGGTGGTCGGCGCGCCGTTGTTCATCGTCTCCAATCCCGACCTGGTGATCGAGCAGTGCAAGGCGGGCATCGTCGGCTCGTTCCCGGCGCTGAATGCGCGGCCCAAGGAAGTGCTCGAGGAGTGGTTGAAGCGGATCACCTCCGAGCTCGCCGAGTACAAGGCGAAGCATCCTGGCGCCAAGGTGGCGCCATTCGCGGTCAACCAGATCGTGCACAGCTCCAACGACCGCCTGCAGCACGACATCGATCTCTGCGAGAAGTACAAGGTGCCGATCCAGATCACCTCGCTGCGCGCGCCCGACGACGTGGTGAAGTCGGCCAAGCGCTACGGCTGCCTGGTGTTCCACGACGTGACCAACGTCGTTCACGCCAAGCGCGCCCTGCAGGCTGGCGTCGACGGGCTGATCCTGGTGTGCTCGGGCGCCGGCGGCCATGCCGGCCGGCTCTCGCCCTTCGCGCTGGTGCCGGAAGTGCGCCAGTTCTACGACGGCTGCCTGCTGCTCTCGGGCTCGATCGCCAATGGCGCGTCGGTGCTGTCCGCGCAGGCGGTCGGTGCGGACCTCGCCTACATTGGCACGCGCTTCACGGCCTCCAAGGAAGCCAACGCCACCGAGGGCAACAAGCAGTGCATCATCGATTCCTCGGGCGAGGAGATCGTCTACACCAACCTCTTCACCGGGGTGCACGGCAACTACCTGAAGCGCAGCATCGCTGCAGCGGGTCTCGATCCCGATGACCTTCCTGTGGCCGACAAGAGCAAGATGAACTTCGGCTCAGGCGGCAACACCAAGGCCAAGGCCTGGCGCGACATCTGGGGCGCGGGCCAGGGCGTCGGCCAGATCTTCGATGCACCACCGGCGGCCGAAATCGTGGCGAGGCTCAAGGTCGAATACGAGGCGGCCCGCGCCGCGCTGTTCGCTGGCGAGACCGTGCCGACCAGCCTCAAGCAGGCGGCCGAGTAGCCTAGAGGCCGATCGCCCGCCGAACCGCTTCCGGTTCCCGATCGATCACTTGCAGCAGGGCACGTGCGGCGCCGGCTGGCTTGCGCCGTCGCTGTTCCCATTCCTGGACTGTCCGAACGCTGACGCCGAAGACGTGAGCAAAAGCCGTCTGTGACATCCTGAGACGCTTGCGCACGACGCGAGGATCGATCGCCTTGAGTGCCTTCACACGCCCAAACGATGCGAGCTCGCGCGCTGTCAGGACGGGCGTATCCTCGTCAGTGGAAAAGGCCGCCGGACTGCTCAGGCGGGACCTGTCCACGCGACCGCGAACAATGCGACCATTGCTCCGGAGCCGGCCATCGCGATCAAGCCTTACGCGCTCGATACGCTCGATCTTCGTTGTCATGTGCCCTCCGTGCCGAGATTATCCGAATAAGACGTCCTCGCCTTGTGAAGGCAATGAAGTAGGTAAGGTCGTCTATTGCGCCTATCGCCTGATATCGCCGTTCACCGTAATCACGTCTCGCATCCTCGCGCTCGATCCGGTCGGGATCGAGGAAGACGTAGGCGGCAAAGGCGAAATCAAAGCCACGACTGCGGAATGTCGCTTCACCGTTGGCAGGATCCCACTCGAAATCCACGGTGGACTATACGTCCATGACGTATAGAAGGCAAGTCTCTCGCCTCGCGGCATTAGGCGACTTTGCCAACCCCCACCATTGCCTGTTAGGGATCGCCCCGCATGATCCGTAGCCTTTACGACTGGGTGATCCGGCTCGCCGCTCACCCGCGCGCGATCCCGGCGATGGGCGTCGTTTCTTTCCTGGAAAGCTCAGTCTTTCCCATTCCGCCCGACGTGATGTTGATTCCGATGGTGCTGGCCAATCGCAAGAAGGCCTTCACCATCGCCGCCGTTTGCACCGTGTGCTCGGTGCTGGGCGGCCTTTTGGGCTATGCCATCGGCTACTATTTCTTCGAGACGCTGGGCGAGTGGGTGGTGCGGACCTATCACATGGAGAACGGCCTGGCGGCCTTTCGCGCCGGCTTCGAGAAGTGGGGCATCTGGATCATCCTGATCAAGGGCCTCACTCCCATCCCCTACAAGCTGGTGACCATCGCCTCGGGCGCGGCCCACTTCGACCTGTTCACGTTCGTGTGGGCATCCATCGTGACGCGTGGCGCGCGCTTCTTCCTCGTGGCAGCCTTGCTGTGGAAGTTCGGCGAGCCCATCCGGACCTTCGTCGAGAAGCGCCTGACGCTCTTGACCTGGCTGTTCCTGATCGCCCTGGTCGGCGGGTTCGTCGCCTTCCGCTACATCTTCTAGGCCGCGTGCATGACCCTCGCTGAACGTCTTCCCCTCCCCAGCAAGCTCGGTCTTCTGGCCGCGCTGGGCAGCGGCGCGTTGCTGGGCGGCGCCTATTACTTCCAGTACGTGGTCGGCCTCTCCCCATGCGAGATGTGCTACTGGCAGCGCTGGCCGCACATGGTGGCGATCGCTGTCGGCCTGCTGGCGCTCGCCTCCTTCGCCTGGCCGCGGCTGGCGCTGGTGTTCATGCTGACGGCGATCACGGCACTGATCGTCACCGCCGGCATCGGCGTGTTCCATGTCGGCGTCGAGTATCACTGGTGGGCGGGCCCGCAGGCCTGCTCCGGCAACGTGCCGCGCGGGCTCACGCCCGAGCAGCTGAAGAAGTACCTGTTCGGCGCCAAGATGGTGCGCTGCGACGAGACCGCATGGGCGATGTGGGGCATCTCCATGGCCGGCTGGAACGCGATCCTGTCGGGCGCGCTTGCCTTCGTGCTGGCCTCGGGCGTCGCCACCTGGGTGAGGGAACGCCGATGAAAACCGGTGCCAAGTCTACCGGCGAGGGGCGCAATCCCGGCGACACCGAGCCGCGCGAGCTGATCGAGCGCACCATCCGCGTCGACCAGGCGGGCGAGTTCGGCGCCGTGCGCATCTACCAGGGTCAGCTCGCGGCCTTGCGCTGGACCGGCCGCGCCAACAGCGAAGCCGGCCGCAAGATCGCCGCCATGGCGCGCGCCGAGCGCGAGCACAACAAGGTCTTCGACCGCCTGCTCGTCGAGCGCCGCGTGCGGCCGACCGCGTTGCAGCCCTTGTGGAGTGTCGCGGGCTTCGCGCTCGGGGCGGCGACGGCGCTGATGGGCGACAAGGCGGCGATGGCCTGCACAGTGGCGATCGAGGAGACGATCGACGAGCACTACGCGCACCAGGCCGCGGCGCTGGGCGACGACGAGGCCGAGCTGCGCGGCACCATCGAGAAGTTCCGTGCCGAGGAGATCGAGCACAAGGACACGGCGCTGGCCGCCGGCGCCGAGCAGGCGCCGGCCTACGGCGCCCTGACGGGCGCCATCAAGGCGGGCTCGCGATTGGCGATCTGGCTGTCGACCCGCTTCTAGCATTGCAAGCACTGCTGGCATTGCGACTTTTGGCGCTCTCCAGTACGCAAAAATTCGTTAAAACGAAACTGGCGCACCTGACTTCAGTTCTTGACATAACTGTACTGAAGTTATAATATCGGTCCGTTGCGCCACTCCCGGCGTTCCCGCTCTATGCATCGTTGCTTCGAAAACCAAAGAGCTGCGGCAGATGCCGCGCCGCCCGGCCGGCCGTTCGCACCGGCCGGCGGGCGGCGCCGGCCCTCCAAGGTCACAGGCTCAGGTCTGATCCAGCTCGCTGTCCCAGTACAGGAAGTCGCGCCAGCTCTCGTGCAGGTAGCCGGGCGGGAAGCCGCGGCCGTTCTCCTGCAGCTCCTGCGTCGTCGGCTCCGACGGATAGCGCTGCAGCAGCATGCCCGATTCACGCAGCAGCTGGTTGCCCTTCAAGAGGTTGCACGGGCTGCAGGCGGTGACGACGTTGGTCCACGCCGTGCGCCCGCCGCGCGACTTCGGGACGACGTGGTCGAAGGTGAGCTCGTTGGTCGCGAAGTCGCCGCCGCAATACTGGCAATGGAAGCGGTCGCGCAGGAACACGTTGAACCGCGTGAAGGCCGGCCTTCTCGCCGCCGGCACGTATTCCTTGAGCGCAATGACGCTCGGCAGCCGCATCTCGAAGCTGGGGCTGTGGATCATGCGCTCGTATTCGGAGATCACGCTGACGCGGTCGAGGAAGACGGCCTTCACCGCGTCCTGCCAGGACCAGATCGACAACGGGAAATACGACAGGGGCCGGAAGTCGGCGTTGAGCACCAGCGCGTGGCAAGACTCAAGGCCCGGCGTCACGGCTAGCCTCGCGGCCGTTGAGTGGGACTACTGCGGAAGTCGAGTCCGTCGAAAGCCCGGTCAAACATGCCGCGCATTGTGGCAATTTTTTTCTAAAACACAACATGTCGATAACCGGTTCATCGCCCTGCCATTGAACGATAATATTGTCGACACAGGAGGGAACCTCATCGTGGACACCGTCACCAACATTCGCCCTGCAGCAAGTTTTCCCCTGCCCCAATCCGATCTCGAATCGCTCGGCTTCCGCAAAGGCCAGATCGAGCGGCTGATCGCGCTGATCGAGCGGCACATCGCGGAAAACCGCTATCCCGGCTGCCAGATCGCACTCGCGCGCCACGGCAAGCTCGCGCTCTATAAGAGCTTCGGCAACGCCGTCACCGATCCGAAACCGCGCGCGGCGGCCGACGACACGCTGTGGCTGCTCTATTCCAACACCAAGGTGGTGACGGCGGTCGCGCTGTGGGCGCTGGCGGAGCGCGGACTGTTCTCCTTCTCCGACAGGATCGCCGACCATGTGCCGGCCTTCGCCAAGAACGCCAAGGGCAACATCACGGTGCTGCAGACCATCACGCACCAGGCAGGTTTTCCCAACGCCGTCGTGGCCAAGGACGCGTGGGCCGACCACAAGCGCCTGCGCGAAGTCGTCTGCGACTTCCCGCTGGAATGGACGCCGGGCTCGAAGGTCCATTATCACGGGCTGAGCGCGCACTGGACGCTCGGCGTCCTGATCGAGGCGCTGACCGGCAAGGACTTCCGCGACGTCATTCGCGAGACCGTGGCCGAGCCGCTGGGTCTCGGCCGCGAGCTTTTCGTCGGCCTGCCCGAGGCGGAGTTCGCGCGCGCCGCCGACATGCATGAGCCGCTATCGAACGGCGACGGCATGCGCCGCGATGCCGATGCGAACACGGCCGAATGGCGCAAGGGTGGCGCGCCGGGCGGTGCGGGCTATGGCACGGCGCGCGCCATGGCCGCGCTCTATCAGATGATGCTGGCGGGCGGCGAGCTCAACGGCACGCGCATCGTCTCGCCGCGGACGCTGCAGTACGCCATCCGCAACCACACCGGCGACCGCGTCGATGAGTTCATGGGCATGCCGATGCATCGCGGGCTCGGGCCGCATCTGCGCGGCACCACGGCCAACATCCGCGGACTCGGCGCCTTCGCCAACCCGGGCGCGTTTGGCCATGGCGGCGTCGGCACGTCGTACTGCTGGGGCGATCCGGAGTCGGGCGTGTCGTTCGCCTACGTCACCAACAACCGCATCCCCGATCCCTGGCACAGCAGGCGGCTCGACCTCGTAGCCAACTTCGTGCACTCGGCGATCTTGCCGTAGGCCTCCTATTGCAGGCGGGTGCGCACGCACTCGCCGGCGGCGACGGCGTTGTCGCGGCCCTCGGCCCGCGCGATCTTGCCGGCGAAGACCAGCTCGCGCGCCTGATGCTCGACGGTGTCGCGCAGGTTCTGCAAGGTCGGGTTGGCGGCGACTACCGCGGCATAGATCAGCTTGCCGTCGGCCGTGAGGTTGGCCGCGCAGGCATCGCCAGCCGCCGCATCCGCCCACGCTGTCGCAGCAAAGCCCATCATGGCTATCGCGATCATCGTCGTCTTCAGCATCACACCCCTCCTCTAACGGCTGAGCCTCTCGCGCTCGCCGGCCTCGGCACCCAGCACCGCGGCGGCGAGCGCCAAGGATGCCACAGAAAAGATCATCACGGCCGCATAACCCCCGGTCCAGTCGTGCAGCAGGCCGCCGATCCAGGCGCCCAAAAATCCGCCGAGGCCCATGCCGATTCCGATGAAGCCGTAGATGCGACCAAAGTGGGCGCCGCGATAGCGCAGGGTGGCGAGCGTCGAAATCATCGGGCCGCGCGAGCCCATGCTGCCGCCGAACAGCAGCACGTAGAGCCAGAGCCAGAGATCGTCCGAGGGCTCGCGCACCAGGGCGAGCGCGCCGACGCCCATGATCGAGCAGGCATAGGCCAGGACCGCAGCGATCCGCCGGCCGCCGCGGTCGGCCAGCCACGAGAAGCCGATCATGCCGAGCGGCGTCAAGAAGCCGGCGACGGCGATGGCGCGCGCAGCATAGGCGCCGTCGAGCCCGCGCTCGAGCAGATAGACGATCGTCTGCGGCGCGATCGAGAAGATGCCGAGCGAGGTGAGCCCGAACGAGGCGGCCAGCGCCCAGAACGGCCATTCGCGCACCGCCTCGCCGACGGTCGGACCAGGCTTGTCGGTCGCCCGCGCCGGCACCAGTCCCGGCGCACCACGGGTGATGCGCCGCCACGGCAGGACCAGCAGCAAGGGGATGAAGGCCGCACTGATGATCGCGAACACGCTGTAGGCATGCCGCCAGCCGTCGGTCGCGATCAGGTGCTGGGCGAGCGGCAGCATGCCCATGGTCCCGACGCCGGCGGCCGACCACGCCACGGCCAGCGCGACGCCCAGGCGATGTGCCGGGAACCAGCGGCCGAGCAGCGAGGCGCTCAGCACGCCGGCGAGCGAGGCACCGGCGAAGCCCATGACGATGCCGAGCGCGAGATAGAGATGCCAGATCTCGGTGGCGAAGGAGGCCGACAGGGTGGCGAACGCCGCAGCCGACATGCCGATGGTGGTGAGCATGCGCAGGCCGAAACGATCGACGATCCAGCCCGAGATCGGCGCGGCGATGCCGCCGATCAGCAGCGCGAAGCTGTAGATCAAGGTGACCGCACTGCGGCTCGCCTCGAACGCACTCTGCAAGGGGGCGACGAAAACGACGAAGGTGTCGCTGATCGAGCGGCTCGCCACGCCCAGCGCGAAGCACAGCGCCACCAGCGCCCAGGGCCAGAACCGGCTCATCGGCTTCACCCTTGCATCGCAAGCGAGTGGTCGGCAAGGTCCGCGGCGCTGAGGAGTTTTGATGGACGACACGCTGATCATCGAACCGCGTTTCAACGGCCCGCGCCTGTCGGGCAACGGCGGCTATGTCGGCGGCGTCATGGCCGGCCGCTTCACGCAGACATTCGGCGGCGACGGCGCGGTCGAGATTACCCTGCGCGCGCCAATCCCGATCGACCGCACGCTGCAGGTCATGCGCGAGGACGGTGCGCTGCTGCTGCGCGACGGCGACACGCTGATCTGCGAGGCGCGTGCGGGATCGGTGGCACACCTCAAGCCGCCATCCGCGCCGACCGACTGGGACGACGTCATGAGCCGCGCCGAGACCGGCGGCTCGCCCGACGATACCGACTTCGCGTGGTGCGTGGTGTGCGGCCGCAAGCGTGGCGTCGGCGATGGCCTGCGCGTGTTCGGCACGTCGGGCCCGCAGCCGGGCTATTCGCTCTCCTGCTACCTGCCGCACGCCAACCACTCCGACGGCGCGGGCCGCATCAAGCCGGAGTTCGTGTGGGGCGCGCTCGACTGCCCCGGCGCCTTCGCCGTGCAGGACATCGACGACATGCGCCCCGCCCTCACCGGACGCATGACGGCCAAGGTCATCGAGCCGCCGCGCGTGGGCGAGCGCTGCGCCGTAGTCGGCTGGAAGATCGGCGAGGACGGCCGCAAGCTCTATTCCGGCACCGCGCTCTACACCGAGAGCGGCCGGCTGTGCGCGGTCGGCACCTGCACCTGGATCGTGCTGAAGGACTAGTCCTTCCTGTCGCGCACGAAGATCACCGCGGCATCGTCGCTGTAGGCCTGCCGCCAGCCCGGCAGGTGCGCGAGCAGGCGGTTGGCGGCCTCATCCTTGGGCAGCAGCGTCCAGGCGATGGACCAGCGGTCGAGCAGGGCATCGAACGGCTCCTCGTCGCGCAGGCTCACGGCCTGCACGTAGCGCTTGATGAAGTCGCCGCCGAAAAGCTCGCCGCGGCCGTCGATGAAGGTCGGGATGCCGGCGCTGATCAGATAGCCGCCGTAGCCGTAGTGATTGAACACCCGGCCGGTCAGGCCGGCCTGTCGCGCGAACGCGACGGCTGACACGGGCGTGTTGGCAGTGGGCGGCGCGATACGGCCAAGCCCCATCAGCACGCCCGCAAACAGGCCGGCGAGGCCGAGGCAGGCGGCGAGCGTCGCGGAGCCGGCGGGTCGCGCCAGGGCGGCGAACCTGCCGGCCGGTCGCAGCTCGGCGCCGATGCTGGGGAATTGCCGTGCCAGCAGCGGCGCCAGCACCAGCGGCGCCAGCATGGCCAGAAGCTCGGCGTTGCGGGCGTAGCGCAGGAAGAGATGCACCAGCCCGAGCACGATCAAGAGCCGGATCAGCGGCAGTTTCAGGCCGCGTGACAGGATGAGGTAGAGCGCCACCAGCAGCACCAGCTCCTGCAGCGGCTGCTTCTGGAAGTCGGGCGCGCGCCACTCGGCGATCATGCCGAGCGAATCGCCGAGGCCGAAGATGCGCGACGTCACCAGGATCGATTCGGGACCGTAGGGCGTGACGCAGACGGCGAGCAGAGCGGCGATGCCGAACTTGGCCCAGGCAACGACGAGTGTCCGGCGCTCGGCCGCATCGCGCGCGCCGACCACGGCATCGAGCGCCAGCGCACCGGCCAGCATCAACCCCAGGGTGAAGCCGCCATGCATGTTGGCCCACAGCACCATGACGGCGAGCAATCGCCAGTCGGGCGCCCGCCGCTCCTCGACGGCGTGCACCAGCCCCGCGACCCACAACAGCACCAGCGGGAAGGCAAGGACGTGCGGACGCGCGAGGAAGTGCGGCGCGGTCATGATGATGGCCGTCGCGGTGAACAACAGCGCCGGCAGCGGCCGCAGGTCGCGCATCAGGAGGCGCAGCAGCAGCGCGAAGGTGAAGCCGATCGCCGCGGCAGCCAAGGCCGACACGCCGCCCCAGCCGCCGATGTCGTAGGCCAGCGCCAGCATGACCTGCGACAGCCATTCCTTGGCGATCCAGGGCTGGCCGGGGAAGGTGAACGAGTAGCTGTCGGTCGTGGGAACCCCGCCGTGCGCCAGGATCCAGTTGCCGACGGTGATGTGCCAATGCGTGTCGGGGTCGCTCAACAGCGGCAGGCCCGCCGGATTGTTCAGGAACACGAAGATGCCAAGACCCAGCAGCAAGGCCCACGACGCCGCCCAGCTCGAGCGCGAAGCCGCGATGGCACGAGGTTGTCCCAGGGGAACGGAGGGGCCGGAAATAACGGCCATCAGTGGCTCCGAAATTACTGAAAGAATCTAATATAAGAGATTGATATACAACATTTTTCCTTTACGTACCAGTACCAGTGGTCGTCGGCTATACCGGTTGGCGATGCAAGATTTGGTGCTGCTGGGCGGCGGTCACGCCCACGTCCATGTCCTGAAGCAGTTCGGCGAGCGGCCGCTGCAGGACGCGCGCGTGACCCTGGTCGGCCGCGATATCGAGACGCCCTACTCCGGCATGATCCCGGGCTTCGTCGCCGGCCGCTACGGTTTCGAGGAATGCCACATCGACCTGGCGCGGCTCTGCGCGCGATCGGGCGCGCGGCTGGTCCATGCCGAGGCGAAGGGCATCGATCGCCCTGGCCGGCGGGTGCTGCTGAAGGACCAGCCGGCCATAGGCTACGATGTGCTGTCGATCGACGTCGGCTCGGCGCCCAATGTCGGCGGCATCGCCGGCGCCGAGCAGTGGGCGATCCCGGTCAAGCCGATCGCCGAGCTGGGCCGGCGCTGGCTCGAGTTCAGCGAGCGCATGAAGACCTGGCAGGGGCCGCTCAACATCATGGTGATCGGCGGCGGCGCGGGCGGCGTCGAGCTGGCGCTCGCAATCGATCACCGGCTGCGCGGGATCGCCAAGGCGGCGAGCCTGCGGGTCACGCTCGCCACCAAAGACGAGATTCTCGCCAGCCAGGCCGAGGCGGCGCGCAAAAGGCTGCGCGCGATTTTCCAGCGCCGCTGCATCCGGCTGCTCGAGCATGCGGGTGCTCGGCGCATCGAGCGCGGCTCGGTCGAGCTCGAGAACGGCCAACGGCAGGAGGCCGACGCGGTGTTCGTCGTCACCGAGGCGAGTGCCGCGCCGTGGTTCACCGGCACCGGCCTGCCGCTCGACGAAAAGGGTTTTGTTGCCGTCGACGACACGCTCGCCTCGACGGGAGATCCCAGAATCTTCGCCGCCGGTGACTGCGCCACTGTGCTCGCCCATCGCCGACCCAAGGCGGGTGTGTTCGCGGTTCGCCAGGGTCCACCGCTCGCCGACAATCTTCGCCGCGTGATCAGCGGCGAGCAGCCGCGGCCGTTCATGCCGCAGCAACGTTATCTCTCGATCCTCGGCACCGGCGATGGCCGCGCCATCGCGACACGCGGCGACTGGGCGATCGAGGGGCGATGGGTGTGGTGGTGGAAGGACCACATCGATCGCAGGTGGATGCGGATGTATCGCTAGCAGCATCGCAACCTTTGCGATGCTTGCGCGTTGACCGGCGCCAAGTCATCCAGGGGACACCCGACAAATGGCGAAGAACACCATCGTCGACACGGTCGCGGACGCCGTCACGCGCGCCGAGCTTGCGATCGTGAGGACCGGCAGGCAGGCCGTGCAGGCCGTCAATCGCCAGATCGGGCGCCAGATCGGGCGCAAGATCGGCACCGGCAAGCGCAAGGTCGCCGGCAAGAAGGCGGCGGCAAGGAAGGCCGCTCGCAAGGCGGCATCGCGGACCAGGCGCACCGTCCGCAAAGTCGCACGGAAAGTCGCGCGAAAGGTCGCATCGAAGACGGCCAGGGCGGCGAAGCGCGCACGCCGCCGCTAAACTGCCGCCTCCGCAACGGAGGCGATCATGGCGCACGCCAAGGCAAGCATCGGCACGACCAACTACCAGACCGCCATCGTCACCGGCCATCACCGGATCACCGCCGACGAAGGTCCTGCACTGGGCGGCAAGGATGTCGGGCCGGGCCCCTACGAGCTCCTGACCTCGGCGCTGGCCGCCTGCACGGCGATCACCTTGCGCATGTACGCCGACCGCAAGCAGTGGCCGGTGACGGCAGTGCACGCCGACGTGCATTTCGTGCGCCAGGGCGACAAGCAGCACATCGATCGCGTGCTCACCATCGAAGGCGGTGTCGATGCCGAGCAGAAGAAGCGCATGGCCGACATCGCCGAGCGCACGCCGGTGACGCTGACCTTGAAGGGCGGGCTGGAGATAAGGACGACGCTGGCTGGTTAGAGCGCGTCCTCCCTATCGCGGGATCCGCGATGGGGAGGTGCCCGCGCAGCGGGCGGAAGGGTCATGAGCAGCAGTACTGATGCTCATGACCCCTCCGGCCCTTCGGGCCACCTCCCCAGCTTCGCTGGGGAGGCAAGGCTCCTGGGTCAGCCCTTTTTCTTCCTCCACGCCTCGTAGTCGCGCTTGGCTTCCTCGCCCGCCGCCGGGAACAGGCCCTTGAGCGAGCGGCCGCGCGCCACCTCGGCCTCGGCGAATTCCTCGTAGTGGTAGGTGTCGAGCGCCTCCTGAGCCACCGCCTCGACGATGTCCGGCGGGATCACGAGCACGGCATCGCGGTCGCCGACCACGATGTCGCCCGGATAGACGGCGACGCCGCCGCAGGCGATCGGCAGCTGCAGGTCGACCGGCCGATGGGCGATCGGGCTCGGCGGCGAGGACGGCCGGCGGTGATAGGCCGGCAGGCCGGTCTTGAACACGCCGTCGGTGTCGCGAAAGCCGCCGTCGGTCACGATGCCCGCCGCCCCCCGCGCCTTCAGCCGGCCGACATAGAGGTCGCCCGCCGAGGCGGCCCGCGAATCGCCGCGCGAATCGATCATCAGCACGTGGCCTGGCGGGCATTCCTCCATCGCCTGCGGCTGGATCGTCGAACGGTTCTTGGAGGTCGGGCCATCCATGTCCTCGCGCGAGGGGATGAAGCGCATGGTGAAGGCGATGCCGACCAGGCGCGGCTGCTCGGGCCGCAGAGGCCACACGTCGAACAGTGTCATGCTCTTGAGACCGCGGCGGTTCAGCACGCCGGTGAGCGTCGACGTGCCGACCTTGGCCAGCGCCTCGCGCAGATCGGATGAAAGTGCAGTCATGGCGTGTCTCCCTCGCTTTCCGCACGACGTTAGCCGATAATTGGCCATGCGTGTCGAAATCCTGTGCACCGGCGACGAGATCCTCACCGGCAAGACCATCAACACCAATTACAGCCACATGGCACGGCGGCTCGGCGATGTCGGGCTCACCGTGCACTGGGGCACCACCGTCGGTGACGACCGGGCGAGCCTGTTGCAGGCCTTCCGCCAGGCCGGTGAGCGCGCCGATGCAGTGATCGTGAATGGCGGGCTCGGGCCCACGGTCGACGACCTCTCGCAGGAGGTCGCGGCCGAGGCGAGCGGCGTAAAACTGGTGCTGAACGACTACTGGATGACGCGCATGACCGAGAGCTACGCCCGGCGCGGCCGCGTCATGCCGCCCAACAACAAGAAGCAGGCGATGCTGCCGGAGAACGCCGAGTTCATCGACAATCCGATCGGCACGGCCTGCGGCTTCGCCGTCACCATCGGCCGCGCCCGTTTCTTCTTCACCCCGGGCGTGCCGCGCGAGATGCGCCGCATGCTCGACGAGCAGGTGATCCCGCGCCTGCTCGAGATCGGCGGCATCACCGGCGTCACCCGGTTGAAGCGCTTCCACACCTTCGGCATCGGCGAATCGCGCGCCGACAACATGCTGGGCGACATGGAAGCCTTCCAGAACGGCCACATCAAGCTCGGCTTCCAGGCCCATTATCCCGAGCTCGAGACCAAGCTCGCCGTGCGTGGCGACAACGAGGCCGACCTCGTCGCGCGCCTGGCGCCGGTCGAGGCCGAGGTGAGGAAGCGCCTGGGCAACTTCGTCATCGCCGAGGACGACCAGACCCTGGAAGGCGTGGTGCTGGCGGCCCTGCTCGAGCGCGGCCATACGCTCGCCACGGCGGAGATGTTCAGCGGCGGGCATCTCGCGGCGCGCATCGCGCCCCTGCCCGGCGCCGAGAAGGTCTTTCGCAAGGGCGTCGTCACCCGCGAAGCAGGCGAGCTCGGCATCAACGGCGTATCGGCCGAGGCGGCCCAATCGGTCGGACGCAAGCTGCGCGACGACAGCCGCGCCAGCCATGCGCTCGCCCTTCTGATCGATCTCGACGAAGGCCCCGACCGGCCCGATTTCGGCGGCACGGTCTGCATCGGCATCGCCGATTCGAGCGGCACCGTAGCCCGTCAGGCGCGCCTGATCGGCAACCGCGATTGGATCCGCGCCGGCGCCGTCGAGATGGGGCTGGACTGCCTGCGCCGCCATCTGCTCGGCCTGCCGGTCGATGAACGCATCGACTTCGAGCGGCGCTGACGTGACGGGTCAGTACAGGCGCCGCCGGTAGCCGACGCCGAAGGTTGGCTCACCGCTGATCTCTCCTGCCGGGTAGAGGCCGCCGGAATTGTCCTTCCTCCAGGCGGTGACGTTGTCACTGCAGCCGACGAGGACGGTGACAAGCGCGCCGAGGCAGGCCCAGCGCGCCAAGCGAGCGGGGTTGGCGGGCGTCAAGGTTTCCTCCTTTTGATGTCGTCACTGACTAATGCGACCGCGGGGCGGCCCGTTGCATGGTTTTGCGGTCGAGAATCGCCTGTAATTGGGTAAGGTTCCCATGCAGGAAGTGCAGGTTTGGATGGCACGAAAGCTGAAGACCTTTACGACCTCCGCGGGCTTCTTCGATCTCGCCGTCGCCGCGCCGTCGATGAAAGCGGCGCTGGAAGCCTGGGGCGCGAGGAGCAATCTTTTCCAGCACGGCTTCGCCAAGGTTTCCGAGGACCCGAAGGTCGTCGCCGCGACGATGGCCCACCCGGGCGTCGTGCTGCGCCGGCCGGTCGGCTCGGACGGCGCTTTCAGCGAACATGCCGAGCTCCCCACGAACCTTCCCGCCGGCAAGGCCAGGCAGGCGCCGGCGAAGCGCTCAGCCAAGAAGCCTGAGCCGCCGGCGAAAACCGTCGACGACAAGACGGCTCGCGAGGCCGCTCGGGCGTTCGAGAAGGAGCAGAAGCGGCGCGACAGCGAGCGCCGCCGCGAAGAGGCCAACCGTCGGAAGGAACTCGAGCGCCGCGAGCGCGCCGTCGCGGCCGCCGAAGCCGCCCTCGCGCAGGCCAGGAGCGATCACGAGGCGACGGTCGGAGACATCGAAAAAGACCGCGCTGCTCTCGACAGAAGATCGCAGGCAGAGGACGCGCGCTGGAGAAAGAAGAAGGAAGAGCTGGAGGCGAGCCTGCGCAAGGCACGGTCCGGCGGCCATCTGCGCCTCGTTTGATGCGCCTGCGTCACTGCTGACACAACGTTGTCAGCAGTGACTGCATAGGCTTCACGGTGTCCACCGAAACATCAGGAGGATGCGAGATGGTGGCTTATTGGGTCGCGCGCTCGAAGGTCAACGACCCGGAGCAATACAAGAAATACGCCGATCTGGCGCCGGCGATCATCGGGAAATTCGGCGGCAAGTTCCTGGCGCGCGGCGGCAAGTTCAAGATCCTAGAGGGGCCGGAGAAGTTCCAACGCTTTGTCGTCATCGAGTTCCCAAGCCTCGACCGCGCGGTCGCCTGCCACGGCTCGCCCGAGTACCAGGCCGCCGCGGCGTATCGCAGGAAGGACGGCGCCGGCGAGCTCGAGGTGGTCATCGTCGAGAGCCTGTAGGCGTACCGGTCAGGGCAGCTGGGAGATCTCGTGCCCCTGTGGCCGGTCGGCGCGCAGCACGAACCCCGTGGCGCTGCGCATGACAGACAAGCGGGCCCGCTCCAACCCGGTGAAGCCGGCGGCCTCGATGGCCCACGGCAGGTCGTTCTCCGCCTCGTTGGGCGTGTGCTCGTACCAGAGCAGCACCGGGCATGCGCCGGGCGTCGCGTGCGCGCTGCCCTGCTGGCCGATGAAGTGGACAGTATAGCCCCAGGGTTCTGCCAGCGATCGATAGGCGCGCTCGAAGATCGGATCCTCGCGCCGTGCCGTGCGGGTCCCGGCGGCCGGTCCCAGCGCCCAGCCGCTGGCGGCATAGACCTGGGTCGTCGGGCAGGCGGCGACGATGCTGGCGATCGTCCGGGCGTTCTCGCGCCATAGCGGCCTGACGCCGGTCTCGATGAGCGGCCGCGCCGCGCCACCCACGGCCACCAGCACCAGCACGCCGAACAGCCATCGATCCCGCGCAAGCCGTGCCGCCGGCACCGCGAGCAGCGCACTCACCAGCACCGGGACGGCGAAGAGATAGCGATCGACCACGATCGGCTTCAGGGCATGGGCCGCGAGCACGATGGCCGTGCCCACGACCAGCACGGCGCCGATCATGCCGACGAACCAGGCACGCGAAGGATCGCGCGCCTGCCGCCTCCACCCCAGGCCGGCCAGCGACACGGGATTGAGCCAGAGCGGTGCGATGGCGAGCGAGGCCAGCACCCCCAACGCGGCGAGGCCCGGCAGGTCGATCCAGCTGTGATCGAACTCCTCCGCCCAGTGCGGTGCCTGCACAGCGACGCTCGCGAGGACGAACAGGCTTGCAAGTGCCGTCGTCGCCAGCATCAGGGCCGTCCACCGCCGCAATCGGCGGGCGAAGGCACAGACGGCGATGGCGCCGGCCAAAAGCCCGCCAAACAGGGCGCCGATATAGTGCAGCCCGATCGAGGCGGCGGTTGCCAGCACGGTGATCGCCACGAGGTCGAGGTCGTGGCGCCAATCGAGATCGGCTTTCGCGGCGGCGACGTGGCGGGCGATCAGGGCGAGAGTGGCGATCGCCGTCATCTGCCAGAAATAGGACCGGTAGACGGCGAAGGACTCCACCGCCTGCGGCAGCGACAGGGTGAGCAGCAGCAGCGCCATGGCGAACCCGGCCTGTTCGGGTAGCCGTCGCGACAGGCGGAAAGCCGCCAGGATCATCAGGCCGGCGGCGAGCAGGTTCGAGATCAACCGTCCGGCGGGGATGGACGTGATGCCGAGGGAAGCGAGCAAGGTCGCCCAGGCGTTGAAGACCGGCGGATGGGCATCGCGCATCCAACCGTCCCTGATCAGCGCCACGAGCCCGTTGCGGCCGTCGGACAGTTCGAGGGTCCAGAACTCATCGAGCCAGGGTCCGCGCAGCGCTGCATCGATGCCGGCAATCACCAGAATGCCACCCACGCCCACGGCGGCGATGACCGTCGGGGTCAGAAGCGCCCGCCGCGGCGGCGCGGCGGCCGTCATGGCCAAGGGACCCGCGCCGGCTGGCTGATCGCTCATTTCTGTAGGAAACCCCGCTGGCGTTCGAGCAAGGGTCCAACGGCGCGCCACGCCGGGGGTTGCAGAGGGAAGGCGATTTGCGATGGCCGTCCCGGCCGCAAATAGGCTCTACTTCGAATGAGGCAGAGGCCGCCAAGGAGGACCCCATGGCTACAGCCGTTCTCATCATTCGGGCGCGACTGGTGAACATGTCCGACCGGCCGCAGTTCGATAAGTGGTACCGTACCGAACAACTTCCCAACGGCGTGCGGCAGTTCAAGGCGCAGCGGGCGTGGCGATGCTGGAGCCGGACCAACCCCCTGGTTCACCTCGCCCTCTATGAGTTCGGGACCGTCGAAGAGGCCGAAGCCATCCTGGACTCCGCGGCGCTCGCTTCACAAAGCGCCGAGTTCGATCGTGTCTGGGGAACCGGCATAACGCGGACGCGCGAAGTCGTGGAGGTGGCCGAGGAGCTCTCGCACCGTCCCGACAACTAGGCCGACGACATGTCCGCCCCCGACCTCAACGACCGCATCGCCCTCATCACCGGCGCCGCCGGCGGCATCGGCCAGGCCCTGGCGCGCGCCTTCGTCGGCGCCGGCCTGCGCGTCGCCCTGTGCGATGTTTCCAAGGACGCCCTCCTTCGCCTCCATCACGAGCTTGGGCCTGAGCGGACGATCGCGCTGCCCCTGGACGTGTCGGATCCTGCTTCCTGCCGCGACAGCGTCGCCGGCACCGTCGACCAGTTCGGTCGCCTCGATGTGCTGGTGAACAATGCCGCGGTGGGGATGTCGACGGTGCGCGAAGATCACATGCGCCGCGTCGTGCAGATCGAGGATATTGCGCCGGAAGTCTGGGCGCGCTTCATGGCGGTCAATCTCAGCGGGCCTTTCTACATGGCCCATGCCGCGGTGCCGGGCATGCGCGCCCGGAAATTCGGGCGCATCATCAACGTCACCACCAGCTTCTTCACGATGCTCAATCCCGGCTTCTCGCCTTACGGGCCGGCGAAATCCGGCCTTGAAGCCTGGAGCAGGAGCCTGGCCGGCGAGTTGAGGGGCACCGGCATCACCGTCAACGTCGTGGTGCCCGGCGGGCCCACCGACACACCGATGGTGCCGGACGACGGATCGATGGAACGCAGACAATTGATCCGCCCGGAAAAGATGGCGCCGCCCATGCTGCACCTCGCGTCCGATGCCGCCGGCGCCATCACCGGCATGCGCTTCGTCGCCGCAAACTGGGATTCCTCTCTTTCCGCAGCGGATGCGATCGCCGCATCGGGTGCGCCGGCCGGCTGGCCCGATCTGGCGAAAAATCCGGTATGGCCCGGCGGCGGTCCCAAGCGCTGAGCCGTCGTGCACGACCTGCTGACCAGCGATTTCCGGAACGCATCCTACTGGTGGGATGCAGCGCCCCTCGCCGACCATGCCGGCGGCGCGCTCGCTCCTTCCTACGACGTGGCCATCGTCGGCTCGGGCTATACCGGATTGCGCGCGGCGCTGACGCTCGCGCGGGCTGGGCGAACCGTGGCGGTGTTCGACAAGGAGCGGCCGGGCTACGGCGCGTCGCGCCGCAATGCCGGATTTCTCGGCCGCACGCTGAAGAAATCCTATGTCGACCTGAAGGCCGCCACGGGCGTGGCCCATGCCTCGGCCATCTATCGCGACCTGATGATGGCCTATGAAAGCACCCTCGCCTTCATCGCCGAGGAACGCATCGACTGCCATGCCGTGCGCTGCGGCCGTCTCATCGCCGCGACCTCGGCCAGCCATCATGCCGAGCTGGAGCGCGAGCTTGCAGGCATGAAGGCCGATCTCGGCCTGCCCTACGAGATGCTGCCGCGCGCCAGGCTGCGCGAGGAAATGGCCACCGACCTCTATGAGGGCGGCGCCGTCATTCCCGATCTCGGGTCGCTGCATCCCGGCCTCTATCATCGCGGCCTGATGGAGCGGGCGCTCGCTGCCGGTGTCGCGATCTTCGGCACTTGCGAGGTGACCGCGGTCGAGCCGGCCGCCGGCCAGGGCGGCGACCGTTTCCGTATCGCCACTGCTGCAGGACAGGTGCGCGCGCGGGACGTGGTGGTCGCCACCAACGGCTACACGCCCAAAAGCCTGCCGTGGCACGCACGGCGCGTCGTTCCCTTCGTCGGCTACATGGCGGCGACCGAGAGGCTGCCGCCGGAGCTGCTGGCCAAGCAGCTGCCGCACCGGCGGACGGTGATCGATTCCAACCTCGACATCGATTTCTTCCGGCCGGCGCCGGCCGAGCCGCGCCTGCTGTTCGGCGGCGCCACGGCCAACGGCCTGAAGGACCCGGAAGCCATCGCCAGGCTCCTGCATGGACGTCTCAGGCGCGCGCTGCCGGACCTCGCCGACGTTAAGCTGAGCCACGCCTGGACGGGGCAATGCGCCGGCACGTTCGACATGATGCCGCATATCGGACGCCACGACGGCATCTGGTACGGCATGGGCTACAACTTTGCCGGCGTTCCGATGGGCTCGTTCTTCGGACTGAAGATCGCGCAGAGGATCCTCGGGCTGCCGGCCGGAGCCTGCGCGTTCGAAACGGCAGCGTTCCCTACCCTGCCGCTCTATCGCGGCAATCCGTGGTTCCTGCCGCTGGTGATGCGCTACTTCGCCTGGAAGGATGCAAAGCTCGCGCGGCGCGTGCCAACTTTACGCCCTTCTTGGAGGTAGCGTTTGTCCGGTAGATCCATCCTCATCGCCCTTGCCCTTTCAGCCTGGATTCTCGCCTCCGCCGTGGCCTTTCTCTTTGTCGCCTATACGAGCTTCTTCGGCGTCGGCGTGATCGGCCTCATCATCTGCGCCATCACCTTCCGGATCGAGATGAATGACGCCCCCAACGCTCTCGCGGTGAGTGACCTCGGGACGCGACAACAGGCGGAACAAGATCTGCCTCTCGACCAGCGCCGTTCGATCGATCATAAGAAGTCGCTGACGATGCAATCGGTGCGCTTCTTCAGGTTGTTTGGCCTGGGCCTCGCCGTCATAGGCCTGGGCGGCGGGCTGTACACTCAGCTTTGATGGCCGGCAGGACGTTACGCGCAATCCTTTCGAACATCGGCACCTGTTCTTCGAGCATCGGGTAGTAGAAGGCCACCTCCGAGATGCCGAGCGCGATCACCTGCTCGATCATCTGCCGGCAGGTTTCCTCGGACTCGTAATACTTGATCTTGCCGCCGCTCGAACGGGCGGTCGGGTCGAACATGAGGTAGGAGCGCCTGAGCGTCGCCGGGTCGCGTCCGATCCTGGCGCAACGCGCGTCGATCGCCATCACGCGTTCGCGTGTCTCGGCAAGCTGGGCCTCGAAGGTCTTGGCGAAGCTGATGCTGTTCCAGATGTCGGCATGGCGCGCAGCGTGACCCAGCATGACCGGGCCCATGGCGGCGACGATGATCGGCGGGCGTGGCGACTGCAGGGGCCGCGGGCGAAGCGCGGCCGCATCGACCTTGTAGAAGCGGCCCTGAAACGACGTCTCCTCCTCACGCGACAGCAGCCGGTCGACGATCTCGACATACTCACCGAAGCGGGCGACGCGCTCCTTCGCGCTCCAGTTGTCAATGCCCATGATGCGAGAGGCCGGGTCGACTTCCAGGCCGATGCCCAGCCCGAGGTCGAGCCGGCCGCCGGAGATGTGATCGGCGGTCAGCGCCTGGAGCGCGAACAGGGCGGGATTGCGCAGCGGGATCTGGGCCACCAGGGTCGCCAGCCGCACGCGCGTCGTTGCCTGGGCGATGGCGGAAAGCTGCGACCACAACTCGAACCACGGTCCCTTGCCGCCGGCCCAATCGACGAGATGATCGGCGAGGCCGATGGAATCGAAGCCGAGCGCCTCGACATGCTGGCAGCGGCGCAGAAGCTCGGGCCACGGCACGTTGGGCAGCACGAGCACGGAAAAGCGGAGTTGGTTGGCCACGTCTTTTCCTCCCCGAGGAATGACTACCACCCCATCGCCCGGCCGGTGCGGCGTGGGTCTGCCGCGCCGTAGAGCCTGCCCGCTACAAGGTCGGCGGATATGGCGCAGACGCCGGCGGTCTTGAGCGACAGGTCGGGCAGCCAGTTCACCTGGTGGCCCATGGCAGCGAGGGCATCGCCGGTCGGCTGGCCGATCCCCTGCTCGACATCGAGGCGGCCGGGATAATAGGTGTGCGGCTCGAAACTGTCGGGAAAGTTGCGAGTGATGAAGCGCGGCGCCTCGACGGCCTGCTGGATGTCCATGCCGAAGACAACATGATTGAGCAGCACCTGCAGCATGCCCTGCGGCTGCAGATCGCCGCCGGGCGAGCCGAAGGGCATCAGGAATTCGCCCTTGCGCATCGCCATCGCCGGATTGGGCGTGAGCCGGGGCCGCTTGCCGGGCGCGGCGACCGACGTGTGGTTGGGATCGCCCCACGACTGCGAGCCGCGCGACGACGGGCAGAGGCCGAGCCCGGGAATGACCGGGCTTTCCCAAGACACGTCGCTCGGCGTCGCCGAAAAGGCGTTGCCCTCGGCATCGACGACGCAGACGTAGGACGTGTCGCCCGGCAGCCCCGGCTCACCAACGGCGACCGACGGCTTGGCGACTCGGTCCGCGAGGTGACCCGCGACCGCGCCGGCCGGCGGCATCTCGCCGAAGGCGCGATCGTGGCAAATCGTCTTCAGTCGCTCCTGCGCATAGGCGCGCGACAACAATGTCTCCATGGGCACGTCGACGAAGCGCGGATCGCCGTAGTAGCGCTCGCGGTCGGCGAAGCAGAGGTTCATGACCTCGGCCAGGAGATGGACGTAGGCCTTCGAATTGTGGCCCAGCGCTTTCAGATCGGCCTCCCCGAGCAGCGACAGCATCTGCAGCAGCACCGGGCCCTGGCACCACGGGCCACAGCTCATCACGTCGGTGCCCTTGAAGCTGTAGCTGAGCGGCGCCTCGATCTCCGAGCGGTACTCAGCGAGATCCTCCTCGGTCAGCAGTCCACCGTTCTCGCGATGATACGTCGCGATCGTCTTCGCGATGTCGCCGCGATAAAAGGCGTCGCGCGCCGCCATCAGGCCGGCGTCGCGGCCTCTGCCCGCCGCCGCCTTCTCTTCGTCGGCCATGAACTGGATCGTGCGGCCGAGATCGCCCTGTACCAGCCGATCGCCTTCCCCGAGCGGCTTGCCGTCGCGATGCCAGATCGCGGTGTTCTGCGGCCAGCGCCGATAATCCTCGGCCTTGTCCTGCAGAAAGGTCGCCATGACGCTGTGCACCGGAATGCCGTCACGCGCATAGCGGATGGCCGACGCCGCGACCTCGCCGAAGCTCATGGTGCCGTAGCGTTGCAGCGCCAGGATCCAGGCATCGGGCGCCGCCGGCACCACCGTGCGCTGGAGGCCGACGGGAATCGTGCCGTTGTGGTCGCGGATGAACTGCTCGATGTTGAGCGCCTTCGGCCACCAGCCCAGCCCCGCGATCGACACCGTCTCGTCGCGGTCGGCGAGGTAGATCAGCATCGGCGCGACGCCGGAGAACTGCACCTGGTCGCTGTGCACGACGCCAAGCGCGATGCCGCCCGCGACGCCGGCGTCGACGGCGTTGCCGCCGGCGCACAGGATCGCATACGCCGCTTCGGTCGCGAGATACTGCCCGGCCGACGCCATGTAGTGATGGCCGATGACCATTGGCTGCATCCGCATCAGGCTCTCCCTTGGCCGTTTGATCCGAATCCTACAATATCCGATCCAGGTGCACGCTCTGCCACTTTTCATGCGAGGAGGACCGCTTGGCCATCGACTATGAGAAGCGCGACGGCGTCGCCTACATCACGCTGAACAACCCGGCCAAGGCGAATATCTTCGACAAGCCGACGTCGGACGCGATTTCCGAGGCGTGGATCGATCTGTGGGAAGACCGCTCGATCCGCTGCGCGATCCTGACCGGCAAGGGCGATACGCACTTCTGCGGCGGCCACAATCTCGGGCCGCGGGAGAACATCACGGAAGAGGAGCGCGAGTATCTACGCACGCAGCGGATCTTCTGGCCGCTGGCCGGAACCGTGAACGGCCAGAAGACCGGCGTCGACGGGCGCATGGGCGATCACTATCCGCGCGTGTGGAAGCCGGTGATCGCCGCGGTGAACGGCTGGGCGGCCGGCGCCGGCCTGTACACCTTGCTCGCGTCGACCGACATCCGGATCGCCAGCGCCGAACATGCGCGCTTCAAGTTCGCCCTGCTGACCCAGGGCTGGGTGGGGCATGGCCCCGGCGCCAGCCTGCTCGTCAAGCAGCTGCGCTACATCGATGCCATGAAGATCCTGCTGACCGACGAGCCGTTCGATGCCCGGGAGGCGCTGCGGATCGGGCTCATCAACGAAGTCGTGCCGCACGCGCGCCTGCTCGAACGGGCGGAGGAGATCGCCCGCCACATCTGCACGCTGCCGCCCGTCGCGGTGAGGATGATGAAGGAGTTCGTGGTGCGCTTCGGCGATCTGCCGATCGACCAGGCATGGCACGTGCAGAACCTGATCAATTCGTTGCTCATCCAGACCACGACCGACGGCGAGGAAGGCCGGCAGGCGTTCAACGAAAAGCGCAAGCCCGCGTTCGACGGCAAGCTGCGCAAGCGCGGCGATGCCTGGCCGGAGCTCTCGGAAGAAGACGCCAAGCGGCTGGACGAGGCCTATCGCAGCGGCGAGTTTTGACTCTTGCCGGACAGCGGGCCTGGAGGCCCGTTGGGGTGGACGGTCCGGCAAGACGACTAACCCAGCGCACCGGTCTTCCTCAGCTGGACGATGCGGTCCGGCGACAGGTCGAGAACGGTCGCCAGCACATGATCGGCATCTGCGCCCAATTCCGGTGCGGGGCCGAGAGAGCGGCCAAAGCTCGCGCGCCAGGGCAACCCAGGCAACACGCCGGTGTCGTGCTTGTCCCAGAACGCGCGGGCGGCAAGGTGCGGGCTTTGCACCAGGTCGCCGTGGCGCGCGAGGGCAGCGGCGGGAATGCCGGCCTGCAGCAGCGCCTCGGCTGCCGCCGAAGCGGACCGCGCGCCGGCCCAGGCGGCCAGGGCCGCATCGATGGCCCGCTGTGCGTCGCGGCGCCCGCCGAGATCGAGCGCGGCCATGCCCGACAGCCCGGGCACGAGACCGCACAGCGCACGCCATTCCTCGTCCGAGCGCACGGCTATGCTGATCCAGTCATCGTCACCCCTACAGCGCCAGGCGCCGTGCGGGGCGTGATCCTTCGATGCGTTGCCCATCGGTTTCGGCGGTGGGCCGAGCTGGGTCGCGACCAGGGGCTCGGCCATGGTCCACAGCATCGCCTCGATCATCGAGAAATCGACGCGCGCCACGCCACCTGCCCGCTGCCGATGCCAGAGCGCGGCGGCCGCGGTGAAGGCAAGCATCAGGCCGCACATCGGATCGAGCCACGCGAAGCCGACCCGCGGCGCGATTTCGGGATGGCGATTGAGGCCGGCAAATCCGCTGTAGCATTGCAGCAGCGTGCCATAGGCGACGGCGTGGGAGTCCGGCCCCGTCCTGCCCATGCCCGATGCCGAGATGTAGATGAGATCGGGATTGAGGGCCCTCAGCGCCTCGGCGCCGAGACCGAGCCGGTCCATCACGCCGGTGGCGAAGTTCTCGATCAGGATGTCGGACTTCGCCGCAAGCGCCCGCACGACCTCGACCGCCTGCGGCTTCTTCAGGTCGAGGGCGATGCTCTTCTTCGCCTGCCCCAGCACGGTATGCAGTTCCGTCGCCCGCCCCGGGTCTCCCCTGCCCGGCGCCTCGATCTTGATGACCTCCGCCCCCATCGCCGCCAGGTAGCGCGTCGTCGTCGGGCCCGCGATCACCCAGCTGAAGTCGAGCACGCGGATGCCGGACAGCGGCATCGGCCCGCTGGGCGTCCGCTGCTCGCGGTTCGATGCGACGAGAGTCAGTCCCAACGGCGTGGTCGGCCTTCGGATTGTCTTCCCCGCAAGGTCATGCGGCTCGTAGTAGCGGCGATGCCGCATCTGCGGCGTGTCGAGGTGCTCGGCCACCTCGCGCAAGGGAAAGCTCGGGACATGTGCGGCCTGCGCCGCATCGGCGATCCATTGCTTGTCGTGCTGCCGGCTCCATTGCGACATCAGCGCATGCAGGGCATCCCAGTTGTTGACGCGATCGGCCTTGGCGGCGAAGCGCGGGTCGGCGCCCCAGGCGGGTGACCCCATCGCCTCGAGCCACGCTGCCCACTGCTTGTCTTCGCGCGGCGAGATCGCGGCATAACCATCGCTCGCCGGCAGGATCGTCACCGTGGCGCCATTGCCGTCGCTCAGCCGCCTGCGCTCCCAGTTCTTCTTGCCGAGGCCCGCACGCGCGAGCTCGGTCATGGCAAGGGTCGCCAGGGCCTCGTGGATCGACACATCGATGGATGCACCGGGTTGGTTGCCGAGCGACGCGTGCATGCCGGCACAGGCGGCGGCCAATCCGCCAATGAAGGCCGATTGTTCGCCCACGGGACGTATCGGCGCTTCCGCGAGATCGTCGACCTGACCCGTCAGCAGGCGGGAGATGCCGCTCGCGAAGAACAACGTCAGGTCCGTGGCCGGATCGTTCGCCTGATGACCTGTCTCGCCGTAGGGCGATATCGTGACGAGGGTCGCCGACGCGTTGGTCCGCCGCAGTTCGGTCACGTCGTATGGGCCCGTCGCAAAATCCTTCGGCTGCCCTTCGCGCACGATCAGATGCGCGTCTGCCAGGCCCTTGTGCCGTTGCGCTGCGTCAACGGCAACGGCTTTGCCGTGATTGAGATGATCGAGCAGCATCGTGCCGGCGCCAGGATCGATGCAGCTCACTTCTGCGCCGACGTCGGCCAGCAGCCGGCCGCACACTGCGGCCGCCGATCCGCGCCCGATCTGAAGCACCTTGAACCCGGTCAGTAGCGCCATGTCTGTCCGTGCCTTGTCAGTCCAATACCGATGCGGGAGCTGTCGGCTGTTGCTCGGCAGCCCGGGCGGCGGAGGACATGAACAGGTACTGGTCGCCCCCCGCGGCACGGCCCTCCTTGAAGACGGCAATGGCGCGCGCATGATCGCCGGCTTGCCAGAACGCTTCCGAGACATCGCGATAGACTATGCCGGTGGCGCTTGCCTTGATCGCGGGGTCCGTCAGGCTCAACGCCCCTTTAGCCTGGATGAAGCTGCCCTCTCCGGCAGCGCGTTCGCGATTGAGGATCTGGTATCCGGCCAGCGCGCCGTAAGCCAGCGCAAGCGTCCCGCACTCGGCCCGGGTGCCGAGTGAGCATTTATCGGAGAATCGCTCGACCTCTTTCTTTGCCAGGCTTATCGCCTTCTTCTGGTCGCCACCGTCGGACGCCTGCAGGGCGGCAGCCTGGTAGGAAGTGCTGCTGCTGGAGCAGGATGCCACCAGCGCTGCCCATGCCGCGACCGCGACGACGCCCTTCAGGCGATTCCGCTTGGAATGTATTCCAGTGTGCAATGTCTCCCCTCCCGTGCCGCCTCTCGGCTCGGTGGCCTACTGACAACCCATGTTCTGGCCCATACTGCCGCCGGTTCCAAGACATCACTGGGGGAAGGTCACCATGGATCTGCATCTGCGCGGCAAGACCGCTCTCGTCACCGGCGCGTCCAAGGGCATCGGCCTGGCGTGCGCCCGCCAGCTCGCCGAGGAAGGCTGCCATCTCCATCTCGCGTCGCGGACCAAGGCGGACCTGGAACGCGCCAAGCAGTCGATCCAGGCCCGGCACAATGTCTCCGTGACGGTCCATCCGGTCGATCTCAGCAACGGCGATGCGGCGCGCTCGCTGGCGGCGGCGTGCAGCGACATCGACATCCTGGTGAACAATGCCGGCGCCATCCCGGCCGGCGACCTGCAGACGATCGACGAGAAGCGCTGGCGCGAGGCGTGGGACCTCAAGGTGTTCGGCTACATCAACCTCTGCCGCGCGGTCTATCCCGCGCTCAAGGCGAAGGGCGGCGGCGTCATCGTGAACGTTCTGGGCGCCGCCGGCGAGCGGCCGACCTGGGGCTACATCGCGGGCAGCGCCGGCAATGCCTCGCTTATGGCCTTCACCCGCGGCATGGGCGGTACCAGCCTGGTCGACAAGGTGCGCATCGTCGCCTGCAATCCCGGCCTCATAAGCACGGAGCGCATGGAGACGATGTTGCGCGCCACCGCCAAGGACAAGCTCGGCGACGCCGAACGCTGGCGCGAGCTGATCCCCAAGCAGCCGCCCGTCGGCACGGCCGAGCAATGCGCCGATCTCGTGGCGTTTCTCGCGTCGGACCGGGCCTCGCACATCGCCGGCACGGTCGTCACGATCGACGGCGGCGCGGCGCATTTCGCCGGGGTGCTCTAGGACGATCCCTTCAATCGCGGTGCGATGCGGCCGGCTCGACAACGCCGCCACGCAGGATGAATATTTCCGTCCGACCTGCACGGGAGGAACTCATGGCCAACGTCAAGGACTGGGACTTCAGCCACGACCTCGCCAGCGACGCCAAGTGGACGCCGGGCCTGCGCGAGATCTTCGAGTACCGCGACCTCGCGATCAAGGATTCCACCAAGGGCGACTACGTCGCACACGTCATCCGCCACAATGGCAGGAAGATGAAGGACGAGGTGCAGCAGTGGCACGTCCACGACTGCACGTTCCAGATGGTCTACGTCCTGAACGGCTGGGCCACCTTCGAGTATGCCGGTCAGGGCGTGCACACGATCAAGAAGGGCGACTGCATCAACCAGCGCCCAGGCATCCCCCATCGCGAGATCGCCTGCTCGGACGATTTCGAGGTGCTCGAGATCGTGGCGCCGGCCGACTTCAAGACCAGGGTCGTCGAGGGGCCCGACGCGCAGCAGCAGGCGGCTGAGTAGGCACACCGTCATCCCGAGCGAAGCCGGCCGCATATCGAAGTGGAGGGCCGGCGTCGTCGAGGGACCTGTCTTTGTCGACGCGTTGATCAAAAAGATCCCTCGGCCTCGCCGGCCTGCGGCCGGCTTCGCTCGGGACGACGAATAGTGGGAAGGGAAAGCACATGTCTGGACAGTTCCGCCCGTCGCGACGGGCCATGCTCAAGGTTGGCCTCGCCGGCGCCGCCACGGTCGCGTCGCCTGCCATCCTGCGCCTTACGGCCGAGGCGCAATCGGGGCCGATCAAGATCGGCATGCCGGTGGCGCTCACCGGCCCGCTCGGCACGGTCGGGCAGCAGACCAAACGCGGCGCCGAGTTCTGGGCCAAGCTGCAGAACGCCAAGGGCGGCATCCTCGGCCGGCCGATCGAGCTCGTGATCGAGGACACCGCCGGCAATCCGGCCAACTGCGTGCGCAAGGCGCAGGAGATGGTGGAGCGCCGCGACTGCCGCCTCATCACCGGCATCACGCTGTCGTCGGAGGCGCTGGCGGTGGTGCCGAAGCTCGCCGAATGGGATTCGATCTTCATCTCGGGCATCAACGGCGACGGCCGGCTGACCGCCGAGAGCCTGGTGCCGAACTTCTTCCGCGCCAACATCTCGGGCCCGATGGGCACGCGCGCCGTCTCGCTTTACCTGCGCAAGAGCAACATGACCAAGTTCTACGGGCTCGGGCTCGACTACGCCTGGGGCCACAACAGCATCGGCGTGTTCGAGGATGAGGTGAAGCGGGGCAAAAAGGAGTTCGTCGGCAAGATCTTCGCGCCGACCGGCACCAAGGATTACTCGCCCTACATCACCAAGATCCGCCAGTCCGGCGCCGACGCCGTATTCCTGGTGATGCAGGGCGATGACAACAACGCCTTCCTCTCGCAGGCCCAGCAGTACCGCCTGCCCGAGAAGGTGAAGCTCCTGACCGAGATCGTCGACCTCGCCAGCATCCGCGCCGTGGGCGACGCCTCGCTCGGCCTGATCGGCTCCTCGCGCTACTCCTTCACCTACGACCAGCCGCTGAACAACGAGTTCGTGGCGGCATGGAAGAAGGAATACGGCAACCCGCCCGACACGTTCGAGGGCGAGCAGTGGCAGGCCATGAAGGTGCTCGAGGCCGGCATCACAAAGGCGGGCGGCATCGAGGCGGCCAAGCTCAGGCCGGCGCTCGAGGACCTCGAGGTCGAGAGCGTCAAGGGCAAGGTGCTCATGCGCAAGTGCGACCACCAGGGCGTGCAGGCGGGCTTCATGGTCGAGGTCAAGAAGAAGACGGGCTTCGACACGCCGGTGCCGGAGGTGATCGCGACCTTCCCGGGCGAGCAGACGACGCCGGGCTGCAACGCGATGACGTACAAGGATTGAGCAAAACCCGTCATCCCGAGCGCAGCGAAGCGAAGCCGAGGGACCTTCTTTGAGGCCGATGTTCCACAAAAGGTCCCTCGACTGCGCCGCGCTTCGCGCGGCTTCGCTCGGGATGACGGCTTTGCCGTCATGAGCACCCTCGCCCTCCTGCTCACGCAGACCGTCAACGCGCTGTCGCAGTCAGCCCTGCTGTTCTTCCTCGGCGTCGGGTTGACGCTGATCTTCGGCCTGATGCGCATCGTGAACTTCGCGCACGGCGCGCTCTACATGCTGGGCGCCTTCGTCGGCTACTCGCTGACCCACTGGACCGGCAACTACTGGCTGGCGCTGGCCGGCGCGCCGCTAGCGGTCGGGCTGTTCGGCACGGCCTTCGAGCTCACGATCCTGCGCCGCCTCTACCGGCGCGACGCCCATGCCTTCCTGATGGTGACCTTCGGCCTCGCCCTGGTCGTCGGCGAAGCCGTGCGACTGACATGGGGACCGGACGCGCTGCAGGTCCCTGCCCCGGCGGCGCTGGCGGGCGTGGTCTTCATGCTCGACGAGCCGTTTCCCGTCTATCGCCTGTTCCTGGTCGCCACCGGCATCGTGGTGGCCATCGCGATCTGGCAGTTCCTCGAGCGGGCGCGGCTCGGGTTGCTGATCCGCGCCACCTCGCAGAACGCCGACATGGCCAATGCGCTCGGCGTCGACGTCAGGCTGATCCGCTCCTGCGTGTTCGGCATCGGCTGCGGGCTCGCCGCGCTCGGCGGCGTGCTCGCGGCGCCGCTGGTCACCGCCTCGAACGGCATGGCGGGCACCGTGATCATCGACGCCTTCGTGATCGTCATCATCGGCGGCATGGGGAGCTTCTTGGGCTCGCTGATCGGCGCGCTGCTGATCGGCTTCGTCCAGGTGTTCGGCAACTACTACGCGCCCGACTTCGCGCTCGCCTTCATGTACCTGGTGATGCTGGCCGTGCTGGTGATGCGGCCCGGCGGCCTTTTGGGCAAGGAAGCATGAGCCGCATCATCGCGCTGATCCTCGGGCTCATACTGCTGCTGGCGCCGCTCGGCCTGCCGCCGTTCGCCATGACGCTGCTCACCGAGGCGGTGATCCTCGGCCTGTTCGCCATGAGCCTCGACCTGATGTTCGGCTACACGCGACTGGTCTCGTTCGGCCATGCCGCGGCCTACGGGCTCGGCGCCTATTCCTGCGGCTGGATGCTGCTCAACACCGACATCCCGCTCCTGTTCGCGGTGTTTGCCGCCGCCCTGCTGACCGGGATGATCGGATTGGCCGTCGGCTGGATGTGCACGCTCGCCACCGGCGTCTCCTTCTCGATGCTGACGCTCGCCTTCGCCCAGCTGCTCTACGCCATCTCCTTCAAGTGGACGTCGGTGACCGGTGGCTCGGACGGACTGGCCGGCATCCCACGCACTGCGGGACCGTTCGGCTTCGCGGCGCTGTCGAGCAAGGCCGGCTTCTATTACCTGGCGCTCGCCTGCCTGGTCGGCGGCTTCCTGGTGTGCCGCGGCCTGGTGCGCTCGCCGTTCGGCGCCGTGCTGCGCGGCATCCGCGAGAACGAGGCCAAGACCACGGCGCTGGGCTACAACACCCGGCTCTACAAGATCGCCGTGGTCGCGATCGCCTACGGGCTGGGCGGACTCGCGGGCGCGCTCTACGCGCCATTCGCGGGCTTCGCCAACACCGAGCTGCTGTTCTGGCTGCTGTCGGGCCAGGTGCTGATCATGGTGATCGTCGGCGGCGCCGGCACGCTGGTCGGCCCGGTGCTGGGGGCCGCCTTCTTCATGTTCATGGAGCACCAGCTCAGTGCCTGGACCGAGGCCTGGGCGCTGTACTTCGGCCTGATCTTCATCGCCTTCGTGCTGTTTGCGCCGCACGGCATCTGGGGCCTCGCCACCGGCCGCTTCCGCCGGGCGAGCGAGAGGCACTGAGCGTGGCGCTGCTCGAGCTCGACGGCGTGACGCGGCGCTACGGCGCCCTGGTCGCGCTCGATCAGGTGGCCATGCGGGTCGAGGACGGCGAGGTGCGCGCCGTCATCGGCCCCAACGGCGCCGGCAAGACGACGCTGTTCAACGTCATCACCGGGACGGTCCGGCCGAGCGCCGGAGCGATCCGCTTCGCCGACCAGGCGATCGCGGGCCTCGCGAGCCATCAGATCTGCCGGCTCGGCATCTCCCGCACCTTCCAGATCACGGCGCTGTTTCCCGAAATGTCGGCGCGCGAGAATGCGCGGCTGGCGGCCCAGGCCCGCCATCCGCGGCGCTGGCAGCTGTTCGGCGGAAGCCGGATCTTCAAGGAGGCCGAGGCGCTGGCCGATGCGGCGCTCGAGCAGCTCGGCCTCTCCGCCATCGCCGACCGGCCGGCCGGGCTGCTGTCGCACGGCGACCAGCGCCTGCTCGAAGTCGCCATGGCGATGGCGCAGCAGCCGCGCGTGCTGCTGCTCGACGAGCCGACGCAGGGCCTCTCGGTCGAGGAGACGGCGCAGGCGGTGGAGACGCTGGCGCGTTTCCTCCAGGCGTCGCGGATGACGGTGCTGCTGGTCGAGCACGACATGGAGGTGGTGTTCCGCCTCGCCCACAGGATCACGGTGCTGCATCGCGGCGCGGTGATCGCCGACGGCGCGCCGGACCAGGTGAAGGCCGACGCCCGCGTCCAGGAAGCCTATCTTGGAGGCCTCGACTGATGCTCAGGATCGAGGGCATGAACACGCACTATGGCGCCAGCCACGTCCTGCAGGGCGTCGACCTCGACATGCCGCAGGGCCGCATCAGCGCCGTGCTCGGCCGCAACGGCGTCGGCAAGACGACGATGGTGAAGACCATCATGGGGCTGGTTGGGCTGAGCAGCGGACGCGTCGCCGTCGGCGGCACCGACATCACCGGCTGGCCACCGCACCGCGTGGCGCGCGAGGGCGTGGCCTACGTGCCCGAGGGACGGCTGATCTTTCCCGATCTCACCGTCATCGAGAACATCAAGGTCGGCGAACGGGAAGCCGGAACCGCGTGGCCGCTCGGCCGGCTGCTGGAGCTGTTCCCCTCGCTCAGCGAGCGCGCCGTTGCCAAGGGCTCGCAGCTCTCGGGCGGAGAGCAGCAGATGCTGGCGATCGCCCGCGCGCTCGTGTCCGATCCCAAGGTGATGCTGCTCGACGAGCCGAGCCAGGGGCTCGCTCCCCTGGTCGTGCGCGAGCTCGCGCGGGTCATCCGGCTGCTGCGCCAGGAAGGCGTCACCATCCTACTGGTCGAGCAGAACATGAAGCTCGCCGAAGCTGTCGCAGACGAGCTGCACATAATGGTCAAGGGCCGCATGGTCTATCGCGCAACCCCGGCCGTCTTCCGTGCCGAGGAAGAGGCCATCCGGGCCCGCTTTCTCACGGTGTGATGGAACCGGATTAAGGCGCCGATCGGCGGCAACTTTCGGGGCGCGGGCGAGTTGATCACGCGGGCGGCATCAACGGCCGCCAGCAGAGGAACCCATGCTCCCCCGCGCCAGTTTGACGACTTTCCTGATCCTGGGTGCACTGTCAGTGGCCGGCACCGCCCAAGCCTTTGATCGCACCTGCGCGCAGAGGCAGGAGGCGCAAGGTCAGGCGGCAGACAGGTGCGTGGCGTCGGTGACGGTTCCCGAGACGGTCGTCCATGGAACCTTGTCCGATCATGGTGCGGCCGTCGGCGAGCGTTACGACTGGCAGGGCAATCCGATCGATCGCCACGGCAACGTCGTCGCCGTTCCCTCCGGGCGTTCCGGCGCGATCCGCGAAGTATTCGTGCAGGAACCTGCGCCTCGACGTTAGATTCCTTTCGGTCAGGCCGCAGCCTTACGCTCGCGGCTCGCCGAGGCGTTTAGCACCATCTCTGCACATTTCTCGCCGATCATGATGCAAGGCGCGTTGGTGTTGCCGCTGGTCAATGTCGGCATGATCGAGGCGTCGGCGACGCGCAGGCCCTGGAGGCCGTGCACCCTGAGCTCGTGATCGACGACGGCCATGGGATCGGCGCCCATCTTGCAGGTGCCGACCGGATGGTAGGTCGTCTCGGCGTTCTGGCGCACCCATTCCAGGATCTCGTCGTCAGTCTGCACGTGGGCCCCGGGCGCGATCTCCTCGCCGGTCATCTCCTTGAGCGGTGATGTCGCCATCAGCTCGCGGCCCTTGCGGATGGCGGCCAAAAGGCCGTCGCGGTCGGCGCGGGCCGACAGGAAGTTGAAGCGGATCGCCGGCGGCTCGTTGGGGTCGGCCGACTTCACGTGCACCGAGCCGGTGCTCTCCGAGCGCAGCACGTTGACGTTCATGGTGATGCCGCGCCGCTTGGCGACGCGGCGCTCGCGGCCGACCATTTCGTAAAGGAACGGCAGGACCGAGATGGTGGCGTCCGGCGTCTCGAGACCGGGCCGCGTGCGGAAGTACATGCGGATCGGCACCGACGTCGTCGCGAGAAAGCCCTCGCCCCACAAAGCATACTTCAGCGCCTCGCGCGCCAGCCGCCAGCCGCGGGCGTTGTCGTTGAAGGTGGCGTTGCGCGCCGTGATGGCGAACTTTACGCGCGGCGAGTAATGGTCGCGCAGGTTCTCGCCGACGCCGTTCAGCTCGTGCACCGGCACGATGCCGAGCGAGCGCAGGCGCTGGCCCTGGCCGATGCCTGAAAGCTCCAGGAGCTTGGGCGAGTTGATGGAGCCGCTGCAGACGATGACCTCGCGCCGAGCCCTCGCTTCGCGCTTCTCGCCGTTCACGGCATAGCGCACGCCGACGCAAACCTTGCCCTCGAGCACCAGCGTCTCGGCCAGGGCGCCCTGCTCGACCGTGAGGTTGCGCCGACCGCGCGCCGGATCGAGGTAGCAGAAGGCCGTGCTCTGGCGGCGACCCTTGGCGATCGTCACCTGCGACATGCCGATGCCTTCCTGGGTCGCACCGTTTAGGTCGGGGTTGAAGGGCAAGCCGATCTTGTTCGCCGCCTCGATCATCGACTCGAGCAGCGGGACCTTGTGGCGCGGCGTGTCGGTGACGCGCAGCGGCCCCGAGCGGCCGCGCAGCTCGTCCGAGCCGCCAGCGTAGTTTTCCATGCGCTTGTAGACCGGCAGCACGTCCTGCCAGCTCCAGCCGCGATTGCCGAGTTGGGCCCAGTGGTCGTAGTCCTGCGCCTGGCCGCGGATATAGACCATGCCGTTGATCGAGCTAGAGCCGCCCAGCATCTTTCCCCGCGGCACTTCTATGCGGCGGCCGCCGGAACCCTCGTCGGGCTCGGAGGAGAAGCACCAGTTGACGGCAGGCAGGTCGATCATCTTGGAGACGCCGACCGGGACGCGTGACCAGAAGTAGCCGGAGCCCTCCGTGCCGGCCTCGAGCAGCAGCACGGTGTGGGCGCTGCCCTCGGTCAGCCGACTGGCGATGACGGCGCCCGCCGAGCCGGCGCCGACGACGATGTAGTCAAAAGAGCTGATGTCGGTCGGCATGGTCGGACGTCCTCTCCTTGGAAGCTTGAGCCCGTCGTCACGGCAGGCCTTTGATCCAGTCGACAATGCGCTGGGACGCCGCCTGATCGGTGTTGCGATGATCGCCGCCGTCGATCACCAGGAACTTGCTGTACGGGTTCTTGGCGGCGGGCTTGTAGACGGAGTTTTCCATGTAGCCGTAGCCGGGATCCTTGGTGCCAATGATCACCATCACCGGAATGCTGGCGGGCAGGAGTGGCGCCTGCACCGGCATGCTCACCTGGCCGCGCGGGTTCAGCCAGGCGGCGTAGACGCCGGCCGTCGTCGACATGCGGATGCTGCTACCCTGGTTGTCGTCGAGGCCCGAGAACGGCTGGCTGGCCTGGCCGCTCTTCACGAGCTGGGCCGCCTGGTCGATCGAGTCCTTGATCGAGGGATTGCGATAGGAGCCGATGGGCGAATGGCCGGGTGCGGCCATGACGAGGCCGGCCACGTTCTGGCGGGCCACCGCATAGCCGAGCGCCACGTTGGCGCCGAGGCTGTGTCCACCGACGACGATGCGTTGGACGCCCTGGGCGCGCAGCTGGTTGGCGTAGCCGTCGATCATGGCGAAGACCTGGTCGGGCGTGACGCTGATCTTCTCCCAGCCGCCGGTGCCCCAAGGCATCGACGGCACCACGACCTTCATGCCGGCCGATTCCGCCTTCGAAGCGATGTCGCGCAAGCCGGGCGTGTTGGGCGAAGCCTGCTTGCCGTGCATCAGGATGACGCCGATCGCGCCTTGCGCCGCGGCCGGTGCCGCAAGCGCCAGCAGGACGGCGATCGCCAGGCAAACGCGTCCAATGAAATTCCCCGACATCCCACGCCTCCCCAAGGTCCGTCGCAAACTTAGCTGATGCAGGATCGGCAGAGCCAGCCTAGCGTGCCGGGATACGGGAGAGATCCATGGAATTCGATGTCATGACGCGCGCCACCACCTGGGATCACGTGGCGGCACTGGCGCGCCGCACCGAGGCGGCGGGCTTTTCCGGCATGCTGTTCACCGAAGGCCACCAGGTGCCGTGGATGAACATCGCCGCCGCCGCGCTGGCAGCGCCGTCGCTGCATTTCTCGACCGGCATCGCCATTGCCTTTGCCAGAAGCCCGATGGTCACGGCGGAGATCGCCTGGGAGCTGGCGCAGAACACCAAAGGCAAGTTCCGGCTGGGGCTGGGCAGCCAGGTCAAGGCGCACATCACGCGGCGCTACGGCAGTCCGTTCGACAAGCCCGCGCCACAGATGAAGGACTACGTGCAGGCGGTGAAGGCCTGCCTCAGGGCGTTCCGCCGCGAGGGGCCGCTGCAGCATGACGGGCCGTACTACAAGCTCAGCCTTCTCACCGAGCAATGGACGCCGCCGCGGCACGCGCATGAGGACGTGAAGATCGACATCTCGGCCGTCGGGCCGATCATGGTCCGCGTGGCGGGCGAGGTCGCCGACGGCGTGCACGTCCATCCCATGCATTCGATGCATTACATCAAGAACCGCCTGCTACCGGGCGTCGCCGAGGGCGCGAAACGGGCCGGACGCGATCCCAAAGACGTCGACCTGATCGTCCCGGTGATCGTCGCGGCCGGCGACACGCCGGAAGAGCGGGCGCTGCCCATCAAGGAGGCCAAGACCACCATAGGCTTCTACGGCTCGACGCCGAACTATGCCTTCCAGTTCGATGATCTCGGCCATGTCGGCCTGCGCGACAAGCTCAGCGCCTGCCTGAAGGCCGGCGACAGCGCCGGCAGCGAGGCGCTGATCACCGACGAGATCCTCGACCAGTTCGCCATCGTGGCGCGCTGGGACGACGTCGCCGACCGCATGATCAAGCGCTACAAGGGCATCGCCGCGCGGCTGGTGATCTACCTCGCCTCGCACTGGCGCGAGGTCGATCCCAAGGTCCTCGAGCGCTGGGGCGAGGTCGCGCGCGCGGTGCGCAAGGCGGGGTAGCGACTGACGCACACTGTCACCCCGAACGAAGCGAGGGCCTTTCAAGCCGCAGTAAAGGTCCCCCGCTACGCTCGGGATGACAGCGGGCTGGAGGCAAGGCATCCTTCAGCCATGAACAGCAAGATCGTCATCAGCCTCGTGTCGCTTTGCGCCCTCGCCGCCTGCCAGAGCGCGGCCCAGCTCGAGCAGAAGCCGCCCACCTGGACCGCCATGTACCAGGCCCACTGGGAGCCGATGGCGAATTGCATCGTGGCGCGCTCGCAGACACCGCTGGTCACCGTGACCCCGACCTTCTCGCCCGGCCGCGCCCAGATCATCACCAAGAACCCGGCCGGCGGCGTTTTGGGCACGTTCGACGTCCGCCAGGTATCCGGTGGCGCCACCGAGGTGGCCTACCGCAGCATCTATGGCGGCCCCGACACCGACGCCGGCGGCGGCGCCAAGAACATCGCCGATCGCTGCGCCCGGCCCTAGCGGCCCGCGTCGAATAGCAATTCGCGATAGCCACCCGCCGCCACGTCGCCCGTGCGTTTGCGGTATTCGACGGCGCCGCCGTAGTAGCCCAGCACACGCCGCACCTGGCGGCCTTCGACGTTGCGGTTGACGCCGGTCTGCCAGGAGTTGACCTCGCTGAACAGCAGGCCCTCGACCGCCTGCTCGACCTCGGCGACCCAGGCCGCCACCTCTTCCGTGCGCGTCTCGACGCGCGACAGGCCGTTGTCCCGCATGAACTTCACGAGACCGGTCAGCCAGTCGACGATCTCCTCGATGTTGCGCGGGATGTTGCCGCGCGCGGTGTGCGGGCCCAGCACCATCAGCATGTTGGGAAAGCCCTCGGCCATCATGCCGAGGAAGGTTCTCGGCATCCCCTTCCAGTCGTCTTTCAGCCGCCGGCCGCCCGGCCCGACGATGTCGATGCGGTCGTAAGGGCCGGTGACGCCGTCGAAGCCCGTGGCATAGATCAGGATGTCGAAGGCGAAATCCTCGGCGCTGGTGCGCAGGCCTTGCGGCGTGATGCGCTCGATCGGCGTGTCGTTGATGTCGACCAGCCGCACGTTGTCCTGGTTGTAGACCTCGAAGTAACCGGTCTCGAGCGGCAGGCGGCGCGTGCCGAAGCCGTGGTTCTTGGGGATCAGCTTGTCGGCGACCCTGGGATCGCGCACCCGCTCGCGGATTTTCCTCGCCATGAAGGCGCTGGCGAGCTCGTTGGCCTTCCTGTCGGTCAGGACGTCGGCGAAGTTGCCGACCCAGATGCCGAAGCCCGGCTCGCCATAGAGCTTCTCCCAGAAGGCCTCGCGCTCTTCGGCCGAGACTTCCAGCGCCTTGCGCGGATCGGTCTGGTGGATGAAGCAGGTGCTGGTCTGCCGGCAGCGCTCGAAGATCTCGCCGTAGGACGCCTTGATCCTCTTCTGCTCCTCGGCGGTGATGCGCCGGTTATGCAGGGGCGCCGCCCAGTTCGGCGTGCGCTGGAAAACGGTGAGATGGCCGACCTCGGCGGCGATGGTCTGGATGACCTGGATGGCCGTCGCCCCGGTGCCGATGATGCCGATGCGCTTGCCGGCGAGCGACACGCCCTCGCGCGGCCAGCGCGAGGTGTGGAACGCCTGGCCGGCAAAGCTCTCGCGGCCGGGAATGGTGGGCAGCGTGTAGGCCGAGAGCGGTCCCAGCGCCGTGATCAGCAGCCTGGCGCTCGCCTGCTCGCCGTTCTCCAGGGTGATCGTCCAGCGATCGCCCGCTTCGTCGAAGCGCGCGGCAACGACGCGACAGCCGAAGCGGATGTCCCGCCGCAAATCGAACTTGTCGGCCATGTAGTTGAGATAGCGCAAGGTGTCAGGCTGGGCCGCGAAGTGCTCCGGCCACTCCCACTCCTGCAAAAGCTCCTCGGAGAAGGAATAGCCGTAGGACCAGCTCTCCGAATCG